>JAEIGA010007056.1_pt1 | contig 17092 bp, 24 predicted proteins | sample 9270691 | NCBI WGS metagenome assembly JAEIGA01 (sample SAMN17057246, study PRJNA624740) | gut metagenome | biome: biome; isolation source: fecal sample | host: Bos grunniens | place: China: Xizang | collected 2019
AAGTTCTTGAACCCACACACGTTTTTTACAAGCTCTCAGTTCTTTATAGGTCGACCCGGAGTTATCTACCTCATTTTATGTCATTGGCAGCGACGCTTCGGATTCGAACCAAGATCAAGAGGGTTAGAGCCTCCTATGCTAACCATTACACCACATCGCTATATGGAAGAGCGAAGGGTTAACTTCGCTCTTTATTTATTTTTTACTTTGTATATATATTATAACAAAAATTTTTAAAAATGTCAAATTTAAGAATTATATATTGGATGTTCAGCTGGAACGCTATCAAAAATATCATTACCATCGATAGCGAAATAAAGATCTCCTAGGTCTGAACCACCTATAACACCAATAGAAGCAAACTGTTCTTCCACGTAATCATATACAGCTTTTGCGCTAGGATATTGTTCATTTGTGCTAAAAGAAGTTATAATAGTAATTTTATTATCTTTATCTTCTGAATTAGCCAAACTTCTTTTTCCTATAGTTCCATCATCTTTAATTTTTTGAATAATTACGTCGGTGGCTTTTAAACTACCACTCTAGACACTATTACCTTCCCAATCTATACTATAAAGATTTGAACGAGTTTCTTCATTTGCACCATTACCAATAATAAATGCATCAGTTGAACTAACCTTATTAAACTATCCCTAAACGTGTTGAGCACGACTTATAGCTATAGTACCTATACCTTCCGCATGAGACGCAAGACCAGAAGCTTCAAGAGAGTGGTTAAACATTTCGCCTTTAAGCGCTAAGTCATTGTTCATATATTTACCAACTTGCACCACTTCTGGAATCCAAATGGAATTTAAGGGTTTAAATTTATTTGGAGTCTATGATAGGTTTATTGAGAGTTCTATTACTAATTCATCACTATAAACTTCTAAATCAAATAATTCATCGATATTAATTTCTAAAGTATTTAAATCAACTTCATAATCGATATAGTTCTAAGCATAAAGAGTTTGGTTAGATACAGGTAAGAAATATATTTGATTGTTTTTGTTTAAAGATAGTAGGTGATAAATATTTAAATTATTTGAGTTCTAATTTGTTCGAATAATGACAGAATTATCATTTTTTTGTACAATACGAGCTCGTTGTATTTCAAAACTTGATTTATTTAATGAAGCAACGGAGTCGTATCGTTTTATCAATATGCCAGTACAAAAATCATTCAACGAACTCTGGTCAATTAAAATACAATAGTCTAAATCATTATCTGTGTAAACCTTTAAAGACTCTATAATATCTTCGTTGGGAATCTATCCACTATAAAATATAGTATCATAAATATATTTAAAATATAAATAATGATTACCAATTAAATATTTAGATGGTTCGAATTCAAAAGGCTGCAAATCATAGCTGTAAGTTTCATTTACTTTAATATTGTATTTGTTTAAGGCATCAATTCCCAAATGGGGTAAAGTAAATTGTCCTATGGCCGAAGAAGTCATACCAATTATTTTATTAGATATTAAATCTTTTTCTTCAATTTTATAATCAGTAATAAAACAAGGTTTATTTTGTATATAAGAAGATTTTAAATAATTAGTTTCATTATAGTTACTCTAAGTATAAACACTATTGGGCAGCCATTGAGAATCAATAGTTTTAATATAGTTAAGCTCATGAGTATGGTTACAGGATAAATTAATATAAGCATATTCTTTATTGCCTATATTAATTAAATTTTTATCAACAATCAGATGTAAAACAATTTCTTCACCTTGGTAATTATAATAAAACAAAAAGGGTAAATTATTGTTTAAATATCGACTAGATTGACCTGCTTGGTTTAAAATATAAGTCCATATATAGGAAGGATTGCCACAGTATAAAAATGTTTGCTTACCTTCGGTTAAGTCTACATCTAAAATATTAAAGGCCAGGTTGGAAAAAGATTTTAAATGATTAAATGTAAAATTGTAAAAATCATAAAGCTTTATGTTTTCTATATTAAAATCACTTTTTTGTATAATTAAATTATTGGCTTGTACTATATTATCTTCAATATTGGAAAAAGTAAATTCTAAATTAGAAAATACATTTTGCACTTCATTTAATTCTTTCTAATAATTATAACATATTTTATTGTTTATAAATTTGGGAGAATTGATATCTAATTCGTCCCAATCAGCCTAGTAATCAATAAAAGCTTTTTTTATACCTTCCACCGAGGGCATATAAGCATCTTCTTTGCCTTCAGGAACAGTGGTAAAATCTTGAGTTAATAAATTTGATACAATTCTTTCTACAGCTACTTGCTCTGAACCGGTTACCCAAGGAAGTTCACTTAAGCTTAATTCTCCATTACCCATTTTAAGTAAAGAAAATGGAACTTGAACTTCTCGATAGCCGGAAGGTAATGGCAAAAGCGTGTCATCTATATTGTCTATATTAGCGGCGGGATTTAAGTCGTCTTTAGTAATAATTATTCCACATATTTCACCTTTAATTGGGACATAATTCTTCGTCTTGATTAAATTTAACCAAAAATTATAATTTTCATTACGTAGCTAAAAGCGTTGTTGTTGCTTGTTAAGATCTAATTGATATAAACTCATTATTTTTTCTCCTTTCTCTTAAAATTATTTAGGGAGAGTTAAACTCTCCCTAAATTTTAATTCAAATATATATTGTTTCTACCATGAGGAAGATAGAAAATAAAATGAGTTGCGGTTGCTAATTGAGCTATTATACCACCAAATAATGTTTCAATTTCTTCGTCAGTTCCATCACCCAAACCTATATACCAGTGTAAATAGCAAGTATCAAATTCGTTATATCCATGCTCTAATCTTACATGACCATCAGTAATATTGGCAATATTTCCACCCGACATTAGATCATATAAAGCTCTGGTAGGCATTGACCATTCATTATCGGTAGTATTGTTTACAAATATACCATCTGGTAATTTAAAACCTGAATTTTGGTCACTAATCAGTAGTGATTGCATAGCTTCTGGGAATAATTCCACTAGTTCTAATTGTTTTGGTGTAATTCCTTCATAATTAGGCACCCATGTTCCATCAATTTTTTGTCCTAATTTAATTGAAAGAGATAAACTAGTAGAGCCTTGATTTAAAGAAATGTTAGAATCTTCTTGAGTTAAATCGATTACGTATTGATTTTCATAATTATTATATTTCTAATCATTTAAAATGTTGCTTAAACGCAATTCGTTAATATATGAGTTATTTCTAACACCCTTAAATCTAACCTTATATGCTTTGCTAGTATAACCCACTATACCTATTCTATTATTAAATATAGAATTATTTGGATCTATTTCTAAACTAGCACCGGCAGGCAGGGTTATAGGAATCATTGGTGGAATCCAATGGTCTAATTCTAATCCATTTTGTCCTAAAACCGGAGGGTATAGAGTAATAGTTTTTTCTACATTGGGTTCAATATATATAAATAAATGAAGATCCCTTCCTGTTGACTAACTACCATTAGTAGAAATTAAATGTCCTCCTATATTCTAATAAAAATTAGGATTAACATAACTACCTAAAGTATAATGAATTTCTGGATCAGCCGTTTCGTCCCAACAATAGCAATAGGTAGATGTTATGCTAGTACCAGATTCAAAATATCGACTGCCTAAATCAATATATTGTCCTGTTTCTGAAGCAACAGCAGTAACAATAAGATTGTAATCTTTATCTACCTCTACTTTTGTACCATTGTCTAAAGTTATATTTTTTAATTTATTAGGATTAAGCATATTACCATTATTAATTTTAAGCTCTTCACTATTATTACTATCTGCTTCTAATTTAATTTTATTAAAAAATTGACTTATTTCAAAAGTAGGAGTTTTAGTTAATAAAGCAGGCCTTGTTTTAGACATAACTTCATAGGTTTCCCACATATCTGATTCTGTACTAAGCATTTTACCAGAAACCCGAAGGTCTCCATTTTGAAGAATTAATTCATTGTGACGATTATTATCATCAGTACCATTGCCAATGATTAAATCAGCATATTGATCATTTTGATTATATCTACCTAAAATAATTTGCTCAGAAGTAATATTTGTACTACCATTATTAATAAGACCTTCGCCAAAAGCGAAATGACCTATTCCAGATATTTTATTATAAGACCCACCGACATGGTTTATATTACCTTTAACAAAATTGCTACTACCACTAACATGGTTTTTGTCACCGTCGGCAAAATTATTATACCCCTCAATGTGATTATAATCGCCTATCGCGGTATTGTCATAACCTTCAACATGAGTATAATCTCCTGAAGCTCCTATGTTTTCATCATATATTCTATAGTATACATTATTTAAAATACCTGCTTCAACAATTGTATCAGATAATGTTCCAGATACTAATTCTCCAGTATTATATACTTGGAAAGATTTTTCATCACTATATACATTAATAATAGCTGGATAGTCATATATAGGATAAGATAAATTAATTTTTGAATTTGAAGCTACAGAGCAAGTCGCTCCATTTATTTTATATTCATAGTATCCCTATTCTTTAAATTTAGTCCAGTAATTTTGTATTACACCAATGCCTCCTTCAGCATGCGCACCTAATCCCCTAGCATGGCTTCCATGTCCCTCAGCGTGACTAGAGCCATTTGGCATTGCACCTGGTGAGGCTAAAGTATATGTTCCTTCAGCGTGGCCATATCTTCCACTAACAGTGTTTGACCCTTCAGCATGAGAACCAACGCCACTAGCTTTTGTATTAGAACCTTCCGCATGGGCACCACTCTCATAGGCTTCAGTTTCACTACCTTCAGCATGAGCTCCCCTACCATATGCCCAAGTTTTATACCCCTCGGAATGGGCTCCAGGGTCATTAGAACTACCCCCTGCGCTAGTTGAAAAACCTTCGGCATGGGTATAACATCCACCCGCAGAATTGCCTGAATAATCATTGAAAATTTCACTAAAATTATCAATGTTACTAAACTTACCCACTAAGTTTTCTTCTTCTAAATATTTAGATTCAAGTTTGTGAACAATAGTGGGATAACTATATATATTAAATTCATAAGTGAAGTTATTTATATCTCCTGGAGTTTGATCAAACGCTACTGCGAAGATGTCACCATACATATTTACAAATGCATAATTTTCTTCTGTGTCTTGAAGCTGTAATTCTTCCTGTAAAAACTATTCAATTTCCTCAATAGTTATTTCACCAGAAGCAATTTCTTCCTCGTTTTCTGATATTACTAACATTAAATAAAAACGATAAAAGTTACCATAACAATAAATTGGATCGTCTTCGCCTATTTCTTTTAAGTAAACTGGTCCTTTAATAGATATATTTATAGGGTCTATATCATTAACTGATTTTATCTAAAGGTCAAATTCCCAGGCTTTACCAACATCTTCTCTGTCAAATTCCCTGCCTGTACATATAACAGCTGTTGTTCCGTCTATCACTCTAGCTTCAGATATCCCATCTCCGCTTACATACCCTATTTCTAAAATAGCCTCAGTATCTTTTGGTAATTCAGTATACATTGGTCTATTTTTAACGTATCCAGGTGCAGTTTTATTATTTTCATTCCAATCTCCTTGGTTTAATAACCAAGGTAAATCAACAAAGTCAGTTGTGCCATCGCCAACTTTATAATAACCATAGGCTTTATCTTTATTAGAAGCAAAGCATAATTCTCCCTTTAATGGGATAAAACTACCTCTAGGCAAGGCATTCCAATTTTCTAAAGTTTCATATTTATTTTGTAAACGAGCTTTTAAGACTCTTTCTTCAGCCATAAAAACCCCTCCTTTTATTCTGTTTCTAACGCTCTTATTTCTTCACGAATTGCTTCTCTTTCAGCGTGTAATTCCTCAATATTATAAGGTAGTTCTAAACCTGCTAAAGAATATTCATAGCATTTAATTACCTTATAGTCCGAACTACTAAGACGCAATTCTAAAGCTTTTTTTAAGCGAATATCAGCTAAAAGTTTGTTTAATTTTTCATTAGGTGTCATAATTAAATTTCCTCCTTAAAAATATTTATTACACTTAGGCGTGAATTACACGCCTAAGATTTTTTTCCAAGTATTGAGACCTACCACACCGTCGGCGGTTAAGCCTTTTTTCTTCTGATAAGCAATAACAGCTTTTTTAGTGTCATTACCAAATAAACCGTCTGTAGTCACTCCAACCGCTTTTTGAACGATTTTTGTGAGGTTTTTATTTTTATAGCCAATAAACTGTTTCTTACAAATAGCTTTCTTAGCTACATCGATACATTCTTGACCCCAATCACCATCAGCGCCGTATTTAGGGAATTTGTATCCATCAGCAATAGCAGCTTTCTGCCAAGCTTGAACTGCCGCATTTACCTTAGGCTTTGCCGCGGGTTTAGCAGTTGTAGTTGTTGTTTTAGCTGGTTCTTTATCGTATTTTGGTCTACCATAACCTGCAATGCGATTGTAAGAAAGAGTATATTTTTTCTTAGCAACTGCGCCACCATTAGCCACAACGCCAGAAGCAGATGATGTATTACCTTCAATGGTGTAAACATAATTAGCATCTACTTTATAAACAAGTCCTGTGTGCGCAATATCATTTCTTCTTGAGTTGTAGAAGAAGATTTGATCGCCTACTTTTGGATTTGAAGCATAGAAGCAACCAATTTGTTTGTAATATTTCATAGACCAAGAACAACCAGCACCGCATGATTTGAGTGGTTGACCTAAAAGTTTAAGTGCTGTATCTACTCCAAAAGCTTTTACTAAGCACCAGTCAACGAACATATCACACCAAGCAACACTCTGTTTCTTTGTGTTATAGAAATTAGGATACTTTGTATCAAAATCTCTTGCATATTTAGTATAGTTATTATCACCGGCATTTGCGGTTTTGCTATCTAAACTGCTATTGGTTTCTTTTTCGAGATAGCCTACTTCACCGAGAGCTATATCGATTACTTTACTTGCATAATTTGCCATTTCCATTTCCTCCTTTTTATTTTTAATTTAACGAGGAAGTAATTTAATTACTTCCTCGTTTTACTTTTAAATTAATTAAGCATTAGCGTCAAGAATGAATGTGAATCCTGAATCTTTATCTAATAACTTAATTTCTCCCTTTTTAAAAGCTTCTGTATCAAATCCGTCAGTAACTTTATAGAATGATTTAACTTCATTAACTGCTTCAGTTTTAGCTGTAGCCACTTGACCTGTTGTAGCATAACCATAAGCCTCGATTTGATTTTTTACTTCTGCTGTTGTGGTTTTACCATTGGCAATTTCTTTTGCACCAACTTCATTGTCCCATGCTGTAATCTTATCAGATGTAATTCCATCAAGAACAATTTTATTACTATGAGTATGTTCTTTAGCTACGGCATCATTCCAATCTGTTAAGTTTTGTTCAGTAATTTTGTCGAGAGTGGTTTTATTGTCGTGAGTGTGTTTAGCACCTTCAACAGCTTTAACTCTTGTGTCCATATTGGCGTTAAGGCTATCAGCATATAATTTAACGCCTTTAATTGTCTCTGAATCTTTAGTATCAGTAGCTTTTCCAATTAAATCGCTCTTAACGGTTGCTGCACTGCCAGCGGCATCGTAATTTTCTGCTAAACCATCGGCATACGCTTTAGCATATGCTTTAACACCATATACTGTATTTTTTGTTTTGTCATCTACGTCTGTGCCAAGAACAGCTGCAGCTGCACCAGCTACATCATAATTTCCCGCTAAACTATCAGCATATTTTTTAGCACCTTTAATTGTATCTGAAGTTTTAGTATCGTTATCTGTTCCAATTAAAACAGATTTAACGCCTGCGGCAGCACCTGCAACGTCATAAGCGCTTGATTCTGTGTAAGCTGCTGATTTAAGGCCTGCTACCGATACATTAGCTGTTGTACCATTAGTGTTAACAGAAATAGTACCATTAGCGCCACCAGTAGCTACGCTACGAACACCAGTATTAGTAATTTTGTTGCTTGTATCAATATTAATACCTGCGCCTGCTGTATATGTTGTATCTTTATCTTCTTTGCCTTCAAGAGCATCTACTCTTGCATCCATTGCAGTATTAAGAGCATTAGCATAGGCTTTAGCACCATAAATAGTATCTGAAGCACCGGTATCAGAATCTGTACCGATTAATTCAGTTTTAGCATCTGCTGCCGCGCCTTTTTCATCATACTCATTAGCAAGATCAAGATCTGTAATGGCATCAGTAATCTGAGTTGCAACTTTCTTTTCACCAACTAATCCTTGTAAAGCGGCGATATCGTTAGCCATATCAGCAGCACCTGTTGTATCATTTGTGATCCAATCAGCAATTTCTTTTAATGTGTCGAAATTTGCATCAGCACCAGCAACAACTTCAGCAACTTTAGCAGCAGCAGCAGTCTCAGCTGTATTAATAACAGAACCCTCTGTATTAGCATCACCGTTTAAAATTGCAATAGCAGCAATATTAGCATCAATATCTTTTCTATTGGCTTTAATAGCAGTATCGAGCTCACCCTCAGCTTTAGTAGCTCTAGTAACTTCAGCATTTAAAGCCTCTACTGTAGCATAAGAAGCTAAATCAGCTGTTTTTGCATAAGGAGTTAAATCTGCCTCTTTTAAATAATCAGATTCAATTGTTCCAATACGATCAATTAAATCTGCAATAGAAGCTCCTGAATCGCCTGAAAGAGTAGCGATAGCATCATAAAGAGCATCAATGGCATCTTGAGTAGTAATAGCCTTTGTGACTTCAAGAATTTCACCATTTTCACCCTGCTGTTTAGTTGTTTTATCATAGTAAATATCGTTAGCTTCACCGCGAGCTTTCTTAGCCCAAGCATATACATCGGCAGCAGGAGCAACTACATAATTAAGATTTTGATATTCGGTGTGACCGTCGCCAACTTTCATAAGAACAGCATCAACTGTTGCCTTATCACCGTCTTGAAGAGGTATTTTAACCTCAATAAAGTTAATTTCACCGGCTCCGAGAATTTCGGTTGGTGCGATTGTCTGATCATATTTATTCAGCAATCTGGTTTTTAATGTGATTTCATTAGCCATTAAAAAATTTCCCCTTTACTTTAATATTTTTATTTTAAACTCCAGAGCTACTTAAAATAAGTATATCTCCTTCGTTCTAAACCAATTTATTTATATTTAAAGAATTTACTTCCATAGTTCCATCATCAAGAACTTTAATTTTATTTTGTTCATCTGAACTTTTTACAGCTCCTAAAATAGTTCCAGAAGCAATTTGCATTTTGGGCATATAATCCTTTAATGCTTCCGCCAAATCCGTTTGTGTAACAAATGCTTCGGTTGTTGGACCATCATAAGTTCCAACATAAGGTAATAATCTCCACTCGGTTCTCCCATCGCCTACTTTTAGTTTATGGGTATCAAGTTCACAACCTGGTTCACCCGGTCCAAGTGTTGGGTTCTTCTCCCACCACAAGGCCGCGTTAGCACGTTTTACTAAAAAGGTGGTTTTAATATGTTCTTGCTTTGCCATTTTTCTTTCACCCCTTAAATATATGTAATAGTTATTTTAAATGTTATTATGTCTTTAGACCCTCCGGACTCACCTATTTCAACCCCGATTGTACAATTTTGAGTTACTCCTTGAATTACACAACTCTAATAGGCTCCTGGGTTGCCTGTAGGAGCTAACTATTTCCAATCATCTTTACCATAAATAGTAATACCAGAAGGGGCGGAATTAATAGTCCAAATAATATTTTCATAACCTGTATCATTAATCGAAGCAGTTAGCATTATATCGTTTTCTGGGGTATAACTTAATAATATTCCATTATTAGTTCTACCTCCAATGTTTTGATTAACATATTGCCAGTCTCCATCATTCTACTCACCTTCTGGAACTCCGTCGTCAGTTATCTACAAATCTTTAACATAACATTTAATTTTCCATTCATTGTTAATTTCATTAACCATATCATCCATTGAGATTTGGTTAGTTTTTAAAGTTTTACCTCTAATCGCATTGGCGATAGCAGTAATTTTATCAACTAAAGTTTTTTGTCCATTAGTAGAGGCCATTTGCTATCACTCCTAACTGCGTATCAAAGTAATCTTTTAAATTTTCATCTTCTTGAGCCATAAGAGTGCGAATTGCTTGGTGCTCTTGCACATATGTTTCATGTGCGGCCTCAAGACCGTTAACTTTGTTTAAAAGATTGGCGGCGCTAACCTCACCAGCATCTAGACTATTCTAAATTTCTTTTAATGTGTCAACTGCGTTTTCTGTAACATCAGCATCCGCTAAAAAATCTTTTATAACACTTTTAGTTTCTTCAGCAGAATTACCTATTTGTTCTATTTGTTTTCTTAATTGCTCAGAATCACATAGATAGGGCAATTCTGAATAAGGTAAATTATTTAATCCACCCAATTTTAATTGGTTTGTATCTATCTCATATACTGGTTCCCCAGGCTGAGGTACATAATCTTTAAGCTCATTATAAGTACCTCGTTTTATTTTAAAGATAGCTTTAATGACCTTTTCCGACATTTAATCACTCCTCTTGAGGTACTGTACTATATAATACTTCAACTGTAATTTCTACATAATCATAAGTAGAACTTGTATCGGTTTGTTCTAATATGATTTGACAATTTCTATCCACTCCGCTAATTACGCAAGAACATATCTGCTCTGGTTCGCCTGTTGGTGACCAGTTATCTGGTTCACGTCCTGCAACCATAGTTACATTGGGAGTTTCACTATTGGTTTTTAATCTCCACCATATATGTTCATAATCACTATTTTTACTCATAGCAGATAAAACAATTCTACCATCAGGGGTATAGCTATAAATCATATCAAAATCAGAAGATATTTTATCAAAAGTTCCTTTTATATAAAAATCTTTTACATAATCTTTGATTCTTTGCTCTCCTGGTTGTAACCATTCAGCATTAATTTCCTAGACCATTTCATCTAATGTCAAAGGTCTAATTTTATAAGTTTTTGCTCGGATTGCGTTGCCAATGGCAACTAATTTATCAGTAAGAGCCATTTTCAATCTCTCCAATCTTTTGGTCTACATAAGCAAGAATTTTGTTTTCACGCTTTTGTAATTCTCCCTCTACATAAGATGGGAAAATATCAATTAATTCTTGAGTTTTCGCAGATAAAGCTACAATAGTAGGAAAATTAGCACTACCATCACCAAATAATTCAGCTTTCGCACTATCAGTGTAAGATTTTGCTTCAGCCAAATTATTTTTATCGTCTTCTTCTAATTCTGCTTTTACTTCACCTATATAATTATTAAAAGCTTCAGTCTGTTGATCATAAGCCTTTTCAAATTCATCATTGATTATCTCAATATCTTTTGTGTGTTGAGCGGTTAAATCATCAACTCGAGTGTTTAAAGCTTCATCTTGAACTAAACGTTTAGCGGCTTCCTCGGCGATTGCTTCGGTAAGTTCAGTAGTATTAATACCATCACCATTAATCCAATCTTGGATTTCTACTAATGTATCAAATGTTTCGCTAATGCCCTCACCCAATAAATCATTTTTTACTTTATCAGTATAAGCTTTTGCGTCTGTAAGGGTTTGAGCTTCAGCATCTTTAGCTCTGATAATTTCTTCACTTAAACTATTAGACAACTATACATTAGCTGTTACAAACTCATTACGAATTGCCTCATTCTCTCTAATATAATTGTCAGAAATTGCTTTATCAGCTGCAGTATATGCTTCTTTAATAGCTTGACGATCTTCAGCAGCAATTTTATTAGAGGCTTCAATTTCACTCCTTAAAATACCAGCCCATTTTTTACCCTCGCCTATTGGTTCATATGTTTCTGATAAATTAAGAGAATCAATCGTTGTATCAATAGCAGTTTCAACCTCTTCCTTAGTTTGAGCTGCATCTGCTATAGCATTTATCGTATCAATATCTTCTTCAATGGTTTTATGAAGTTCTTCAAACTAAGCGATTTTGCCTAAAATATCAGATAAATTAGTTTCGGCATTAAGAATGTCTTGAATTTCTTTTAATGTATCAACAACATCACCAGAAATTATAGCGTCATTTAAAAAAGCATCAATACGTTCCTATAGTCTATTTAATTTTTCTTCATCACCACTAATATAAGACAAATCACTATAAGCATCTTTGCCATTACCCACTTTAAGTTTACCTGTATCAGTTTCATAAGCGGGTTCTCCTAAGGGCAAAGGATTTTTTACCGAAAATGTTTCAATTAAATTAGCTTTTGTTCCACGTTTAAGTAAAATAGTTCCCTAAATTTTAACTTGATCTTTTTGTTCCATTATTTAAGCTCGCCTCCATCGTAGATAACTTCAACTTCACCGCTAATGATATCTTGAACAGTTTTGTCACCGTGTAAGTTTACTTTTACCCATTCATATTTTGTATTAAGCATATAATACTCGGAGGTGTCAATTACAAAACAGGTACTACCCGGAGCAGTAGTTTTGGCTAACTTATCCATCTCTTCTTTATTATAGCTATCCACAATAATTTCTTTAAGATTATAAGTTTTTTGCCCGTTTTGATTTAAAATTCTAAACGACATATTTAATTTCCCCTTTCTTAAAAATTTTTTCTTTTACATAAACTATAAAATTTGATTTAGATAGGTAGTCATATTTTGACCAAAAATTACCCAGAGGCTTTGCGGTTTTGGCTTTTCGGGGCTTTTGACCCAGGCCGGCGCAATGAGCCGATAAAAAAAGAAAAAAGGCTATGCTTTTACGCATAGCCTAAGGAAAGGGGTATATACCGAACTATAAAAAGGGGAGTCCAACGCAAGCGCCGGTCTCTTAAAAACTCGTCCGATTATGTTTTTGTGTTCCTCGATAGAGGTGGCAGAGGGGGCAGGGCTCGAACCTACGACGACAGAGTCAAAGTCTGTTGTGTTGCCAATTACACCACCCCTCTATATCGCCGCAAACTTAAAATTGTTTGCGGTAGCAAAGTTCAGCATCAATTGCGTGAATCTTTTCTTTTGCTCTTTTGATAGAATGTGTAAGAGATAGAACAATTAGATAAGATTTAGTCTCACGAAGTGTTCTCTCCCAATCTGCTACATATTCAAGCAGTTTCTGTTTTTCAAATTCAAGTGTTTCTACGGACCAATACTGATAATTCTTCATTTTACATATTCCTTTCTATCCAATCATTTATAATATCATTTGCTGTTTTACATTTTTCATAATTCTCGGAAATAAAATTTGCGGCCCAGACTGTTGCTTCTCTTTCACGAGGTAATCTAAAATAAGCCGCACTAACATTATCGCTAATGTCAGCTACATTAAGCATCGCACGAAGAAGCATATCATTCAGGTCTACGTCCTCCTCAGAGCTATGACCGCACTCGTGCAATAAACTCCATAAGACAACACTAAATTCTTTTGCTCTTGGATAAATGCTTTCTGCAAATTCCATAAAGGCACTTTCATTATAGATAGCATCTTCATAATTCATAGCAATAACACTATCTTCGTGATTACAATAGCAATAATCATCTTCGATTAAATCATATTCAAAATCTGGGATTAAATAATTCATAACTAATTCAATTACTTCTATAAAATCCATAACTTTTATTTCCTTTTCATATTTTCTATAAATATTATAACATAAAATTTTATAAAAATCAAATAAGGAATATAGCACGCCGCTGAGCATCCTATTGGAACGCTTTCACCAAAGACCCACTCGCACCCTGGTGGACGCCAAGAGATTCGAACTCTACTGTTAATATGCGGGACCTCTATTGTGTGCTTTTGCTGGCAGAATTTTAACCATTAACCATAGCGGCAAGTTTGTTTACTAACGACGAGTGTGAAACAATACTCATTAAAACACTCTTTGGTAGGAGACCAGGGACTCGAACCCCGAACTAACCGGATATAAGCCGGGTACTCTAACCATTGAGTTAGTCTCCCATATTTAATGCGGAATTAGGAAAAAATAGCAAGATTAATCATTTACTTGACACCGAACATTGTTAAGGGGTCCTTGTCGCCTCGCCTTCTGGCAACACTAGCCAGCCCCGCCTCAATAATTAAACTTCAGTTATAGTTCCCTAAAACCGCACCCTAATAATCAGTCAACGCTTGTTTGCCGTTGGTCTATCGGTTGCTATTAATCGCAACTAGCAAACAAGTCAAGATAGGATTTGTCGAGAAATAGTAGTTTCTCTTATTGACCGACATATTAGGAAAATCCGTATTCCTATCCTTCAATATAGTGGTGGGGTCAGCTACTACTGTTTGGGCCTATTTATACTCCGCACAACCCCTGTCAGAGTTTTGGCGTAGGAGAGAGGATTCGAACCTCCGAATCGGGGATACCGATTAATGCCTTAGCAGGGCACCGCCTTCAGCCTCTCGGCCACTCCTACATATACTCTGCATTTTTCAACTCGGATGCAGGAACCTAGACCATATTTACCCTCTGAGGCAAGAGATGGCGCCGCACACAGGATTCGAACCTGCAAGCCTGTTACAGCCAACGGTTTTCAAGACCGCTTCCTCACCACCCGGACATACGGCATATTTCATTCTTAAAAATTGGTTCCTTGGGATTGAATTGAACAATCATCTGCGGGGCCACAACCCGCCGTCTTAGCCTGTTAGACCACTCAAGGCATATGGAGGTGGAGGGCGGATTCGAACCGTCGATCAGGATGTTGCAGACCCCTGCCTTAGCCAGCTTGGCTACTCCACCATATATAAAAAGTCCCGAGAGCAAGAAAAGCAAATTAAAATGAAAATTTTAATCAGATGTAAAAGAAGCTCTCGGGTAAATTCTTTTGTATCTATATACTTAAATATATAGACAAGGCTAGTTTCCCCCAGCCCGCACACCTTGTTTCGTGCGGGATTACCTTTTGAGGTTCTTTAATGATTTTTTCTACTATTGTATTGGCTGGTGGACCTGACAGGCCTCGAACCTGCGACCTTCTGCTTGCAAGGCAGATGCTCTCCCAAACTGAGCTACAAGCCCATATAAATTAAATGGAATATAGGATTTACATCCCGGGAATTCAACCACGGCTCTTCTCCTTTGAAGGGAGATGAATTGACGCTATTCTAAATATAAATCCTATATTAGTAAGATAAGACGAAACCTGAGAATACAGTTTCCAGTTGCTACACCTTTGATGACCTTATGTTTTAGCCATTTTTTCCACTTACTTTTGGTAAGTAGTGCTCACGCCTGCAATTTACAACCACACCACAATGGTTGAGGGCTTGCTGTCGCCCTTAAAAGACCAACTACTCGATTATCGTTCCACTATCAACCTTGCGAGCTGTTCGCGGTAGCTACACCGCTATAGATTCACTTCAATCAAATGTAGAATGCTTGTGACACCCTACATCCCGTATTGCTTACCACTACGGGCTTAAGACGCTTTTCTTTGGTCTTAACAACAGGTTTTTACTTTTAACATTCGTTTTCAACACAAATTGCTCTACCGCTGAGCTACGCCGCCATATAAATAAATCTGGTGATTTCAGATTATTGAAAAAAATTGGGGGCGGCGGTGGGATTCGAACCCACGCTAAGTTAAATTGACAGAAGACAGACTGTTGTCGTAGTTTCCATACCTTTTGAATATAGAAATGCTACCCGCCTTCAACACTTTCTTTTGCTTCATACTCGTGTTTCCTAAATCCACCGTAGCAGATATAGATGGAAGTCGCCCTTGCTTGCTAAACTCGAACTTATCTTCCTGCGGTTTACCATACCTTATCCTATCCTTTTGCGTTGAAGCCAGCTCCTTGCGAGAGCCACTCGCTTCAGACAGTAGTCCCTGACGAGTGTCTTTCACTTCATCAAAGATAAGTTAGAACATGGGGAACATATTCGTGGAAGCCTTTTTAGCCGCCACTGGTCCCGGCGCGCAGTGCCTGAGGTGCCACTTTCGTGGTGGGAGTTTGTCAGTATCTCCCTTTCATTCCCTTGCGGGAAGTTATGGGTCAGGCCCCTATTTCATTTTTTAATTTTTTAACTTTTGTATATATATTATAACAAAAATTTTTATAAATGTCAAATTTGCGGCTGACCGCCTAAGGAGCCCCTCATTCCGAGCTCACCGGCAACCTTGAAGGCGCCAAACCGCAAACTTTATTTCAACAAGATACTTGACAAATATCTTGCCTATTGGATTGTTTATACTCTGCTTCCACAAAGAGTACTGGTGACCCGACAGGGTTTCGATCCCGCGTTTTCCAACTTGAGAGGTTGGTGTCCTAGCCACTAGACGACCGGGCCATATGAGCCTTAGGTCGGCAAACCGCACATTTGTTTTACAGAGGAATTTTTGCTTTTCCTTGGTGACGCTACCGGGATTCGAACCCGGATTGCCGGCGTGAAGGGCCGGTGTCCTAACCGTTAGACGATAGCGCCATATATGCAAGGCGGGTATTTTCTAAAACTTTTTAATTTGGAGCATTAAAATTTTTATGTAGAATTGCTGTATCCGCCTTTTTTACTGAAAGAGGTCGATTAGTTTAAAACTCCCTTTAGCGTGAACACCAAAAGTCCGAAACTTCTAATCGTAAAGTTTTATTCAAACAAACACCTATAGAGGCTGGCAGTGATGACGGGGATCGAACCCGCGCTCTCTGATGTGACAGACCAGTGTTTTAACCAACTAAACTACACCACTATATATACACAAGACACTAAGAAAAAATTTGTTGGAATCGAACCAACTACACTTTGTTTAACAGACAAATGCTCTACCAAATGAGCTAAAATAATTTCTATTAAGAAAACTTGCTGTAAGTGTCTTTAACTATGGTTGCGGAGGCGGGATTTGAACCCGCGACCTTCGCCTTATGAGGGCGCTAAGCTAACCACTGCTCTACTCCGCAATATATAGATATTAGGTTTTTACTTCGCTTTTTATTTATTATACTCTCTGCCAACCGCTAGCCACATATCTCGGGAAGTCTTCCCGGCCGGTGGTAGTTGAAAACCTAAACGAAAAATCCGTGCTCTGTGAGAGTTTTGGTGACGATGGAGAATCCTGCCATCCCATTTGTAGCTTGAGGGGCTACCGTCCTTCTTTTAGACGACATCGCCATT
>JAEIGA010007057.1_pt1 | contig 17089 bp, 15 predicted proteins | sample 9270691 | NCBI WGS metagenome assembly JAEIGA01 (sample SAMN17057246, study PRJNA624740) | gut metagenome | biome: biome; isolation source: fecal sample | host: Bos grunniens | place: China: Xizang | collected 2019
AATGACATTTTATTTTATTTTATTTTATTTCATTCGCTCAAGTTATGACAGCTATTTTTTATTTTATCCTTGTTTTTCAATAAGTTACATCTCTTGACCAGGGAGGGTAAACGTGGTATAATATACTTATGGTAAAATATTATTCTGTCCTTATTATGTATTTCGTTTTCATAAGTTTTTGCTTTTTGCATTTACTTTGTTAATGTTTGCGTTAATTTGTGACAGAATAATATTTTTTATGCTTCGTATGTAACACTACCTGCGTAAGCAAGTAGATGTAGACAATCCAGCCCAGCCATTAGGCTTGCGAAGCTTTGGGGCTGGACGAACGAAGTTCGGGATGGTTAATTCCGCTTGCGTAAGCTAGTGGAAGTTTATCTTTGATAACTAATTAACAAGAAACACTAACAATAAAAAATAAAAACATTATGACAACACAACAACAACAACAAAAAGTTTTTCTAAATCTTGAAAAGAAAGGTATCAACGTAAAAGATGGCACTCTTAAGTCATTCATCTATTTGGTAAGCGAGCTAGGAGAAGTTAAAGGTGAAGCACCTATTTTTATGGGTGATTTTGATGAAAAAGCTTCTCTATTGAAGAGAGTAAGTGAAAAATTATCCAAAGAAGGTGTTTTAACAAATACTTTTGATGGAAAGACACTTTCCTCGTTCATTCAAGTGGATTGTGAAGCGCGAGAACTTTCACCAAAAAGCGTTGATAACGGTGAGTCATATATTATGATGGCACACTTGCATATGTTGAGAGTTATGCTATTTAAAAAGGATGGTGATTTTTTCAAACATTTCAAGGATTCTATAGAGAATAACCTCAAATCTGCGTAATTTTTTTGGAGAAACTAAAAAAAACCCCGCCTTAACAGACGGGGTTTTCTTTGAGCAATAAGAACTTATTTTACTTCTTCGAAGTCGGCGTCTACAACCTTTTCATCTTTCGGTTGTTCCGGATTGGCTTCAGCTCCTTGAGCTGCTCCGGCTTGAGCCTGAGCTTCGGCCTGAGCTTTGTACATAGCCTCACCCAGTTTCATTGAAGCCTGCATTAAGCTTTCGGTTTTTTCTTTGATAACTGCCAAATCATCAGCTTCTAAAGCTGTTTTCAAAGCATTGATTTCTTTTTCAATAGCTTCTTTTTCAGCTGATGATACTTTATCGCCATGTTCTTTCAAAGTTTTTTCGGTTGAGTGAACTAAAGCTTCGGCATGGTTTTTAGCTTCGACAATTTCTTTTAACTTTTTATCAGCTTCGGCATTAGCTTCGGCGTCTTTTACCATTTTTTCAATATCGGCGTCAGACAAACCACCGCTGGCTTGAATTCTGATAGCTTGCTCTTTGTTGGTAGCCTTATCCTTAGCTGAAACATTAACAATACCGTTGGCGTCAATATCAAAAGTAACTTCAATTTGCGGCATACCGCGAGGTGCCGGCGGAATACCTACTAAATCAAATTGACCGAGCAATTTGTTGTCGACAGCCATTTCGCGTTCGCCTTGGAATACGCGGATAGTAACAGCTGTTTGACCGTCTTCGGCAGTTGAAAATACTTGCGATTTGCGGGTCGGAATAGTTGTGTTTCTATCAATCAAGCGAGTGAACACTCCACCCAAAGTTTCAATACCCAAAGAAAGCGGTGTTACATCAAGCAACAACACATCTTTGACATCGCCCATCAAAACACCGCCTTGAATTGAAGCACCGACAGCAACAACTTCGTCAGGGTTTACACCTTTGTGAGCTTCTTTGCCGAAGATTTCTTTAACTTTTTCTTGTACTTTCGGCATACGAGTCATACCACCGACCAAAATAACTTCGCTGATTTCCGAAGCAGAAATGCCGGCATCAGCCAAAGCTTTTTTGCAAGGCTCAACCGTTCTATCAATCAAATCTTCAACGATTGATTCAAGTTTGGCACGAGTTAATTTAATATTTAAGTGCTTCGGACCTGTGGCATCTGCGGTAATAAACGGCAAGTTTACTTCGGTTTGTGTAGTTGAAGACAATTCAATCTTAGCTTTTTCAGCAGCTTCTTTTAAGCGTTGTAAAGCAAGTCTGTCAGCTTTAAGGTCAATACCTGATTCTTTTTTGAACTCCTCAGCCAAGTAATTTACCAAGCGTTGGTCAAAGTCTTCACCACCCAAGAATGTATCACCATTGGTTGATTTTACTTCGAATACACCATCACCGATTTCCAAAATGGAAATATCAAAGGTACCACCACCAAGGTCATAAACAGCTATTGTTCCGCTGGTTTTTTTATCCATACCATAAGCCAAAGCGGCAGCTGTCGGCTCGTTGATGATACGCAAAACTTCTAAGCCTGCAATTTTACCGGCATCTTTGGTTGCTTGGCGTTGAGAGTCGTTAAAATATGCCGGTACGGTAATTACGGCTTTTTCAATCTTTTCTCCCAAATAGCTTTCGGCGTATTCTTTAATTTTTTGCAATACAATAGCTGAAATTTGAGACGGAGCATATTTTTGTCCTTTGGCTTCGACCCATGCGTCACCGTTATCGCCTTCAATAATTTTGAAAGGAACAAGCTCTTTGTCTTTTTTTACTTCGGCAGAATCAAAACGACGACCGATTAAGCGTTTGATTGCAAACAGAGTGTTTTCCGGATTGGTTACGGCTTGGCGTTTTGCAGGGAAACCAACCAAGCGTTCGGTGTCGGTAAATGCTACCATTGAAGGAGTTGTGCGTGCACCTTCAGAGTTTTCTAAAACTTTGGCTTCGCCACCTTCCATAACGGCAAAACAAGAGTTTGTTGTTCCAAGGTCAATACCTATTACTTTATTGCTCATTTTTTTATCCTTTTTGTTTAATAAAATAAGTTCATTTTTCTTTGCTACTAGCTTATATAGGAATCAAAAAATACCTATGCAAGAGTTTTTTAGAAATATTTTTGATTTATTTAACGAGATTCAAAATTGATACGCGGATCAATCAGACAATAAGTTATATCTGAGATAAGTTTTAGCACTAATCCTAACAATGCAAAGATATACATTGTGCCAAAAATAACAGGATAGTCACGCGTCATAATCGCTTGGTAACCTAACAAGCCTAATCCGTTTAATGAAAAAATAACCTCTATTAAAAGCGAACCGGTAAATAACATCTTTATGAGCAGTGACGGAAAGCCGGCTATCACTATCAACATAGCGTTTCGAAAGACATGACCGTATAAAATCTGATTTTCGTTCAATCCTTTGGCTTTAGCGGTTAGAACATATTGTTTATTTATCTCATCTAAAAACGAGTTTTTGGTAAGCATGGTAAGTGACGCAAATCCGCCGACTACCATAGCTGTTACCGGCAGGGTTATATGCCAAAAATAGTCTTTTATCTTACCAAACCAACTTAAATCCGCCCAATTATCCGAGGTTAATGAGTGAAGAGGAAACCAATTGAAGTAGGTACCACCGGCAAAAAACACTATTAAAAATACGGCAAACAAAAATACCGGCATTGCCGAACCGAAAACCACCGCAAATGAGCTTATAACATCAAATTTTGAACCGTCATTTACGGCCTTTTTTACTCCTAAGGGTATGGCAATAAGGTATATAATCAAAGTCGACCATAAACCCAAAGATATTGAAACAGGCATTCTTTCCAAAATCAGCTGACCGACTGTTTTGTTTTGGTAAAAGCTTTTGCCGAAATCAAACAAAGCATAATCTTTTATCATTTTGAAAAAACGAATATACGCAGGCTTATCAAAACCGAATTGTTTTTCCAATTCAATTATTAAATCTTGCGGAACTCCGGAAGCACCTTGATATTTACTCTTTGCAGCGCCTTCCATATGCGCACCGGCGCTACCGGAAATTGATGAGGTGGCGTCAGTATTCATACCGCGATATTGGGCTAAAACATGCTCTACCGGTCCGCCGGGAGCAAACTGGATAATAACAAAATTGAGTGTCAAAATACCCAGTAGAGTAAAAGGAATAAGAATAAGTCTTTTAAGTATATAATTTCTCATTTTTTTACTCCTTAATCCACCAAGTATGTATATCTGCGCCGGTTTTTATGTTTGTTTTAGGATGTTGCAACCTTTTGTGGTAGGCTATCCTGTCAAAAGGCGAATACCATTGCGGAATAAAATAGTGCTCATTCATTATAACTCTGTCTAAGGCGCTGACATAGGCTTTGTAATTATTGTTGTCTTGCGCTTCAATTAAATTTGTTATTAAAGAATCGACTACTTTGTTTTTAATGCCCATAACATTATATGAACCGACCATATCAGCCGATTGCGAACCCCAAAGCTCCCTTTGTTCGTTGCCGGGCAAATTGCTCAAGCGAAACGACAAAATTGCCATTTCATACTCAAAATTATCAAGTCGATTTTTGAAAATATTTACTTCTAAATTGCGAAAGGTCATTTTAATACCTATTTTGCGCAAATTTTCAATAAACGGAAGCATTACACGAGTAAATGACGAGCCGTTTGCAGCGTTGCTTAATACCTCTATTTCCAAAGGTTTTCCTGTTTTTAGGTTGGTCATTTTGCCTTCAACAAAATCGTATCCGGCTTGATTTAGCAACTCTACCGCTTTTTTCAAATTTTCGCGCTGTTTTTCAGAAGTGGAATTATCCGGCAAGCTGTATTCTTTAGTAAAAATATTTGGTGGTAAATCTTTTTTGTATTTGCTTAAGATTGCTTTTTCTTTTCCTTTAGGCAAACCTTTTGCCGCCATATCGGTATTGGAAAACAAGCTGTAAATTCTATTATACTGATTATAAAAAAGCTTTTCATTAGCCCATTCAAAGTTAAAAGCCAAGCCGATAGCTTCGCGAACTCGCCTGTCTGAAAACTTTGATAATCTGGTATTAAATCCGAAAAATTGTAATGTTGCCGGATTGTTATGATGAATTTCTTCTTTGATTATATTACCCTCTTTCACTAACTTATTATCATATCCGCTAACCCAGCTTTTAGCTATATACTCTTCTCTGGCATCAATACTTCCGGAAAACAGAGCTTGAAGGGTTACGGTTGTATCTTGATAAAAATCGTAGCGGATGGTGTCAAAATTGTAATAACCTTTGCGAGATGGCAAATTTTTGCCCCAATAGTTTTTGTTGCGTGTTAATTCTACAAATTTGTTCGGCTCAAAAGAAGTTATTTGATAAGCACCGCTGCCAAGTATGGGCTCTAGCGTAGGTGTGGCAAAATCTTTGTCCTTAAAATGCTTAGCGGAAAAAACTTTGAACTGGCTTAAAATAAGCGGTAATTCGCGATTTTCAGCCCCTTTCTTGTAATGAAAACGCACATGATGTGAGTTTATTTTTTCTACCCTATCAACATCAGAATAATAAATTTTGTAAATAGGTGAACCTTTTTGAATTAGGCTGTTAAAAGAAAAAATAACATCGTCGGATGTTACGGAAGAACCATCTGAAAACTTAGCATTTTTGTTTAAGAAGAAACCGATAAAGCTGTTATCTTCCGAAAATTCAAATTTTTCAGCCAATAACGGATAAACCGAAGTTTGATCGTCAAGCGGTGAAAAACCTAAGCTTTCTAACGAAAGATCTGCCCCTTCGGGAAAAGCTATTCCCTTAAAAATAAAAGGATTAAAGCTGTCAAATGAACCATACGCCGGAAGCGTAATTTTTCCGCCTTTTGGTGCTTTGGAATTTACATAGGCAAAATGGGTAAAATTTGCGTCATATTTCGGAATATTGGCCAATGAAAAAGAATCGACAACCTGTGTTTTGGCTTCAGTGTCAAAACTTACAATTGTCAAAAACAATAGAATCAGGCTATTTCTGATACTTTTCAGCATCTGTCCAACCACCAAAAGGATAAGCCAAAGCGTCTTCTTCTGTTTGTTTTTGCTCTATTTCGTTCCATTGTTTTTTCAAATCGTTCAATACTTTTTGAGAATCGGGGATATTTTCTAACATAGGTTCTTTTTTGCCATCAAGATCATCCGTAAAAGTCGGTTCTTTGTGGTCTTCTCTAAATTCTTTTTTAGGTTCTTCTATCATCGGCTCATCAGAAAATGAACGCTCCAATGCTTTTGAAAAATCATCTTTTTTATCACTTCTTATCTTAGGCAAATCTTTTTTGCGATAAGCAAAGCGGCTTAAAATACTTGTGGTTTTGGTAAAAGTATCTTTTTTATTGTTTTTGTTTGCGGAAAACTCTTCAAATTCTTTGGAAGCACCGGGCTCTCTAACCCTTCTTAAATCATCGGATATTGAAGCCATAACCGAAAAGACTTTGCCAAAAACACCTGTTTCTATCACATTTAAGAAAGTTTTTTCTTTGTCATATTTTTCAAGCAAACTTATCAATGACTGATAGCGTGCACAAAATTCCATAATGGAACCGGCCAAAACATTATCAATTTTGGCGTCTTTTGACAAATCATTTTTAAACTCGGGAAAATTATTGTAGCGCTCAATAACAACTTTTCCAAACGCCCATTTTCCGCCGTTTTGAACCTTGGTCCAAAGCTGTCCGGCTTCTTCATAAGTTATAAGATTGTCTCTTTGAAGAATTTCACACAGCAACTCATTCATATCGCCTATGAGGACATCAAAATTGTTCATCATAAACGAGTTGCGTATATTTTCTCCGGTCTCAAGCATAATACGAGCAAGTAAATCCGAATATTCTTGATTTTTCTTCATTTGAGCAAAAAGCTTGAACATCTGGCGACTGATTGTTCGACCGTTGATGTGTTGGCTGAAAAAGCCGAAAATCATCCAAATAACAAATTCGGGCAGACAAACAAATAAAGTATATAATAAAACATTTAACAATCCGGCATCAAAAAAAGACATATCACCTAAAGAATCGGTTATATATCTTATAGAATAAGCCAACCATATGATTGATGAAAAAACAGCACTAAACAAAGCAATAGTCAGAATCATATAAAAACTCCACCGGATATTAAAATATTATATATAAATATCAGGTTTATCATTTTTTTAAACAAAATTCATAGCTTCTTACACAAAAAGAAAAATAGCTTGGCATTTTGAAAAAAAATATGGTATAAATCGACTGATTGAAAAAATATAAGATTTGCTGAAGAGGCTAAATTTATGGAAAACAACGAAATCATTACTCTCGAATTTGAAAAAACAATAGCCGAAGTTGAAGAAAAAATAAAAAGATTGAAACAGGTTGAGGCCGGCGAAGGAATTAACATCGGGACAGAAGTAGCTCGCCTGCAACAAAAATCCGAAAGATTGCTAAAACAGATATACACCAAGCTCACCCCTTGGCAAAAATCACAAGTAGCTCGTCATCCAAATCGTCCTCATTGCCTGGATTATATAAATACTTTGTTTGAAGATTTTGAACATTTGTGCGGCGACAGGGCTTTTGCTGATGACTTTGCCATGGTCGGGGGAATCGGCCGTTTCAGAGGTCAAAGTGTTGTGGTTATCGGCCAAGAAAAAGGTAATGATTTAGAATCGCGCGTAAAATATAATTTCGGGATGGCAAAGCCTGAGGGATATCGCAAGGCTCAAAGATTGATGGATTTGGCTAATAAATTTTCTCTTCCGGTAATTGCTTTTGTTGATACATCAGGTGCTTTTCCTGGAATTGAAGCCGAAGAAAGAGGACAAGCCCAAGCAATAGCCTCGAGTATTGAAAAATGCTTGAATTTAAAAGTTCCTTTTATTTCGGTAATAATCGGTGAAGGCGGCTCCGGTGGTGCAATAGCTATTGCTACGGCCAACAGAATCCTTATGCTTGAACATTCTATATATTCGGTTATATCGCCTGAAGGTTGTGCTTCTATTTTGTGGCGTTCTGCCGAAAAGGTAAAAGAAGCAACCGAAGCTTTGTGTTTAACCGCTCAAGACTTGCGCAGACTTGGAACAATTGATGAAATTATTGCTGAGCCGATTGGTGGTGCACAAAGAAATCACAAAGAAACAATTTTAAGGGTCGGCGATGTAATTGCTCGTCATCTGAAAGAACTTTCGGTTCATACCGGTGACGAATTAAAAAAACGCAGAACGGACAAATTTTTGAAGATGGGAAGACACCTTGCAAAACCTGAATAGCTTTATATTGGATTATATAGGAATTTTTTTGATAATGGCCTTGGCTATTATCTCTATTGGCTTTTTTTGGCTGTCACTTCGTCGAAAAGACAGCAACATCAAAGATATTTTCTTACAAACTCAAGGAGAACTTGCCGGTCGCTTGGCTCTGTTGAACGAATCTAATATCCAAGAGCAGAATCGCTTGTTAGAAGCCTTGAACGAGCAAAAGCTTGCTGTTTTGAAAATGGTTGATGAAAAGCTTTTGGCTGTAACCAAAAGTGTGGGCGAAGGATTGCAACAAAGCACGGCAAAAACCAATCAAACTTTGACCGACTTGCGTGAAAGATTGGCAAAAATTGATGTAGCACAACAAAAAATATCATCTCTTTCCGAACAAGTTGTGTCTTTGCAAGAAGTTTTATCAAACAAACAATCTCGCGGTGCATTTGGCGAGATTCAACTTAATGACTTGGTTACATCTATTTTGCCTCCCAGTGCTTATTCTTTTCAAGCCATGTTGAGCAATGGTAAAAAAGCAGACTGTTTGCTTAATTTACCGAATCCGCCGGGTTCTATTGTCGTTGACGCAAAATTTCCTTTAGAAAGCTACCAAGCCTTGCGCAACGCCCAAAATGACAGAGAAAAAATCGAAGCAGAAAGATTTTTTAAGGCTTCGGTCATAAAGCACATAAAAGACATATCCGAAAAGTATATTATAAGCGGCGAAACAGCCGAATCGGCCTTAATGTTTTTGCCAAGCGAAGCAATTTATGCCGAATTACACGCTAATTTTATCGATGTGGTCGAAACATCGTACAAAGCTAAGGTTTGGATAGTTTCGCCCACTACATTGATGGCTACATTAAATACTGTTCGTGCCGTGTTAAAAGATGCGTATATGCGTGAACAAGCCGGTGTTATTCAAAAAGAAGTGGGCTTGCTAATTGAGGACATCTGCCGTTTAGATGAAAGAATCGATAATCTGGGCAGGCACTTTAAACAGGCTAATGATGATATTGATTCCATTAAAATATCGTCATCTAAAATATCTAAACGAATTGAAAAAATAGAAGCAATAGAGGTAGGCGAAACAAATCAGACATCAATATCTTATATTGCCGCAAATGAGTAATTGTTTTGGATAAATAAAAAATAATATGTTGGTTTTTTATAAAATGATGTATTGATAAATAAACAAATAAACTTAATTAAAATATAAAGAAAAAGGATAAAAAATGACTAAATCTGAATTGATTGAAAAAATTGCAGCTAAAAACCCTCATCTTTTGTTAAAAGATGTTGAACGCATTGTTTCTGTTGTTTTCGACACGATTACAAACTCTTTAGCTAACGGCGATCGCGTAGAATTTCGCGGTTTTGGTGCTTTTTCGGTAAGAACTCGCGCTCCCAGAGTGGCAAAGAACCCTCGCACCGGCGAACAAGTTAAAGTAGAGGAAAGAAAAATTCCGCATTTTAAGACAGGTAAACAATTGTTTGAATCTCTTAACAAAAAATAGAATCTGTTTTTATTTTTTATAAAGGAGCAACGCTTATGGGATTTGTAAAACTGATTATAGGATTGCCACTATTTGTTTTACTTTTGATATTTGCTATAGTTAATAACGACTTTGTCACGCTTAAATTATGGCCTACCGATATCGAAGTTATCACTTCTTTGAGCGTTGTTACTTTTGTTTTGTTCTTTTTGGGATATTTTGTCGGCAACTTGTTTTCTTGGCTATCGCACGCAAAAGTTCGCAGTTCACTGAGAGCTCATAAAAAACAAAACAAAAAACTTTCAAAAGAACAAGAAAAGCTCACCAAAGAAGTTGAAGATTTGCAAGGTGATATTCAAGAAATGAAGACAGCAGCCCCCGTGGCAGAGAAAAAATCTTGGAAAGAAAAATTTAAAAATATATTTTCTAAGAAATAAAAAGCAAAAAAGGATTTTATAATGAACTGGATTGCTGATTTTGTCAGACCTAAGATAAAAAAAACAACATCAAAGGAAATCGCCGACAATCTTTGGACTAAGTGTCCGGAGTGCGGACAGATGTTGTTTAGCAAAGAGTTGGAAAAAGACTTTTATATTTGTTCTTTTTGCGGACATCATCTGCGCTTGCCGTTAAAAAATCGATTTGAAATGCTTTTTGATGAAGGAAAGTACAAAAACTTGGCTTTGCCTAAGTTGGTCGACGACCCTCTATCCTTCAAAGATTCAAAGAAATATTCCGACAGATTAAAGTCTTATCGTCGTTTAACCAAAAATGATGATGCTGTTTTGGTGGCTTGCGGAAATATCGGAAAAATTAAAACTGTTGTCGCCGCTCTTGATTTTACTTTTATGGGCGGATCAATGGGAACGGCTGTGGGCGAGGGTATCGTCAAGGCGGCTGAGTTTGCAACAAAAACATCTGCTCCTTTAGTAATAATTTCGGCATCAGGCGGTGCCAGAATGCAAGAAGGTATTTTGTCTTTGATGCAAATGGCCAGAACCACCGCGGCAATCAATATGTTAAAAGAGAAAAATTTACCATATATTTCAGTTTTGACAGACCCGACAACAGGTGGCGTTTCTGCTTCTTTTGCTATGTTGGGCGATATACATATGGCTGAAAAAGGCTGTATTATCGGATTTGCCGGAGCCAGAGTTATTGAACAAACAATTCGTGAAACTCTGCCGGAAGGTTTCCAAAAAGCCGAATACTTGCAAAAACACGGAATGGTTGATATTGTTTTTGAAAGAACGGAATTGAAAGATAAGTTGGTAAAAGTTTTAAGATTGTTACTTAATAAAAAAGATTAAAACCTTTTAGTGAGGGCTGAAAAATGTTATCTCTGAAACATGTTGCAATAAATTCTTTTAACGAGAATATTGTTTATCTGCACAGAGATTGCGATATTTACAAAGTTGAGGACATTAAAAATGTTACCAAAATAGAGGTTCACGGCGGTGCTGAGCCGGTGGGCGCTTTTTTGGAAGTGGTTGATGACGAATCTATTGTATCTCCAAATCAATTAGGTGTAAACAATCAAGCTTTTGAGCAACTTAATCTTCCCGAAGGCGCTAATGTTACCGTCAGTTTAGCTACCGTACCATCTTCCGTTGCCTCAATAAAAAGAAAAATATCAGGTAATGTGTTGTATGACAGCGAATACAAAGCAATCATAAAAGATATTACCGCAAAAAAATATTCAAATATGGATGTTGCATCATTTTTGGTGGCGACAGGCTCTTTTATGACGGTTCAGGAAGTTTTGGCTTTGACCGAAGCTTTAGCCGGCGATGAATGTTATAATTGGGATAATGAAAATATTGTAGTAGATCATCACTGTATGGGCGGTGTTCCGGGTAATAAGACCGATATTATTGTTGCAGCAATCGTGGCTGCTTATGGTTTGCCGGTGATGAAAACAGCTTCAAGATCTTTAACATCTTGTGCCGGTGTTGCCGATACTTTCGGTGTTTTGGCAAATGTCGATATTGATGAAAAAATCATTAGAAAATCTATTCGCGAAAACCGAGGTGCTATTGTTAACCACTATAATCTACCTATAACCTATGCAAGTAAGGTTATATCTTCCGTGCAACGCAACTTGGGAATGGTTAAGCAAGAACATGTGTTGGCCTCGATTATTGCTATTAAGTTGATTACCGGTGTATCGCATTTGTTGGTTGATATTCCCGTGGGACCGGATTCAAATATAAAAACCACTAATGACGCCTTAAAAATAAGAAAAATGATAGAATATATCGGCGATATGCTGAATATTCAGGTTGACGCCGTTATTACAGACGGAAGCGAACCTATCGGTAATGGCGTTGGTTCCGTCTTAGAGGCTCGCGATGTTATGAGAGTTTTGCGTAATAAGGAAAATGCGCCACAAGATTTGAAAGAAAAGTCATTGTTTTTGGCGGGAAGGCTTATCGAATTTGATCCGAAAGTTCGCGGAGGTCAAGGTTATCACATTGCAAAAGAAATTCTTGCGTCAGGACGCGCTTTAGAGACTCTTAACAGAATTATTTACACCCAAGGCAAAGCCCCTCAAGCACAACTTGGCAGATTAACTCGCGATATTACTGCAGATAAGCATGGTGTTGTTGAATCAATAAACAACTCTCGCATAAATCGTATCGGTATTTTAGCCGGCGCACAACAAACTCCCGGTTCAGGACTGGATTTATTTAAGAAAGTCGGCGACAAAGTCGAACGAGGTGATGTCTTGTATAGAATCCACTCTGTTAACGCCAATGATTTTGCTTTTGCAAATTCGGCTGTTGACGGTGATAACGGATACGAAATATCTTCGAAAAAATAAGATTTTTAAGATTTTGGTATTGATACATCCGGAGCTCTTAAGTACAGGGGCTTAGGATAGTTTATCTTTTTATCTTTAAGCTGTTTTAGGCCGGTTTGCGCCAACACTTTTACAGGCAAACAATCCAGTATTTTGATGCTTTTTAAGCAAAGACCGCTAGGTAATGATAAAAATCGTTCAACACCATCACCAACCATTGAAACAGCACAACCGAAATTTTTTAACTTTTCTATGATTGCAACTCTGTCTAGAGCGCAAGGCTCACTTATTTTGTTTAAGTTTTTATCAAAAATTTGAATATAAAAGTCATCGCGACGAGTTTCTATAATTACCGCATTTATATCTGCTGTTTCATCTGTTGTCATAGTGTTTATATAGGCATCAAAAGCTGAAACTCCGCCTACTTTCAAATCAGGGCAAGCTATACTGAATACTCTGGCTGCTGAAATAGATGAGCGCACGCCGGTAAATGATCCGGGGCCTACACATACAAACAAAGCTCCTATATCAGCAAAAGTTAAACTATTGTTTTGCAAAATATTTTTGATTTGAATCATCAGCTCTTCAGACTGTCCGAAATCCATAGATTTTTCAAAAATATCTATAATTTCGTCATCTTTTTTTAAAACTATACTACAAGACGATCCTGTCGTATCAAAAGTAAGGTTGTACATTTTTCCACTTGCCATAAATTTTAAGTTTTAATAATCTTTTTTATATAATAAAATCAGTTAACAAACAATTATTTTCTTTCAAAGTTGGGCAAAATGGATAAAGAATTACTTTTGAATATGTTTTATGCAGCTCCGGAGCTTTGGTATCTCATCGCCGGAATCGTTGTTTTTTTAATATGTTCTTTGTTTTTGTTGTTTTTCTTCTTTTTGAAACTAAAACAAAAAAATTATTTCTTACGCCGTGACAGAGAGCGTTATGCCGAAACATTGTACGCCTCGCATGACGGATATTTTGCCTTTATTTATCCTGATGAAAAAGTTAATGACCCGAGAAAATATATTACCGAAAGATGTTCTCGTCGATTGGCTGTTATTTTGGGTTTGGAAAAAGGTGTAAAATCAGACTTTAACGAAGTTTTAAAAAGCTTTTACAAAGATGATGCAAAAAAAATATTAAAATATGTCGGACTGTTAAAAGAAGAAGGTGTTGCCTTTGAAGATTACTTTTTACTAAAGTCTTCAAATAAATACATCAGATTGGAAGGAAACCGAATTAACGGTGCTGACGGCAATATTTATTGCGATATGATATGGTTTAGAGATGTCAGTTTTGCGACAAACCGCATAAAAACTTTGGAAAAAGAATTATCCGACACTGAGAAAAAACACCTGTTGCAACAGGATATTTTAGACAATCTGCCTTTTGCCGTGTGGCTCAGAGATGAAAATCTTGATATATCATATTGTAATAAAAAATTTGTAGAATTTATTCCTGATAAAAACCGAAATAATATTATTGAAGAGCACTTGGAAATTACCGGAACAAGCGGTGAAAGTGTTTCCAAAAATTTGGCAGCCGGTGTTCATAAAAGCAAACGAGGTTCAAAAACAAAGGTCGGGGTTGTAATAAAAGGTTCACGTGTTGCAATGGAAGCTTATGAAACACCCTTTTATCCGGAACAAAATTTGGAAAAAACTTATAGTGCCGGTTGCCTTATTAACATAAACGAACTGGACGAGTTAAAACGAAATTTAAAACAACACCAAGAAGCTCAATTAGAAATTTTACAAGCCTTGGGAACGGCTTTTGCCGTATTTAATCAGGACATGAGTCTTCAATTTAACAACCAGGCTTTTACCACCTTGTGGAAACTTGATTCCGCTTGGCTTAATGCTCCGCAAACTTATTTGAGCTTTTTAGATTATATCAGAGAAAATAGGATGCTGCCCGAGGTTCCTGATTATAAAGCTTATAAAAAAGATGAACAAAAGAAATTTTTGCAAATTATTGAACCGGTGAGCGATTTGATGCATTTGCCAAACGGTAAAACTTTTCGCAGAATGCAAGCTCCGTATCCGATGGGCGGCGTAGTTTTTGCTTTTGAAGATATTACCGACAGAATCGCGACAACATCGGCCTACAATGCCTTGATGTCCGTGCAAAACGAAATTTTAACCGGTATTTTTGATGGAGTCCTTATATTCGGCGCAAACAGTCGTTTAAGTTTTTATAATGATGCTTATATAAAAATGTGGGATGCTGACAGAGTTTTCTTAGCCGGAGAACCTACTTTTGAAGAAATTTTGGATAGCCAACAACAATTTTTTGCCAATAAAGATGAATGGGAAAAAGTAAAGAAAGGCATTAGTGCTAATATGCTTAATCGCACTTCCAAAACTATAACTTTGAAGCGGTTGGATGATAAAAAAATACAAGTATCCGTAAAAAACCTGTCGGATGGCGCGCTTCTTATTGTATATAAAAGCATTGATTAAAATATAAATTTATGTAACAATACCTATAAATAGTGATAGCTAATGTTTGGAAAAACTATGAACGAAGAAGATAGTAGCTCAAATATAGATTGGGGAATCGGAAAAGGTTTTTCGAAAAATACCCGCATATCTCGAAGGCTTGATCAAAAAAAAGCCATGGTTGTTGCTGACTCTGATAAAAACAGCAAAAAAGTTACCAAAACCATTACTAAAATAACTCCAAATTTGAAAAAAATTAAAAGTAAAATCAGAGATGTTTATGACGATGATGATGAAGACGAGGAAGACGGAAAAACTTCTGTAATCTTTGATTTTTCTTTTGATGAAATGGGTAATTCTTTATTTAACGCGCTGAGCGATGAAGAAAAAACAAGATTAAACGCAAATAAAAGTGTAGAGAATCTCAAAATGCAAGAAACTGCCGGAAAGGTTGCCGGTATCTTGCAAGCAAACCAACGCTCAAAAGAGCTTGGACTGAAAGAACTAAGCAAAAAGGTTGTTGCTCAAAAGACCATGGATGTTTCTTTTGATGCCAGAACTTTTGAAAACAGCTTATTGGAAAATATTGCTTCACAGACAAAGCTTAAAACTGAGAATCTTTCTTCAAAAGAGGCTCAAAATCTGATAACCGGTCTGGAAAAGATGAAAAAGTCAGGCATTCTTAATACAGAAGGTGACTTAAACTCTTTATCGGAAAAAATGAACGCTAAAGATATAGCTGATATCGGAAAAGAAAAAAGCAATAAAAAAGCGGCTAAACTCATTCTGGAAAAATCAGGAAGAAAAGACAATCGCAATATTGATAAAGAAAAAGACAAAAAGCTGAAAAAAGAAAGGCTTAAACAGTTAGAAAAAAATCTTGACAGAGCCAAACAACGCTAAGACAGTTTGCTTAATAAAGATTTGTACGATGTGCTGACAATCTTAAATTTTTCTTCCAAAGTTTTATCTGCTTTGTTTAAGTCGGGATGATATTTTTTTACGGCAATTTTATACGCTTTTTTCAAAGAATCGGCACTTAGATTATCGTATGACAACTCCATAAGTTTTAAGCCCTCGCGCTCGTCTGCAGAAAGACGAATATGCTCGTTAGCGCTTGAGTAAGAATATTTATTAAAAAAGTCATAATCTCCGTTTAAATCAAAGCCGAAATTATATTTAACATGAGATGAAAACTTGAATTTTTGGCGGAAAACATCCTCTTCTTCGACAAAGGAATCGTCACCGTAATAATTCCATTTGGCATTATACTCTTGAACATGTTCTAAGCAAAACCAATAGTATTCTTTCAAATTTCTGTCTTTGGGCGCGCGATATTCACCGGATTTGTTGCATCCGGGATGATCACAGATATGCTTGGTGTTTTCATTCTGTGGAGCAAAATATTTACTTTGACGACGCGTTTTTCTAATCATTTTTTCTTATTCATATAAACAACAATTCTTAGCAAATTAGCGCATTAAACAAATTAGTGCAAGTTTTTTTAATTTTTAGATAAAACAAATAATTTAGGTGTTGTTTTCAAGTAAAAAACAATTATACTTTTTTAGTAAATCCTCTTTTAACAACGAAAGATGCCATGCCTGAATTACCTGAAGTCGAAACTATAAAAAATGCTATAAAAAAAGGCATAGGATATGCCAAAATTTTGGATATAGAAATAAGGAATCGAAGATTAAGAGATTTAATCCCCGATGACATGGAGCACATCGTAAAAAATGCAAAAATTATCAATTATGAACGGATTGCAAAATATATTGTCATTCATTTAGACAATGATTTTTGTATTATTTGGCATATGGGAATGAGCGGAAAAGTAAAAATTTCGGACGAAATCAATGCTATTGATAAGCACGATCATATAACTATTAAAACATCTAACGGTTTTTTAACCTATAATGACCCGCGTCGCTTCGGACTTTTTACATATTGTAAAAAAGATGAAATCAGCAAAAACAAATATCTCAAAAATGTGGGAATCGACCCTTTCAGCAAAGTCATTGATGCAAAATATCTTTATAATAATTTGCAAAAGAAAAAGTCTACACTCATAAAAGCAGCTCTTTTGGATCAAACAATAATCGCGGGAATCGGAAATATTTATGCTTCGGAAATATTGTACGAATCCAGAATATTACCGACAAGGACCTGCGATAAAATCACTTTAGATGAGTGTAACCTGATAATAGAAAATACAAAAAAAGTATTGCAAAAAGCTATTGATGCCGGAGGTTCGACACTACGAGATTATAAAAAACCGGACGGAAGCCTTGG
>JAEIGA010007058.1_pt1 | contig 17088 bp, 14 predicted proteins | sample 9270691 | NCBI WGS metagenome assembly JAEIGA01 (sample SAMN17057246, study PRJNA624740) | gut metagenome | biome: biome; isolation source: fecal sample | host: Bos grunniens | place: China: Xizang | collected 2019
AAACTCTAATCTCTAACCTCTAATCTCTAAACTCTAATCTCTAAACTCTAATCTCTAAACTAAATACTATGATTACAGAAGTACAAAAATACGACAATGGATTGTCGGTGGCTTTGTGGAATATCACAGAGTCGGAAGACGAATTGATGGCATTATTGGAGAATGATGCTATTGTGGCAGAGGAACTTATACCGTTCACAAGCACTAAACGCCGACTTGAATATTTAGCTTCACGTTGTGCGCTAAACGAATTGACTGGCGAACAACAACGTGTATGCTACCACGAAAACGGAGCACCATATTTAGCTGATAATTCGTTGAATATAAGCATATCACACACAGGACACTATGCTTTGGTGGCTACTCATCCCGATAAAGCTATAGGTATCGACATCGAACGCATTGGCGACAAAGTTGAGCGCGTTAAACATAAATTCCTCAGCGCAGAAGAATTAAAAAACATTGATGCACGTTCGGCTAAAATACATTTGACTATATTGTGGGCTGCAAAAGAGGCTATGTATAAAGTGATGGGTGTAGAGACTGTAGAATTTACAGAACAAATTATTATTGAGCCTTTTACGCCTTATATGGAGGGCGAAATCGTTGCCCACGAAACTGCTTCAGCTGACAAGAAAGACTATAAATTGCAATACAAAGTATATCCTGAATTTGTAATTGTATATACGATTTAAAATTTATATTGAACGCAAATTTCCACAAATTACTCGTTAATTTATATATATCAATAATTTACATTTAATTAATGATAATTTACGTTTACAAAAAACATTAACACAAATTTTCATAAAATATTCCTAAATCATTGTTGTTATACAACCAAATATTAGAGAATAAAGCAAAGGGACAGAAGATGTTTGCTTTACTAATTGACCCGGAAAAGTGTTCGGATGAGTGGTTGTGTCAAATATTGTCAACAATCAACAATCAACAATCAACAGTCAATGGTCAACTTTTTATTTTTGTAGGTGGAAGTCAATTGAAGGAATCTATACATAATACAGTAGAAAGGATAAAGAGATTGACATCGGTACCTGTAGTAATGTTTCCAGGTGATGTTTCGCAATTTGCGGATAACGTAGATGCTTTATTGTTTTTGTCGTTAGCTTCAGGACGCAACGCTAAATATCTGATAGAACAACATATATATGCTGCACCACTAATCAAACATACAGGTGTAGAAACTATTCCGACAGGATATATACTTGTTGATGGAGGGAAAGATACTGCAGTAGCTCGTGTTAGCCACACTACTCCATATTCGGCTGAAAATATAGAACTCATAGCAAACACTGCCCTTGCATGCCAATTGTTAGGACAAAAAATGGTTTATCTCGAAGCAGGTAGCGGAGCTAATCGACCTGTGCCACAAAATGTTATTAAGGCTACACGAGAGGCTATCAACATTCCACTAATCGTAGGTGGAGGCATAAAAACTCCTGAGATGATGCAATGTACGTTTGATGCAGGAGCAGATTTAGTTGTCGTAGGCAATCACCTCGAAAGTCACCCTGAAGACTTAACTCTAATATTAAACACTTTGACATAAATTACCGTAAATTAATCGCAAATTATTATATCTATAAAATTAATGGATAATTTACGATTATTTGCGTTCAAAATAAATAATTTATGTTCTTATGATATTCTGTCTTATAAAACCAAAAATCAAGAATATGAAAATTAAATTTTTATCAATTATGGCACTTGCTGCTGCGCTTGTAGGGTGTTCGAACAATGGTCGCATTGACGAATCGAACGACCCGAATTATATTGGTCGTCACGAAATGACTATCTCGGATGGCAAAGTTTCGCCTGAGGTGCTTATGGCATTCGGTCGCCTTGGCGACGTACAGGTTTCGCCTGACCAAAGCAAAATACTCTATGGCGTTGGTTATTATAGTGTTGCACAAAACAAAAGCAACCGCGAGTTGTTTGTAATGAATGCCGACGGCTCAGACAATCAACAAATTACTGCCACTCTCAAAGGCGAATCAGGAGCTCGTTGGGTGAAAAATGGCAAAAAAATTGCATTCCTTTCAGCTCAATCTGGCTCTATGCAATTATGGGAAATGAACCCAGATGGCACAGGTCGCACACAAATATCTAACCGCGAAGGTGGTATTAGCGATTTCTTATATTCACCTGATAGCAAACAAGTTATTTTGATTGCTAACGTAAAATGGGGCGAACGCACAACCGACCGCTATCCTGATTTAGACAAAACTTCGGGCATTATCGTAGAAGACCTTATGTACAAACATTGGGACGAGTGGGTTACAACAGTGCCTCATCCATTCCTCTATGACTATGACGGCAAAACTCTTAGTAATGAGCGTGATATCATCGAAGGTGAACCATTTGAATGTCCACTCAAACCATTCGGTGGTGCCGAACAATTGGCATTCTCGCCTGACGGAAAATTGATTGCTTATACTTGCAAAAAACTTTCGGGTCAAGCATACGCATTGTCAACTAATACAGACATTTACCTCTACGATGTAGCTGAAGGTAAGACTGTTGCCAATCTTTCGAAAGACATGATGGGTTACGACATCAACCCTACATTCTCGCCTGATGGTACTAAATTGGCTTGGGAGAGCATGGAACATGACGGATACGAAAGCGACAAAAATCGCTTATTCGTAATGGATTTAGCTACTCGCACTCGCTCATATATCACTGCCGATTTCGACCAAAATGCCAACTCATTGCAATGGGACAAAGAGGGCAAACACATCTATTTCGTTAGTTGCTGGCATGGTTGCACTCAAGTATATAAAGCAAATATCGAAACAAAAGAGATTAAACAACTCACTGAAGGACAACACGATTACGAACAAATTGCACTTTGTGGCAATAAAATAATCGGTGTACGTCACTCTATGTCGATGCCAAACGAAGTATATAGCATCAACCCTGAAAATGGCGAACAAACTCAAATTACATTCGAAAACAAACACTTACTTGACCAAGTAAATATGGGTAAAGTTGAGCCTCGTTGGGTACCTACAACCGATGGTAAAGAGATGCTCGTATGGGTAATTTATCCGGCTAACTTCGACCCTGCAAAAAAATATCCTACACTACTCTATTGCCAAGGAGGACCACAAAGTCCTGTAAGTCAATTCTGGAGTTATCGTTGGAACTTCCAAATCATGGCATCAAACGATTATATTATCGTAGCACCTAACCGTCGCGGATTGGTTGGTTTCGGACAAGAATGGCTCGAAGCTATTTCAAAAGACTATGGCGGACAATGTATGCGCGACTACTTCTCGGCTATTGACCATGTTGCACAAGAGCCATTCGTAGATAAAGACCGCTTGGGTTGCGTAGGTGCTTCATTTGGAGGTTATTCAGTTTATTGGATGGCAGGTCATCACGAAGGCAGATTCAAAGCATTTATTGCTCATGACGGTATGTTTAACCTCGAGCAACAATACCTCGAAACAGAAGAGATGTTCTTCGTAAATTGGGATTTAGGCGGTCCATATTGGGACAAGAAAACTGCTGAAACATACGCAAATTCGCCTCACCGCTTTGTTGATAAATGGGACACACCTATTATGGTCATCCATGGCGAAACCGACTATCGTATCCTCGCATCGCAAGGCATGAGTGCTTACAACGCAGCCAAACTTCGTGGTATTCCAGCCGAATTATTAATATTCCCTGACGAAAACCACTGGGTATTGCAACCACAAAACAGCGTCCTCTGGCAACGCCGCTTCTTCAATTGGCTTGATAGATGGTTAAAATAAGAAAATACAACACAAAATAATGGCAAGAATATTAGCAATTGATTACGGACAAAAACGCACTGGAATAGCCGTTACAGACCCTCTACAAATGATTGCAAATGGATTAACTACTGTCGAAACGCCTAAATTATATGCGTTTTTAGCCGACTATTTTGGTCGTGAAGAGGTGGAAACTATCGTAATTGGCTATCCTAAAACGCTTCGTAACGAACCTGCCGAGGTAACTAAACTTATCAATCCGTTTATAGAAAAACTACGCAAACTCTACCCCGACAAGAAAATCGAACTCATCGACGAACGTTTTACAAGCAAAATGGCTTTTCAAACTATGATTGATAGTGGAATCGGCAAAAAAGCTCGCCAAAACAAAGCCCTCATTGACCAAATCAGTGCCACTATAATACTACAAAACTACCTTGAATCAATGAACAATGCACAATTCACAATGCATAATTCATAAGTGAAAATTAATCACTAATAACTAATAACTAGTAACTACTAACTAGTAATATGATTACAGTATCTAACCTCGCAATGCAATTTGGCAAACGAGTGCTTTTCTCGGATGTCAATCTCAAATTTACAGCAGGCAACTGCTATGGTGTAATCGGTGCTAATGGTGCCGGCAAATCTACTTTCATTCGCATGCTCAGTGGCGAACTCGACCCTTCACGCGGACAAATATCATTCGGTCCTGGCGAACGCCTCTCAGTGCTCAAACAAGACCACTTTGCCTACGACAATTTTACGGTTATCGACACCGTAATGATGGGTAACGACCACTTCTGGCGCGTGAAAGAGGAGAAAGAAGCTATCTATATGAAGGAAGATTTCACCGAAGAAGATGGTATCCGTGCTGCTGAATTGGAAGAGAAGTTTGCCGAAATGGATGGTTGGAATGCCGAAAGCAATGCAGCTCAACTGCTCAGCGGTTTGGGCATAAAAGAAGATCTTCACTACCAACTCATGAGCGAATTGGAAAACAAAGAAAAGGTGCGTGTACTCCTTGCTCGCGCTCTATATGGCAAGCCTGACAACCTTTTGCTTGACGAGCCTACCAACGACCTCGACGTAGATGCTGTAATGTGGCTCGAAAACTATCTTGCCAACTACGAGAATACTGTTCTTGTCGTTAGCCACGACCGTCACTTCCTCGATGCTGTATCAACCCACACTATCGACATCGACTACGGCAAAATCACTATGTTTGCCGGCAACTATACCTTCTGGTACGAATCGAGTCAACTCGCTCTTCGCCAACAACAAAACCAAAACAAAAAGGCTGAAGAAAAACGCAAAGAGTTGGAAGAGTTCATCCGCCGCTTCTCTGCCAATGTGGCTAAAAGCAAGCAGGCTACAAGCCGTCGCAAAATGCTCGAAAAACTCAATGTGGAAGAAATTCAACCTTCTACTCGCAAATACCCTGCTATCATCTTCACACCCGAACGCGAACCGGGCAATATGGTACTCGAAATCACAGGGCTTGGCAAGCGTGCCGAAGACGGACAGGTATTGTTCAACAACGTATCGTTCAACGTCGAGAAAGACGACAAAATTGCCTTCTACTCACGCGATGCACGTGCTATGACTGCCTTCTTCGAAATCATCATGGGCAACGACCGCGACTTCGCAGGCAAATTCAATTGGGGCGTAACCATCACAAATGCCTATCTCCCACTCGACAACACTCGTTTCTTCAACAATGAACTCTCGCTCGTAGATTGGCTCGGACAATACTCCGCCGACACAACCGAAGTCTTCATTCGTGGCTATCTCGGCAAAATGCTCTTCTCTGGCGAAGAAATCTACAAACGTGCTAATGTACTTTCGGGTGGCGAAAAAATGCGCTGTATGATTGCCCGTATGATGTTGCGCAATGCCAATGTCATGGTGCTCGACTCGCCTGTCAATCACCTCGACCTCGAATCAATCCAAGCCTTTAACAATACACTCAAAACATTCAAAGGCAATATATTACTCTCATCTCACGACCGCGAATTCGTATCAACAGTCTGCAACCGCATCATCGAACTCACACCAAACGGCATCATCGATAAATACATGGACTTCGACGAATATCTAACATCAGACGAAATCCATGCTCTCCGAGAAAAAATGTATAAATAATACTTTATGTTACAAAATGAAAACAGCCGATTAACTTATATTGTTAATCGGCTGTTTCTATTATATCTTCTTCGAAAGAGACAAAATCGAGTTTGTCGAAACGGTCGCGAACGCGGTCAATGTCGCTGAGGCGGATACGGAAATAGAGCGTACAGTCCATCTCTTGCACTTGATTGACCATAGCAAGGTCGAAGTCTTTCATTATGCGCATCACAGCATTGAGGTCTTGATAACCAAATTTTGATACAAAGGTTTTCTCAACTATGCGCTCCTCTATCGTGGCAGCTGCTATGGCTTCGGCAGCAGAGGTTTTGTAGGCTTGGATTAGTCCGCTCGTACCAAGCAATGTACCCCCAAAATAGCGCACTACGATAATCAATATATCAGTAAGGTTACTACTATTTATCTGCCCTAATATTGGGCGACCAGCCGTGCCAGAAGGCTCACCATCGTCATTCGCACGAAAAACATTACGCTCATACCCTAACATATAGGCATAGCAAACGTGGCGAGCATCGTAATACTCTTTGCGCTTCTCGGCAAGAATTTCTTTGATTTGCTCGACCGTCTGCACTGGGTAGGCAAAGGCATAAAACTTACTGCCTTTGTCTTTGTACAATGCTTCTGATACGGATGATATGGTTAAGTAAGTATCCAATTTTGTTTAGTGTTTAGTGTTTAGAGTTTAGAGTTTAGAGTTAAAAGTTGAGAATTTACCTTATTCCTTACTCCCTGTTCCTTGCTCCCTGTTCCTTGCTCCCTGTTCCTTACTCCCTGTTCCTTACTCCCTATAGTAGACTCTACGTACGCGGGATGAGACGCTGGTAAGGACCTCGTAAGGGATGGTGCCAAGTATATTGGCTATTTCAGAGAGACCTTGTTTATCATTGAACAACACTACTTCATCGCCTACTTTGACATCTAAGCCTGTTACATCAATCATTGTGAGGTCCATACAGATGTTACCTATAGTAAGCACTTTTTGTCCGTTCACGAACATAGAACCACGACCATTGCCAAGACGGCGGTCAACTCCATCGGCATAGCCTAATGGCAAAAGAGCCACTAACGTGTCGTGCTCTGCTACTCCACGACGACTATACCCTATCGTCTCGCCGGCTTTGACCTCTTTTAGTTGCATGATGCGTGTAGAGAGCGAACATACGTTGCGTAAGAGGTCTTCGTTGCAACAATTCACACCCCAAAGACCTATGCCAAGTCGCACCATATCAAATTGATACTGAGAAAATCGTTCGATACCAGCGGTATTCAACGTATGGCGCAAAATTGCTTCTCCATAAGGCAATGAACGCTTTATATAGGTAGAATTGCGGTCAAATAGTTCGATTTGTTGCAAGGTGAATTGGTCCATCTCAGGCGACAATTCGTCAGCTGCAGCAAGATGCGAGAATATTGAACGCACATCAATATAATCTTGTGAATTTAATATTTCACACAAACGCTCTAAATCAGCTGCCTCAAAACCTGCACGATGCATACCTGTATCAAGTTTGATATGCACTGGATAGTGTTTGTAGCCATGACGGCGCACTTCGTCAATAAATATTTCCAAAAATTCGAACGATGAAATTTCAGGTTCTAATTGGTTATGAAACAGATGATGCAAAGCCGACACCATTGGGTCAAGTACGAGAATTGGCAACTTAATGCCAGCTTGACGAATTTCAACGCCCTCATTTACAAACGCTACGGCAAGATAGTCGCAACCATAATGTTGCAATGCTTGAGCTACTTCGACCGAGCCACTACCATACGCCGAAGCTTTAACCATACACATGAGTTTGGTTGTAGGGCGTATTTTAGCACGAAAATGGTCAAGATTATGGAACAAGGCATCAAAATTGATTTCGAACACTGTGTCGTGAGCAAGTTGTTGTAAGTGATTTTGTATGCGTTCAGGATTGAATTGTGGCGCAATCTTCAACAACAAAGCCTCATCATGCAAATTACGCACAAAATCGCTTGTGAGGAAATCTATTGTATCCTTAAAAAACAATTTGTCGTCAATAGCAAACATTGACGAATGTAAAGCTAATTCGGGACCGATGAATACGATGCGGTCAACCGAACGACTACGGATTACTTGACAAATATTGAGATAAAACATCTCATTTGCCAAGTCGTCACCATCGATATCGGACACAATAAGTGTGCGGTGCAAGTTCTGATTGCCTGACTGTTGCTCAAGAAACCCTAATGCGTGTTTGGTGAGCGACGTGAGGTCGGAACTATGCCCATCACGAATAATCAGACAATTGTTTATTCCTGGTTCAACTTCGTATCTTGCTTTTTGACTCATATTTAGATAATTAGTAGCAAGTAACGAGTAACAAGACATTATTCATATTTTAAATGAATTCTCGCTACTCGTTACTAAGTACTCGTTACTATTTTATTTCAAAAGTGACTCTGGTGTGAGATTGTCTTTCTCAATATCGAGGAAGTATTTGTAAGTGCCTACGCGCAATTCGTCGCAAGCGTCGTAATCGCAAACAATGATGCCTTTTGGGTGCATTTGAAGAGCCGAGATAGTCCACATTTGACAAATGCCTTCTTCTACTGCGTGACGCAATGCGCGTGCTTTACCGTGTCCGTTGACGAGAATCAACACTTCGCGTGCGTCGAGCACTGTGCCTACTCCAACAGTCAATGCTGTTTTTGGTACTTTGTTGATATCGTTGTCGAAGAAACGCGAATTGGCGATGATTGTGTCGGTAGTAAGATTCTTCTTGCGTGTGCGAGATGTAAGTGATGAACCTGGCTCATTAAACGCAATATGACCATCAGGACCAATACCACCAAGGAAAAGGTCGATACCGCCTACGGCTTTAATTTTATCTTCGTAGCGTTGGCACTCTGCATCGATGTCTTCGGCATTACCATTAAGAATGTTTACGTTCTCTTTTTTGATGTCGATGTGAGAAAAGAAATTGTTCCACATGAAAGAGTGATAGCTCTCTGGATGAGATTTAGGCAATCCAATATATTCGTCCATATTGAACGTAATAACATTCTCGAACGAAATAACACCACGTTTATTAAGTTCGATGAGTTCACGATACATACCAAGAGGAGAGGAACCTGTAGGCAAACCTAAAACGAAAGGTTTATCTGCTGTAGGTTTAGCGTTAAGAAGTTTTTTTGCCACATAATTAGCTGCCCATTTAGACATTCTGGCATAATCTGGTTCAATAATTAAGCGCATAATTAATACGAAATTAGGAATTAGGAATGAGGAATGAGGAATGAGAAATGAATACCAAAGGTCTTTACCCTTTGCGATAAGATAAGGAATTATCCCATCCTCACTCTTTATATTTTATTAAAGTATTTTTTAATTATGAATTGTGCATTATGCATTGTGCATTGTTTTGAGTGCTACGGCGCGACCGAGTTCGTAGAGTGCTTCGGCTTGTTCGGCTGTCATTGATTGTTTAACTTCGACAGAGCCAGTGATTTCCCATTTCATTGCTTCGGCAAAGGCTTCGAATGGTTTGGTTGTAGCATTAGCCCAAGTAAATGAACCAAAGCAACCGAATTCGTGATTTTTCACACCACGAGTTTTAATTTTAGCAAGCAACGAAGCCACATTTGGATATAATTCGCCACAATATGTAGGCGAACCGCAGATGAAGCCTTTATAACGGAAAATATCAGCAAGAATATATGAATGGTCGGAACGAGATACGTCGTGCAATACAACATTTTTAGTTACCGATGCTGCTCCACGAGCAACCATTTCTGCCATCTCTTCGGTGTGACCATACATGCTACCGTATGCAATAACTACGCCAGATTCTGTTTCGTATTTGCTCAAGCGGTCGTAAATACCAATCACTTCGCTGATATGGTCAGTCCATACAGGTCCGTGAGTAGAACAAATCATCTTGATTTCTAAACCGCCTAATTTTTTCAAAGCAGTTTGTACTGGTGCACCATATTTGCCTACGATACAAGCGTAGTAGCGTACCATTTCGGTATAATATTTATCGAGATTGAGTTCTGTGTCAAGCACTGCTCCATCCAATGTACCGAAACAACCAAATGCGTCAGCCGAGAACAAGAGTTTGTCCTCAACAGAATATGTTACCATCACCTCTGGCCAGTGCACCATTGGAGCAAAGTGGAATTGCAATGTACGGCTACCGATATTGAGTGTATCGCCATCTTTCACAGTATGGAAACCATCTTTAATGCCATAATAGCCACCGAGCATATCAATAGTTTTGGCATTAGCCACGATTTGCATATTTGGATAGATAGCTTGCAATGTTTTGATACCAGACGAGTGGTCAGGCTCCATGTGATTAACGATGAGATAATCCAACTCGCGACCAGCCAACAACTCTTGCACTTGAGCCAATAATTGCTCAGCAAATGGTTGTTCTACTGTATCAACCAACACAGTTTTCTCATCATCAATGAAATATGCATTATAGCTCACACCGTATGGCAGTGGAAGCATATTTTCGAACAATGTTTTTTGGCGGTCATTTACGCCAACATAATAAATTTTGTTTAATAATTCACGTTTCATATTTTAGATTTTTAGATACGAGACACGAGATATAAGACTTACTCGCTTCGCTCGTTTTATTTTCGTTTAGAAGACAATAACAACAAAAAATTAAGCTTCTATAACTGCCTCAGGAGCAATTTTTTTGATTAAACCTTGAAGCACATTACCTGGACCTAATTCACGGAACGAAGTAGCTCCGTCTGCCACCATATTTTGAACTGTTTGTGTCCAACGCACAGGACCTGTAAGTTGTGCAATAGAATTACGTTTCAACTCTTCAGGGTCAGTATATGGTTTAGCATCTACATTTTGATATACAGGACAAATTGGTTTATTATAAGTAGTTGCACGAATAGCAGCTTCAAGTTCAACACGTGCTGGTTCCATTAGTGGAGAGTGGAACGCACCACCTACAGGCAATTTCAACGCACGTTTAGCACCTGCCTCTTTCATCTTAGCACAAGCCTCATCAATAGCCTCATTTGCACCCGAAATAACCAATTGACCTGGACAATTATAGTTAGCAGGAACAACTACACCATCTATTTGCGCACAAACCTCTTCTACTTTTTCATCTGGCAAACCAAGCACAGCAGCCATAACCGATGGATTCAATTCACAAGCTTTTTGCATTGCCATAGCACGAGCTGCTACAAGACGCAAACCATCTTCAAACGAAAGTGCCTTAGCCACAACTAAAGCCGAAAATTCGCCAAGCGAATGACCTGCCACCATTTCAGGCTCAACACCAAGCACTATAGCCGAAATTACAGAATGCAAGAACACAGCAGGTTGAGTAACTTTTGTTTGTTTCAAGTCTTCTGCTGTACCTTCGAACATTATATCTGTAATACGGAAACCCAAGATTTCATTAGCTTTCTCAAACAATTCACGAGCCTGCTCATTCGACTCATACAAGTCTTTACCCATTCCTACAAACTGAGCACCTTGACCAGGAAAAACATATGCTTTCATAATAATGATTAGTTATTAATGATTAGTTATTAATAAAATTTATGCATTTCGCATAGTTAACATGCAAAGATACAAAAAAAGTCTGATATAACAAATAAAAATACAATAAAAAAAAGGCTGTCAAGGTAAAACCTCAACAGCCTAATTATTAACTATTAATTATTAATTATTCATTATTAAAGCATAGCTTTGATTTCAGCAGCAACTTTAGCAGGAGTAAAACCAAGTTTTTCGTCAAGCACTGTATAAGGTGCAGAGAATCCAAATGATTCCAAACCAAAAATCTTGCCATTTTCGCCAACCAAGCCCATAAGATTTACAGGCAAACCTGCTGTCAAACCAAAACGTTTAACACCACATGGCAATACTTCTTGTTGATATTCTGCCGATTGTGAACGGAACAAGCCTTCTGATGGAACAGAAACAATACGCAAGCGCACACCTTCTGCGCGCAATAATTCAGCAGCCTCTACCAATGTCGATACCTCTGAACCTGAAGCCAACAACACTACTTGTGGATTTTCGTCAGACGAAACAACGTATGCACCTTTCTCTGCACCATGAGCTTCGCACAAACGACACTCTTTAGCAGGAAGGTCTTTGATATTTTGGCGTGAAAGAATCATAGCTGTTGGTGTCAACATATTGTTCATCATCATTTTGTATGCCACTGTTGTTTCGTGAACATCAGCAGGGCGCAATACGAGTACAGAGTTACGACCGCTATGGTTTTTCAATTTTTCCATCAAGCGGATTTGAGCCTCTTGCTCAACTGGTTCGTGAGTAGGACCATCTTCACCTACACGGAATGCATCGTGGCTCCAAATGAATTTAACAGGCAATTCCATAAGTGCAGCCATACGCACTGCTGGTTTCATATAATCTGAGAATACGAAGAATGTACCGCAAGCAGCCAACACACCACCGTGCAATGCCATACCAAGACACAAGCAAGCCATTGTGAGCTCAGCCACACCTGCTTGAAGGAATGCACCTGAGAAATCGTCTTTAGTAATAGCATGTGTATGTTTCAAGAAACCATCTGTCTTATCAGAGTTAGACAAGTCTGCTGACGAAACAATCATATTTTCAACTTGCCCAGCAATAACACCCAAACATGCAGCCGAAGCAGCACGAGTAGCTTGATTTGCTTTTTGCTCAAAGCCTGTCCAATCGATTTCAGGAGCTACGCCAGAGAACCATTTTTCCAATTTAGCGGCTTTTTCTGGATTAGCATTAGCCCACTCTGCTTTAGCAGCATAACGTTCAGCCACAATACCTTTCAACTCTTCACGACGACGAGCATAAATCTCTTTTGTCTCTTCAAACAATACGAATGGCTCTTCAGGATTACCACCAAGATTTTTCACTGTATTTATATAAGCATCACCACCGAGAGGAGCACCGTGTGTAGCACAGTTGCGTTCATAGCTTGAACCATCAGCTTTCAACGCACCTTTACCCATCACAGTCTTACCAATAATGAGTGTAGGACGTGATTTTTCAGCTTGCGCTTTATTCAATGCCTCACGAATTTGAGCAGCATCATTACCATTGATTTCAAGCACATACCAACCCCAAGCCTCATATTTCTTAGCTACATCTTCGCTCGATACTTCGTCACACATTGTTGACAATTGCACGTCGTTTGAGTCATAGAACATAATCAAATTGTCCAATCCCAAGTGACCAGCTGTACGACCTGCACCTTGCGAAATCTCTTCTTGAATACCACCATCCGAAATAAACGCATAAATAGTTTGATTCATCACGTCACCAAGACGAGCTTTCAAGAATTTAGCAGCAATAGCAGCACCAACAGCAAATGTATGACCTTGACCAAGAGGGCCTGAAGTGTTTTCAACACCATGCATAACATCTACCTCTGGGTGACCAGGAGTGATGCTACCCCATTGACGGAATTGTTTCAAATCGTCCATTGTATAATAGCCAGCGCAAGCCAACACAGAATACAACATAGGCGACATATGACCTGGGTCCAAGAAGAAACGGTCGCGACCTTCCCAACGTGGGTTTTCTGGGTCATAAACCAAATATTCAGAGAAAAGCACGTTAGCAAAATCCGCACCACCCATAGCACCACCTGGGTGACCTGATTTAGCTTTTTCTACCATTGATGCAGCAAGAATACGAATATTATCTGCCGCACGATTGAGTTGTTCGATTGAATTAGTCATAATTGATTTATCTAAGTTTATTTATTTTTTTACTTTTTTTTAGCTCAACTAATGAATAAAATTTAGTTTACAAATATCAAATAATATTTTTTGCAAAGGTAGTAAATTTTATTGAGATAACAATATTAATAATCGAACAATTTTTAAACAAAAAAACAATATTCGAGATTACAATTTTCCAAATATCAAACAAATTCTTTTTTTACATAAAAAATCAATATATAAAAAATTTTCCACTACATACCACTACTTTCAACTTTTTTTACTACCTTTGCACCCGAACTCGAATGGTGGTGTCCGGTAACGCCTCTTTAGGCTACCGTGGCTGAGATTATACACATTGCACCAGTACAGGTAATGCTGACGCTGGAAGTTTGGAGTATATATTTTAAACATAAATTTCCGTTAATTATCCATTAATTATAATTTATGATTAATTTGTGATAATTTATGTTTATAATAGAAAAACGTCAATTTACGTTTACATAAAAAAGTCACACCTCTATTTGAGTGAATAACAAACTTAAAAATAGAGGTATGAACAAACAAAAATCCTATCCAATTGTCCTATCAATTGCTGGCTCCGACTCTTCTGGTGGAGCTGGAATTCAAGCCGATCTCAAAACCTTTTCCTCTCTCGGTGTCTATGGCGCAACTGCCATAACAGCCATCACTGCGCAAAATACTCAAGGCGTACACTCCCAATTTGCCCTCCCACCTCAAATGGTCTATGACCAAATCATTGCCGTAATCGACGACCTGCACCCTGCTTTCGTCAAAATCGGTATGCTCTCCAACACCGAAATAGTTCGCGCTGTAGCAGAAGCACTTAGCCAATATTCCCTCACTATCATCCTCGACCCCGTAATCGTTTCAAGCAGTGGTCATCGCCTTCTATCCCTCGAAGCCCAAGATGCGCTAAAAGAGAAACTCCTACCTATGTCGGCTCTCATCACTCCCAACATCCCAGAGATGAAAGCCCTCACCGACATGCCTCTTTCCTCTTTCGAAGAAAAACAAACCGCCGCACAACACCTTATCAATTACGGTGTTAAGACTGTCCTACTCAAAGGTGGACACGAAGAAGGCAACACCAAAACCGACATTCTATTCACCCAATCGGCAAACGGAATAGAATCCACCATCTTCACCGCCACCACTATCTCCACCCCCAATATTCATGGCACAGGTTGCACTCTATCTTCTGCTATAACTGCTTTCTTGGCTCGCGGACTATGCCTCAACGACGCCATTACCGAAGCTAAAAACTACATAACCAATGCCATCACCGCTGGCGCCGACATCAAAATCGGACACGGCTCTGGCCCCGTAAACCACGGCTTCAACCCCCTAAAAATGAAAATCAATTATTAATTCGATATAAAATTCCGCATGGCAATTCTCAATTTTTGCGACAAGCGAGAGCAATAGAGTTTACTCTAATTGCCAAGCGTAGCAAAAATCTTGAGCGAAGCGAAAAACTCTCAACTCACAATGAATAACTACAAACTCCAATTCATCACGCACTACACCGACCGCTACTCCTACGTCGACTCTGCTCGCATTGCCCTCGAGGGCGGTTGCCGTTGGATTCAACTACGCATGAAGGACGCCGAAGACTCTCTGTTAGAGGAAACTGCCCTCATCGTGCAAAACATGTGTCGTTCCTATAATGCCACTTTCATCATCGACGACAATGTCCTTCTCGCCCGAAAAATCAAAGCCGATGGCGTGCATCTCGGCAAAAACGACATGCCTATAGCCGAAGCCCGCAAAATACTTGGTCCTGACTCCATTATAGGTGGCACGGTCAACTCTTTCGATGATGTTCTTCATCACCTACAAGGCTCTACCCCCGACTATTTCGGATGTGGTCCATTCCGCTTTACATCTACCAAGAAAAAACTCGCACCTATCCTCGGCTACGATGGCTACAAACTCATACTCAAGCAAATGCACGACAACAACATCCACATTCCACTCGTCGCTATAGGGGGCATTCGCAAGTCCGACATCCCACAATTGCTACAAAATGGAGTCAGTGGCATAGCCCTCAGTGGCAGCATCCTCAATGCACCTAACCCAACACAAGAAATGACAGAAATCATAAATATCATTAACCAATACTAATAGAAAAAACTATGAAAACTGACCTAAAAATCTCTTATCCAGGCTCACAAAAGGTGTATATAAACGGAAATATACATCCAAACGTCAAAGTCGGTATGCGTATGGTAACTCAAATGCCTACTGTCTCTATCAAAGACGGCGAACGTATCGAAACACCTAATCCATCTATTTACATCTACGACACCTCCGGACCCTATGGCGATAATAGCACTATTATCGACCTCAAAAAAGGTCTACCTCATCTACGCGAGGCATGGATTAAAGAACGTAACTCACAAGACACCAACAATGTATCTCAAATGTATTACGCCAAGAAAGGCATCATCACTCCCGAAATGGAGTATGTAGCTATTCGTGAGAATATGAACTGTCAATCTCTTGGTATTAAGACACATATCACTCCTGAATTTGTACGCAAAGAGGTTGCTGAAGGCAGAGCTGTCATTCCTGCTAATATCAACCACCCCGAAGCCGAACCTATGATTATAGGTCGCAATTTCTTAACTAAAATAAATGCAAATATCGGCAATTCAGCAACTACCTCAAGCATCGAAGAAGAGGTCGAGAAAGCTATCTGGAGTTGCAAATGGGGAGCCGACACTATTATGGACCTATCTACAGGCCCTAACATCCACGAAACGCGCGAATGGATTCTACGCAATAGTCCCGTTCCTATCGGCACTGTGCCTATCTATCAAGCTATGGAAAAGGTCAATGGCAAAGCCGAAGACCTTACTTGGGAAATATACCGCGACGTACTCATTGAGCAATGCCAACAAGGAGTAGATTACTTCACAATCCACTGTGGCATCCGCCTCAAAAACATCATGCTCGCTAACGACCGCCTAACAGGAGTAGTAAGTCGTGGTGGAAGTATCATTTCAAAATGGTGTCAAACACACCAAAAAGAGAGCTTCCTTTACGAACACTTCAATGATATTTGCGACATAGTTGCTCGCTACGATGTTGCCCTCTCGCTCGGTGATGGCTTACGTCCAGGCAGTATCTACGATGCCAACGACAAGGCGCAGTTTGCCGAATTAGACACTATGGGCGAACTTGTCGAACGTGCTTGGGCTAAGAACGTACAAGTCTTCATCGAAGGTCCGGGCCACGTTCCTATGCACAAAATCAAAGAAAATATGGAACGCCAAATCGAGAAATGCCACAATGCTCCGTTCTACACCTTGGGGCCACTCGTCACCGACATTGCTCCTGGCTACGACCACATTACATCAGCTATCGGTGCTGCTCAAATCGGTTGGTATGGCACTGCTATGCTTTGCTATGTCACTCCTAAAGAGCATCTTGCGTTGCCTAACAAGGATGATGT
>JAEIGA010007059.1_pt1 | contig 17087 bp, 13 predicted proteins | sample 9270691 | NCBI WGS metagenome assembly JAEIGA01 (sample SAMN17057246, study PRJNA624740) | gut metagenome | biome: biome; isolation source: fecal sample | host: Bos grunniens | place: China: Xizang | collected 2019
AATTAAGTCCTCTTTTGGTTTCTTCGAATATAGCAAAATGGCCACCCGGTGGCAACCGGACGGCCATTTGCCCCAAACCAACCGTTTTTACACGGCTGTAACGTCACCCATGTGGGAATAGGTACCGTCATACTCGACCACGATCTTATGGTCGAACTTGTCGGCAACCGCATCACCACGGTGGGTAATAACCACCACGCACCCGATTTCGGAAACCATGGACCGCACGATATCCAACATTTCCCTCATGGCGTAGTTGTCGGTCGAAATGTCGAGCACTTCGTCGAGGGACATGAAGTTGATGCTGAAATTGCCGACCAGGGACACGAAGTCACGGAAGGCCATCGCGATTGCGAAGCCGACCTTGCGGCGCTGACCCTGCGATAACATGGTATAGGACGGGGCATATCCAGGGGCACTGATGAACTTGAAGTTCATGGTGTCATCGAACTCGATGACAAACGGGAGGTTCGCCCTGAGCAAGTTCTTGCGCACAACCTCGTTGAAATGGTCGATGTACAACCCATAGACCATCTTCTTCATGCCGCCATCTGACAGCATGCCGGTGATGTAATTACATGCGGCAATAGTCTTGCTTGCGGTATGCCAGCGCTCGGTCGCCTGTTCAAGGTCACGCTCGGCATCGGCGAGACGCTTGTTGGTCATGGCCAACGCATCTTCACTGGTAGCTTCCTTGATGCGGGCAATTTCACCCTCAATGCGGGTAATTTCCGCTTCCACCTGGGTAATGGAACCGCTTAGAGAAGAATACTCGCCATTCTTGGTGGAGTAGGTATCGTATGCAGATTGCCATTCGGTACGGACACCCGCGATGCGTTCCTTTTCCTGCGTAAGGCGGGCTTCTTCAGCAACAAATTCATCCACATTTACACCGGCCCCGGCAATAACCTGTTCGCACATGGAAATGTTGCGTTTCAGTTGCTCGACCTTGGCCTCAGCAGGAATAATCGTGCTGTTGTAGATTGCGGTGAACCCCTGAATCTCGTTGTAGACGGCACCCCTGTTAGCAGTGAGCGTAGCCACCTGCTGTTCGACTGACGCACGGCGCTCGTTTGCGGCAGGCAATTCCCCCGCAAACTTGGCAACTTCGGCAGCTGCCTCAGATCGACTACGTTCAAGTTCGGTAACTTTTCCTTTACATTGAACCCAGGCATCGCGGAGACGGTTTACGTCAGCGTTAATATCGTCGATGAGTTTCTGACGGATTTCTCCCTTGTGTTCCTCGATGTCGGCCTCGGTAAGGGTATGGCCGCACGTGGGGCACTTGGTGCCCGCCTGCATCATGGCGCCGAGATTGATCTGCTCATCGACGTGGTCAAGGTCCGCCTTGCGCTTCTTGCCGTCATCGGCAAGTTGCTTCAACTGGGTAGTGGCCTGTTGGAGCGCATAATCCCACTTATTGACTACACCTTCAGCCGTTGCCTTGTCGGCATTGATTTCGCCAATTTCGGTCATGATGACCTGGAGCCCGAAATTCAGTTCACCAATCTGCTTGTCAATGGCGGCAAGCTCATCATTCTTCGCCTGAACAGGCAACGCATTATAGGAATTCCTAGCTGCAGTCAATTCACCGTTCGCAGCGTCAAGGTTGGTGCGGAACTGCTGCAATGCGATTACCTGGGCCTTCGCATTATGAATGCTGGCGATTGCCGCGTCGATACTCGGTTCGGTATCGAGTACGGACTTCAATTCCGCGAGACGGGTCTGCAAGGCCTGCAATTCACCGGACAGAGCGCCGGACTGGCCCTTGTACTGTTCGACGAGAGTACGCTTATCGGCAACGGTCGCTTCCATCTGGGCGATGTTGGCCTTCTTCTCGTCTTCCATGTGGGCGATGATTTTCCTGAGCTCGGTGATTTCGTCCTGGATACGGTTGCGGTCGCTGTTGGCAATTTCGAAATTGGTCTTCGCCGTGGACAGTTCCTTCGCATTCTCCTTCTTGATGCGGTCGTTGTCCAGCATGATGATGGAGTCGGTGAGCTTACGGCGGTCAGCGGCTTCCATGTCAATGAACGGCAAGGATTCCTGGGTGTTCTGCGCGATATTGTTCTTGAACAAGACTTCATTGAACCGGAGGATGTCGTCCTCGAAATCCTTCTGGGTAAAACCGGCACGCTTGTTCTGGGGAATCCACTTGTCACCTTCCTTCTTCTCGACGGTGAACTTCATGGCATTCTTCGGATCGACCGTGCGCTTGATGAAGTATTCCTCGGTAGTGGTACCCTGGGTACGGCTGAACTCGACGGTGACTTCGAGTACCGCCTCGGTGTTCATGGTGTTACGGAGTTCCTCGCGCTTACCGCCTCGGTAAGACTTGCCGAAAAATGCAAAATTAAGTGCCTCTACGAGAGTGGACTTGCCACATCCGTTGGCCGCACAGAGCCAGTTCAGACCGTCGGGGAACGTGAATTCGTTCACGTTGTTTCCGTAGGACATGAAGTTACGGAATGTAATCCGCTTTACATGAATATGATTCTTCGAAGAATTAGCCATATCCAAAATGTAGCAAAAAAGCCCGGTAGTGGCAACCGAGCTTAATTTAATGTGTCAAATGGAACTAGTTGGCCGAACAGGCGATTTCGTTCGTGGCCCGCATCTGGGCAGCGGTGTAGGCTCTCTGTTCATCGATCCTAGCCCTCTTGCCCTCCGCGACCTGCTTCTTCTGCTTCTCCAGTTCCTCCTCCAAATACTTGGTTTCAAGATCCTGGTACTGGGGGTTATTCCAGAGATTGCGAACCGTCGTATTGCAGACCTGGGTGCTCTGCTTGTGGCTGGCCAGGTTCGGATTGGGCCCGTGGTTCTTTTTCACCGGGGCGGCATTCGCATTGGCGGCATTGAACGCCAGGGCACCGATGGCAGCAGCCTTTCCGACCTTCCGACCGAGGCTCTTCATGAAATCGCCGAACCCTTCAAGCTGGATTGGCTCGTCATTGAGCAAGACAAAGGCCGCCATCTGGGCAGCCTCGACCAGCGGGGTATGCCCGAGTTCGGATTCGATATTGGCGCAGAAGGATTCAAGAAGGGTCATGTCGGCATCTCCAAGAGGAACAACACCGACAGTTTATCTACTTGCGCGGCAGTTCCTTGGCCTTATTGCTCATTTCGAGGGAATCCACGGCGACCGATAGGCCAACCAGGATAGCCCCGAGGAACATGGAGCCGATGATGACCGGCAGCATGAGGAAGAACTTCAACGCATTACGCATTGTCGGAACCCCCTTCGGTAGCATGCTTGATTACGGAATCGGCAGACGCATTTTCGATGAGGTCGCTTTCGACTTCCAACTGGAAATCATCGTCTCCGGTAGGCGGCACGAATTCCTTGATTACGACATCGCCTTCCGCGGCACCGGCATCGACTGCTTCCACGGCAACGACCTTCGGCTTCTTTGGAGCGTCTGCATTCTTTTTCTTGCCCTTGCCACCCTGCTTGGCGCTCTTGCGGACACTGCGTTCCTTCTCGAAATTGTCGATTTCTTCCTTTTCAAGTTCGGTCAGCTTGTGGCTTTCGACACTTTCGTTGAACTTGGATGCAAGGTCCTCGACGCTTTCGGGTTCGCCGACTTCGAGCGTGAGCCCCGGATCGGCTTCGGCTTCCGGTTCTTCCCCGGCACCTTCACGCGGGATGTCGAGAACCGGCAGGGCCTTCACCATGCGGGTATAGGCGGTGTGCTTGATGAGCATGGTCTTGCAGATTTCTTCCTCGGTCTTGCCTTCGTCAAGGAGTTCCTGCAACCACTTGTAGGAGGTATCGGCCTGGATGATAGCCTCGCGTTCCTTGTTGAACAAACGTTCAAGCGCTTCGACATCGAGGTCCTGGTACTGCTTCTGCAACTCGTCGCGGATATCCTCGAAATACTTGCCGGCAAGAATCATCTTGCAGATGCGGGCCTTGGACACCGGGAGTTCACGTTCGGCGAGTTCTTCCTTGGAAATTTCGCTCGTAGTGCCATTGGAGTTTTCGACCACGGCAGGTGCTTCCGGGATGATATCCTTGGCAAAGAGGTTTTCAGTGTCCGGGTTCACCGGGACGCGCATGAGGAGACTACGCGCTTCCTGCATGGAAAGATCCTGGATGTCAAAACCCTTCGGGACCGCATTGTCGGCAAAGCTCATCTCGAAGCCGCTCTTCGGGCAGAAGCGGTAGATACGCGCACGGTAGCGCATCGGGAAGAATTCCTTGGAATGGATGTAGTGTCCAAGTTCTTCGGGAAGGAGCCTGTTGCCGTTACCGTCCATCCAGCGGGACGGATTTTTCGGGGTGAGCTTGTCGGCGAGAGGCATTTCCGGACTGGTAATCTTGAAGAACGTGGCGCCGGTATTCGGGCACACTTCCAAGGGCGGGACATAGCCTTCCGGCTCGCGACGGATATGTGTGAAGCAGTCAATCTGCGTACCCACGCGGCTCTTCATCGGTTCCTTGGAGGAAATGTACTTGGTGTAGAGCGTGCATGCGGTAGCACCGCGGCGTTCACATTCACCGAACACGAAGTCCTTGATGTTGCGGTAGAGCTTCGGGTCAAGCCAGATGAACTCGTCGTCGGAAAGGCAGATTGCCCAGGACGGCTGCTTACGGCGGGCGACGAACTTCTGGATGATGGTGGACTGATGGGACCAGTCTTCGTCCCCCGGCACAACCACCACGTTCTTGTCGGCGCGGCGTTCGCATACGGCATTCAGCCAGTTGTGCTTGCCGTTGTTGAACACGAAAATCGCATCGAAACCGAGTGCGATATGGTAGTCGAGCCATTCGGCAAAATCAAGCTCGTTACCGTTTACCTGAACAAGGCAGTGAATGTTCATCATAAATAAAAACCTCGTAATTGCTTACGAGGTTAAACTATATCGAAATGGCCGGATCAGTTCAGGCCGAGCTTGCCGCACAGGAAATTGTACAATTTGAGCACACGGGGCTGATTAAGCACAATCTCGTCATCGAACACCGGATGGTCACAGAACTTGCCATCCACGGCATATGTGGCGCCGTCCTTAATGACAAGGCTATTGATTTCAATGCGACGGTTCAGGGTCCTCTGGGCACCTATCGTAATGATGGCCTCGAAATACTCCGGGTCACGCTGATAGACGATACGCACGTCCTTGCCGACGGTAACCGTACTTTCCAGCTTGAAATCGGCACCGGGCTGCATGAAGGCCATGAGGACGTATTCCGGGATGTCGTTCTCTTCGAGCTTGGTGGCCGGAAGCGGGAGGATGAAGTTGGATTCCATGACCTGGCCTTCAATCGGGTTTTCCCGATTGTCCTTCTGTACGCGCTCGTTTGTGGCCGCGGCAACTCTCTGGCTTTCCCCGTGAGTAAGGGTCTTGCTGACACCATCCGCCAATTCGGAAACCTGCCCGTTACCGAAACCACTGAACTCGATTTGCACGGCCTCGTCCTTGACGGCATTCCTGAATTCCTTGCTCCAGTCCTTGCCAGTAGTCGCGGCCTTCAACTGTTCGAGGAAACGCTGCTTCTCGTCCTCGTCCTTGAACACCGGCTGCTTCGGCAAGTCCTTGAGACGGACGTTACGTTTCATGGGCACCCTTTTGAGTACCTTCGCCCAGTTCTTCGGGGTCCCGCCCTTGTTATATCCGGACGGTGTTTTCTTCTTGCTATCATCATTACCCAGCGTTTTCGCCAGCGTTTTCAAAACTTTCTTGCTTCGTGTAGCCATACGGCCCTCCTTATAAAAGGTTCCCGACATCGTCAATTCCGGCGGTGTCCGCAAATGTAAATCCCTGCATGGTGGGTTTGGCCACAGTCTGTGGACCACCTGGAGGTATCGGCATGAACTTCTTGTCATCGAAACCAGAAACCGGGACTGCCGGAAGGGCGACTGGCGCCTTCTTCTCGGCCATGGATACCGGTATCATGGAGCGGTAGCCGTAAGAGCGCATGCTCTGCATGAGGTCCTTGTAGTACGGTTCGACATCCCAGAAATCCAGGAGTTCGAAACCACAGAGTTCCGGTTCCGGCTTGACAAGCATGTCATTCAGGCGGGTGACGACTTCCGGCGGTGTGCAGGAAAGGTCAATCAGCTTGCGGTTACGCATGTACTGGTCATCCCACCCGTTGTTCTTCGCCACGTCGTACACGTTCGGGAACGCCTGGATGAACTTCGCGGCGGTTCCCTCTCCGAACCTGTTCTTTACTGTAAAATCCAGTTTACCTGTCTTCGGCTTGATGAACGACATGCCGTGGATGTTATCGGAACTATCGCCGGCGAGCACCTTGATGTCGAGGTACTTGACCGGATCGTCCACGGTCATGAAGTTGCAACTGATGTGGTCGAAGACCTTCACCTTCGGGAAGTTCAACTGCAGCAAGTCAGAGTCGTGGGTCACGACGATTACGTCATCGGCCTTCCCACAGAACATCTTCGCGGACGCATAGACCACATCGTCACCTTCGGCACCTTCGCACGAGATTGCGCGGGCGCGGAAGATGGGCGCGAGTTCCTGGGCGAACTGCTCCTTGTACTTTCGCCAAATCTTGCGGTCGATGGTGAACGGCCAGTCATTGCTGTTACGGGTTCCCTTGTACGACGGGAGGATAGGGTCCTTCCCATTGGGTGCATAGATGTCCCAGAACATCTTCTGCTTGTCTTCATTGAACTCACCCAACTTCTTGTGCTTCAAGTCGTTGAGTTTCGGGAAGTCGTCAATGGGAATGGGGGTAACGCAGAAGTTACCGTCCTGGGCCTTCCTCACCTCGTACCCGAGGTTGTCGGCGCGGACAAAGTAGGCCTTGTTGTCGGGATCGTTGACGTAATAGATTGTGGCGTGCTCGGCGTAGTAGTCCTTGACGAACTTCTTGCGCCATGAACCCGGACCTTCGAGGGCGATGATGATGTGCATCGGATCGAACAGGGCGATGAGCTTCATCAGTTCATCGACCATGAACGTGCGCCACAGCTTGATTTCGCCTTCGGCGCCCATGAACCCATACTTCTCCCGGTTCTTTGCCGTGTTGATGGAGAACATCTTGTGGTAGGACATGGATGCCCAGTCCAGTACCAGATACCGGTTGTTAACCGACCGGTATGATTTCAGGGGCGGGAGTTCAAATGTTGGTTCTTTCTTTTTCTTGCCGGCCATTATATCCCCGCACTGCAATCATAATGTTTGAACGACTGGTGATAATGATAAATCGCATCCGCAGTCTTAATCGCGTCGTTGCCCTCGATTACGTTCTTGAACGGAATTTCCTTCAACCCCATGCAGAGAATCACGCCTGGGGTAAATGCACAACGCGGGGTTCCAATCGGGTGGTCGTACACGGCAAGATAAATCACGTCGCCCTTGCCATCGCGGGTGCGTTTTGTCATAACTACCATGGATGTATCGCCGGTCTTCTTCACTTCCCGGATTGCCTTCTTCAAGATCCGGTTCTTGAACGTGAACTTGGGGATGTACCCAAGTTTCTCGGCAAGTATCTCCGGATACGCGAACGCGGTCAGTATCGCCAGGGCATATTTTCTCTCGTCAGTCATCGTTGTCTTCCAATTTCTATATCGTAAATGTAGCAACTGTTGCCAAAATTTGCCAACAGTTGTTAAATTTTTTCCATTTTTGACAATCTATCAACAATCCCAACAATTTATTCACAACTTATCAACAATATATCAACAAAATTATCTAAATCAGCGAGAATTTCTTCTTGTATGGCAAATCCATCTCTATCTGTCCACCCTTCTTCTGCTTTTGCAGTCGCTCGGCGGCACGGTCGGCTGCTTCCTTGCGGTGCTTCTTGATGTCATCAGGGGTTAGTTGCGCCTCGTATATGCCGTCCATGTGCTGCTCCTCGATGGGGATGTTCTCCGCATCGTAGTACGTCATGCGGTAACGGGCGTGTATCATCATGTAGTTGAACATCTGCTCCGATGTCCCGTCCAGCTTGCGCTTCCAGCAATTTGCGTCATCCACGAGGTCGTACACGTTGGCGACCTGCTTGTTCGGGTGCTTTCGCACCACGCGCCCGATGGACTGCATCACCTTGTACATGGACTTGGCCGGCTCGGCAAGAACCAGGTTGTTGAGCTGCTTGATGTTCACGCCCTGCTTCATGCAACCGTAAGTTGCGATGAGGATATTGCCGGTACTGCCTTCCAGCAGCTTTCGGATAGATTCGCGCTCGGACGCGCTGACTTCACCCTCGATGATATGGTAGGTGTACTGCGGATATTTCCCCTGCAAGAAATCATGCAGGTCATGCAGACGCTCGATGCCGTCATAGAGGATGACCGAGTTCTGGTCGGTACCAAGATGGCCGGCGTCGATAAGCATGGAAATCACGTCCTTGCGGGAACTGTTCCCGAGGACTATCGCCCGTTCCATCTGGTACTTGGCATAGCATATGCCGTAGCGCGTGTTGTAGGGATACGGGATGTAAATCATGTGCATCTGCACCGGGGTCAACGTGCCGTTCGCGATAAGGTCGCGAAGGTGTACAACGTCATAAATCGGACCGAGCTGCGATTCGATATTGCATGCGTCGATGAACTCGGCGCTGTCGGTAACATCCCTGGGTGCCAGGCTGATACCGATTTCGCCGTTCTGTCCACGGTTCTCCTTGGTCGGCTTGACAAGGGGGAGGGTACCGGAAACGCCGACCTTGAAGTTGTTTGCGTTGGTGCACTGTTCGAGGATGCTGCGCAGGACGACACCGCGCATGCCGTGCGCCTCGTCCACCAGGACGGCATCGAACACCTTGAAGAAACCGGGGTGCTTGTGCTGGAGCGTCTGCCAGGTGGAGATGGTAATCTGTTTCAACAGCTTCTCTTCACCGATTGACTTCTTCTGCAACTCTTCCAGTTTCTTCTTGGAAATCTTGTCGGATGACTCGCCATGCAGCAGTGTACAGTATTCACGCGCATCGTCCCACCCGTAGTCGGTGTAGAAGTTGTCGTAAAGCTGTTCGACCAGGCCCTTGCTCGGCACGATGATGAGGATCTTCTTGTGTTCCTTCTCCATCAGGTAGCGGGCGATTATCATCATCGACACCGACTTGCCGGCGGAGGTACATGCAAACAGGAGGCCACGGCGCCTGTTGAGCGCAATCTCGACCAGGCGGTACTGGTGCTCGAAAGGAACAAGCGGCTTCCCGGTTTCCCGGTCGTGGATATTGAGTGTCTTGGTGAACTCCTCGATGTCCTCTCTCGTAATCTGCCCGAAAGGCGGAGAGAACATGTTGCGGATTTCCTTGGAAATCGTGATGGCCACCCTGTCGCCATACTGCATTTTCAGGTAGTCACGGGCCCTCGGGATCATACCCGTCGGAATCCAGCCGTTGTTCTTATCGTAAAAATACTCGTTGCAGTCGAACCCGCGGATGTGATGCTTCGCTTCCCAGGAATACTTCTTCGCCTTGTTGTAGTAGGTGAAGGCGGACTGCATGAACATGTGGACGAGCTTCTTCGCGTTGGAATTCGGGTTTACCGGATATGCGCGAACAGCGGTGTGCGACGAATCGCCCACCGAGAACTCGACAACAAATTCATATTTCTTTTCGGTTTCAGCCATCGGCTATACCTTGTACCTGTGCCCCTTCGGTTCCTCGACCGCAGCGGTTTCACGTTTTACCGAGTCGGCGGATGCTACCCATATAGCGGAAATCTCGCCCGGCCTTTCGGATACGAACCATACGAGTACGCGGTAGTCGGCCCCAGGACGCACATAGCCTTCGGATGCCGACAGGATCCAGGTCTTGTCGGGAATACGCGCTTCGTTCGACAGTTCGCCTTCGGCTTCGAGTTCGGCCTTGACCGCGGCAACCACCTTGTCGGCGATGTACCCGGATTCCCATCCGTCCATAACGTCAGGTCCCTCACCGACAGTTGTCGGGACGAAGGTCACCGATGACCTATGGAACACCGGGTACAGCTCGATAACCATGGACGGCTTCGTCATGCCGGCACGCCACTCGGTAGGCGAGAATATACCCACCCGGAACTTCTTCTCGGGTGCGCTTATGCTGATGCTTTCTTCGCTCATGCCCAAAATGTAGCAAAAACGATACCCGGTGTCAACCAGTCGCCCCGTTTCCTGACATCAAAATCGTAAACATCTTTATGGATGTGTAGGTTGCTTTGCCGCAGGCGAAACTCAACCCCTCCCCTCCCTCGGGAGTCCGGGTACCTTTGTACAAGCAGTTTAGAAAAGTTTACACGCCCGATGGCGTGATGGCCCTCCCGGCCTTCTCCGAATTGGCCATTTTTGGCCATATTGGCCACCATACAGTTTCGTAAACATCTTTATGGAAGGGAAGTAGCTTTGGCGGGAACCGCGAAAAAAACCCTCCTCCGGGAGTCGATGTGCCTTCAGTATTATGTAAACTTAAACAAAAATTTACATAGGTACAGGGCCGGACCCCCTTGCTAAAGCTGCAAGCGTTTCGTAACTTTTGCCGTTGAAACCGTAGTGGGGATAGTTTTTCTATGCCCAGGTATAAGCTGCGGGCAACGGAACGGTCTTCGCTGGACCCGTCCGAAAGATGAGTTTTCATTTTGGTGCCCCTGCTGTCTCCCGTCCAGCGAAATTAAAAGAGGGAGGCACAGGGGCACTTCCTGTTCAGTTGTGGTGCCATGCCGGAAACGCGGACAAAGTTTGAATACGAGATACGGGTCCTGGACAAGTTCAGGAAACCCATCCGCGCACTCCTGAAAGAGCACAATGTCCCCGAGAGGGACCACGACTACTACTGGCTAATCATCCACTGGGTAACGAAGGGGCTCGTCGAGTCCTACCGCAGGGAGTACCTGGCCACCAGGAAGCCCCCGAAGTGCCGCGAATGGTTCTGCCGCCTCTACTCGAAAATCATGGATACCGCGATGGGACACAAGTACATCGAGGTCTTCGAGAACTTGAAGAACTGGGGCGTCCTCATGCGCGGCTCGTCCTACTGCAAGGCTACCGGGAGCACGCCCGGCATGAGCAAGGCCGTGTGGTTCGGCGAGGGCTACGGGTGGATGTTGAAGGAATACTGCTACGCGAGGGATGTCGCACACCTCTATGGCAAGGGAGACTTCCATGCGGGACGCATGATGTCCGTGAAGCTCCGGTCGAAAATTCTCCTGAAAAGGCTGCAGAAATGTGCCGAGGACCGCAAGCGCATCCAGCTCATGGACCCGGTTGTCCGCGATGCGCACGAGAACCTGAAACACTTCCACATCGACCGGGCCAAGGCCCGTCGCGCACTGGTGAAGGCCGGGGTCGAGGGTCGCAAGCTGGACCGCGAGTTGCGGAAGGTTGACCGGTTCAACGATGCGGAGGATAGCGACACTTCACTGTATGTCGTGCGCGACGACTACGGGCGCGTGCACACCAACATTACCCAGGTAAAACGCGAGGTCAGGGAGAGCGCCCTGACATGCGACGGTGGACCGGTTGCCGAGGTTGACATCAAGAGTAGCCAGGGTGCGTTCCTGTGCTATATCATCGGCGCGTGCCTCCGTGGCGACAGGGCCATGCTCGGGCGCAACGGGGAATCGTTCATCGTGATGGATCCTGGGGCGCCGGACTGGATTGGGAGGGAACAGTTGAACCGGGAGTTTGCTGAATTCCGCGGTAAGCTGGAGCGGCGCGAACTCTACGAGTTCTTCGCTTCTGAGATGTCGCAGGATTTCGACCTGGACGAGGTGGTTGACCGCGAGAGGGCGAAGAAGGCCTTCCTTGCCACGCTGTTCGCCGGTGTCCGTCTCGATGACGGGTGCGACCCCGCGTGGCATGCATGCCGCAGGGTGTGGGAGGAACATTGGCCGAAACTTCTCATCCTCATCGACAGCATGAAGGTGTCGAACTACCGCGCACTCGCATACGAGATGCAGAGGATGGAGAGTTCCTTCGTGTTCGACGTGGTAATCCCGGCAATCAAGGCCGAGATAGGGTGCCCGTACTGCACGGTGCATGACGAGGTCATCGTTCCCCGCGAGTTCGGCGATGCCGCCAAGGCCATCCTTGACCGTGAACTCGACAGGTTCGGCATCCCGACTACGACAGTCGAGGAGAGGGCGATACTTGAACCCGATGACGCCATGGTCGAGGCCGAGATGGCATCGTTCTACGAGGTCGGGTACTATTGCGGATGGGGCGACGATGCCGACCGCAGGATAGCCGACGAATACGCCAACGCGGTTTCGTGATACGCGGTTTTCCTATAAACTCCGGAAAAAGGTTTTCCGGGGATTTTTCAATGGATTTCTTAAAATACGATATCAAGGACAACGGCGCGTTCGCCCCGTTCATTTCTACGATGGAGGGCACTGGTGCCGATATCGAAGGTTCCAGGGTGATGTTCGAAAGTGACAACTCGGCGGCGAAGATGCTTGCCGATACCCTGGTGGAATATGAAATCATGGCCCCGGCGATGGAAGCCAGAAAAGCCAAGGCAACACCTCCCGCTAAGGCAACACCTCCCGCTAAGGCAACACCTCCCGCTGGTGGTGAACCTCCCGCGGATGCTGCTCCGGCAGCCGCAGTAAAGGAAGAAGAAAAACCTGCTCCGGCAGCCGCAGTAAAGGAAGAAGAAAAACCCGCTGCCACCGGGGTAGAGGACGTGGTTGCAGGCGAGAGTGAACCGAAGGCCGATGAAAAGGGAGCGGATTCTGATACCGGCAAGAAAGTGACCTACTCCTATGGGGATGGAAAATCCATTACGGTTTCCGGCGGCAAGATTGTCGATATCGTTGGTTCTAAATCGCTTGCCGGTGCGAAGGGCGCTACGTTTGAATTGCGTAAGAAACCAAAAGTCGGCGAAATTTTGTATGCTAGGATAAATGGAAAGGATTGGAGTACGGTGGGCCAACCGCTGACCGATATCAGCGGATTGCCGGGTGACGCGGCAGCCAAGGAAGGAAAGCCCGAAGAAAAGGCTCCGGCGGAAGATCCCAGCAAGAAAGAAGTGTATGCCGACATCATTGAAAAGGTCGATTCGCTCGGGCTGGATGACCGGATGAAGAAGATGGTAGAGACGAAGATTACCAAGTTCATTGACGAGCTGGCTGCAAAGAAGGGTGCCGATGCATCCGAAATCTACCAGAAACTGGCAGACAATCCGATGACCGTTGGCAAGATGGTGTTCGGTGTAATCCAGAAGGCTGACCCGGCCCTGTACGAGAAACTGAAAGAGAAGGGACTGGTGAACACCGAGGGAAAGGGAGACAATGCCGCCTCGATGACACAGAAGACCGAACTCTCCAAGGCGATTTCCCAGATTGTCGGAGAGATTGAAGTGCCCGATGCGTTCAATGTGGAAATTGACGATACCGAATGGGACAATGCCCTCATCAAGGCATTCGGCTTCCCGATGATTAACCTCACCTCCCCGCTGGTCCGTGAGATGATCCGCGCACAGGAGCCGAAGTCCCAGAAGCGTGCATACAAGGAATTCAAGAAGCAGCTCAAATCCGACCCCGATGTCGCGAAGGCACTCGGTATCGGTCTCGCGGGCACCCTCGGTCTTGGAGGAGGGAAGAAGGAAGCCGCGACGGACAAGACGACCAGGATTGATACCCGTACCGAAGGTGTCAACGCTGATGGAAAGGTCCTTGTCGAAGGCCCGATTACCGATATCGCCAACGCATTGAAGAGCCCGGTCGATGTCTTGAAGAGCATCGCGCAGAACAAGGGTACGCCGTGCCGCAGGAACAACCTGGTCGTAATGTATGACGAGATTGATGGCAAGTCCGGCGACAGTAGTGAAGCAGTGAAGGTAACACCGCTGGGTGCCAGCGGCGGTACGCTCGTTGACCTGAACTTGTCAGTGCAGGTTCCGATGAACCACCTTACCGCATTCTACAGTGTCGTCGATCCGAAGGCGTCGTTCAAGAGCTATGCCAAGGCCATGGCCGAAGTGAATACCAAGAGTGACAATGCGGCCAAGGGTCTCGGTGGTGCTGCGGCTGCTGCCGGAAAGAAGCTGCTTAGCAAGATTCCGCTTCTCGGACGTGGTGCAAAGAAGGAACTCGATGCGGAACAGGCAAATGCCGAAACCACCGCTATGGGTGAACTCGCGATGTATGTCAAGGAAAACGGGCACCCGCCGTTCTACCTGCTGAAACCGAAGACCGAACCGAAGGAAGTTGACCGGTGGTCTGACGAGGATGCGGCCAACGGTTATCAGATGATAACCATGAACGTAGACGGTCACAAGGCCGGTATGATTTTGAAGGAGAAGACTGCCGAAGCACTCTTCAAGGTGGGCTAATGTTAAAGTCGATGTTGCAGAAAAGGCTGCGTACCTTCCTTGAAGGCACGATGCAGGAATTCACTGCTCCGCTGGATTCCGGTCGTGTCGAACGTGCCAAGAAACTGCAATATCACTATGTCGGTATAGAGAAGAACCTTTCCGGCGATGCCGTCATCAAGTGGCACATCCCTTCCCAGTCGAACCCAGGTACCATGTACGAGTGCTACGTGTCCATCAAGCCGAAGGGCATGTCGCTGTTCGCCGTCGCCAACAATGTCCGCGACCTCCGGTCCAGGGTGAACGCATTGAAGGAAGCCGATGTCAGGTGCTTCTGCCCCTGCAAGGATTTCCGTTATTCCGGTGCGGCGTACAACATGTCGCACCTGCATGACGGTTTCGAGGAAGGGCATGGTGATGCCGGTTCCGACATTCCGCCGGACGTTCGCGATCCGGAACGCGAGCATACGATATGCAAGCATCTCGCTGCCGCGTTCAAGGGCATGCTTTCCAATGCCGGTCCAATCATGAAGGATGCCAGGACCGCCAGGTTCCCGAAGCCTGAAAAGGAGAAGGTGGACCTCGGTCCACTCTCGGCGAAAAAGAAGAAACCGGCAGAACAGAAGGGTGAGACGCCTGAAATGTTCCCGAAACAGGCGGAAACGCCGAAGGGTGAACATCCCGAGGTCATACCGGAAGAGGGCAAGACCATCATCAGCGACAAGGATGCGTTGCCGAAGATGGAAGGCTTGAACCCAATCAAGATACCGGAAGCCCAGGAATCGCTTGATGCGCTCGCGGGCGTGATTGAACATGGTGAGGAAGTTCCTGCCGAACCGTCACCTGATGCAAATCCCGTTCCTGAGGAGAATGACGAGAAGCCTGAGGAAAACGGTGAACTGCCTGAAATGCCTGGGCTGAATGTCAAGAACAATAATGACAACTTGATGTACGGTCTTGAAGACGCGGTAAATGACCCGATCTTCAATCCTGACGAGAACGAGTGATGTAGTTTTCTTCATGGAGGAAACCCATGAAGAAAGAAATCAAGTCAAAGTCCGAACCTGTCGATGTTCTCGACAATTCCGAACCAAATGAATCTCCCGACATGCAGGAGATGGATGTTCCTGAAACCGAGAAGGATGAGGTTCCGTCCGTAGATGAACTCCGCAAGGCGGAAGCCGACATGAAGGAACGCATTGGTGGGCAGCCAGACATACAGCCGCAAATGACGCCTGACAACAATGGCGGATTTTCAATGAACCCACCGTACGGATTTGGTCCGGCGTTTTCCCAGCAGCCGGCACCCCCGTATTGCCAGCCGGGAAATGCTCCCATTCCTCCCGGTGAAAAGCCTGCCGCGAATCCCGTACCTTCCTGGCGAACATACGATTATGCATCGTGGCCTACATATGAGGAAGCACTGAAACAGGTGATGCCGGAATTCGATGATTTCAGGATGGGCGACGATGATGGGCTCATTCATGCAAACGATTCTGGTCTGCATGAATATACTACAATGATTTGGTACAAGGTCCGTACGCCGATCCAGGCTGATGGCCGTGACTACAAGGTGCTCGGCATGCCGAAGTACCCGAAGTTCCTGCAGCGTCTCGGTGTCCAGTCGCTTGATGGTGTCACACTGATGCAAATCAACGAGACGTTCGCACTCGATGCACTCAAACGGAACCTGGAAAAGAACGATGAGAACCGTGGTGTGGTTGAGGCTGCGCATGTAATCATCGCCCGCATGGTAAGGGAAAACAGGCTCAATGCCGGTTCCTTGACCAGCGAAGATATCTCGGTCATTTCCCAGTTCATCCCGGAATACTCCGAAGCGACCGTGCAGGCCGTGAAGGAATATGTCCGCCGCGTTTACGATACCGAAAAGCCACGCAACTGCCCGACCCTCTTGTACACCAGTGAACCGCGAATGGACTGTACCATTATCGACCTGGCGGAAAACAGTGGGGCACTGGATGACGGCATTCCACTGACCAAGGAAATCGTTGATGCCGATGTTGAGCGCATTAAACGTATCCAGTGTCCGGTCGGTGCACCACCCAAGATGCAGCCGAGTGCCGAGGCATATACCAAGTTGTTCTCGCGTCGTACCGACATTCCGGGAAATATGGTCAAACGGATACTCACATTGCCATCGGATGCATGGGACATATTGCTCAAAGGCAACCTGTTCTCCATGTCTCACTCGGTCGGTACCCGTTATATCAAGATTGAAATTCTCAGTGGCGAGGGCTATTCGCCGTTCTTCAATATCGAATACAAGGTATCGAAGGGTGGTGGTGAAACCAGATATCAACGGTCCTTTGAAACCGTCGATGACATGTTGAAGTCCGGTCCGAATACGGTGAAACTCCTGAACTTCGCCGCAAAGAAGTTCAGTGGCGTGATTGCCTAATTGTTCGATGAAAATTTAAGAAGGCCATCTCTCGCGAGATGGCCTTTCTGTTAGTAGATTGTTCTGATTTTTTCTCCGTCCGGGACACCGGTGCGGAGGAACCTGAGTTCCAGTTTCGGGACCTTGGATATCCGGGCATTTGCCAGGGATAGCCAGAAACCGAAGAAGTGCTCGGCGAGGTATCCGTCCATGCGGCGGTTGCTGTCATCGAGGCCGGCCTTTTCATCGTATGCTTTCAGGAGGTTGAAAAGGTCCTTGCAATACTTGTCAAGAAGCGGCTTCTTGCCGATGAACATGTTGCACTGGATGAGGGACGGGCCTTTCAGGTAGTTGGCGAACCGGGTGCCGAGGTTCTTCTCGGTATCTTCAAGTACCGAGAGGAATATGTCGAGCCACTTCATGTACTTTGCATCGGCGAACCACATGAACGCCGAGTAGTCCCTCCTGTGGAAGAACTCGGTG
>JAEIGA010007060.1_pt1 | contig 17087 bp, 17 predicted proteins | sample 9270691 | NCBI WGS metagenome assembly JAEIGA01 (sample SAMN17057246, study PRJNA624740) | gut metagenome | biome: biome; isolation source: fecal sample | host: Bos grunniens | place: China: Xizang | collected 2019
TTCAGAACAATATTATGAAAGGCATTAAAGATTTTATCACAGAAAACGATAACATAACATTGGTTGAAAGTGAAGAAAAGTGGGCTTTGGTTGATGCTCTTTACTATGAAGTTGGTAAATACACAAGCAAAATCAAACAACTTGCAGAGGAAGCATACAGAAAAGCCACTGACGTTGACGAAAAAAGAATTATTGACAACGTGTGGGACGATGCAAGCCATATTGAATTGCTCCTTTCCGACTCCGAAACTTGCATAAAAAGCGGTACTGTTTGTAGTAGTGACTACAAGGCAATAGAACACGGCTCAAACACTTATTGAAGGAAGAAATAACCCAAGTTCTACATAGCACACAAAACATCAGTTAACACCATACGAAAAGAGGACTTAACGTTATGTCAAGTCCTCTTTCTGTTTTATTTTTCAAGGTCTATCAGACCCTTGTCAACCATTCTGTTGAATAGGAAATCATAAATCGGCTTGTCGTACTGTTCATCCCTAATTCTGTACAGTTCATCGGTTTCCTCCTTGATAAGGTATGCTTCGTAGTAGGTGTGCTTGTTCAGTGCAGTCCTGCTGTGTTCAACCCAATAGAATGAGAAGAATTTCATCTTTCCGTTGAAGATGCGGTTGTCAAAATAGTCGGGGTAGTTGAACGATGAACCGCTGATATAGATATATCCCATATCCTTATACGGCTTGACGGACTTGTCTGTTACTGATTTTTTCTGTCTCTCGTTCACCGCCTTTTTCTCCTCATCGGTTAGCGTGATGCGTTTCACGAACTCGTCATAAGCCTGCTTTCGGTTTCGCTCAATGCGCTTGCGTTCTTCCTCCTCGGCACGTTCACGTTCCTCTTTGTCAACTTTATCGTCAAAGGCTTTCATCTCGTCCTTGAGTTTGTATGCGTCAACGACAAAATCAACGGAAATCGGCATATTGTACACACCGTGCGAAATCTTGTCGTCAGCGAAATACCACAGTTCGCTCCTGCTTTTGTCTTTGTCAACGAAACCACGGACACGGTAGCCTTCAACACCCTTGCGGGTGAGTACCCATCGGGCGGGGATTTTGTACGTTTCCATCTCACCCCATTGGTTCTCCGACTTGCCCGTGCGCTTGTCCTGCCATTTGAGGATGATAGTTCCGTCATTCTCCCATACGTTCACCAAGTGGATGCCACCGAACTTGTCACCGACACCCAACGCAGTAATCGTATCGGGCTGCGTGTCCTCAAACGGGATGAGTTTGTGGTGTTCGTCAGTTCCCGCACAGAACTTGTGGATGTTGGTGAACGGGTTCTTGAACCGCACGATGTACTGATGACCGAACTCAACGTCAACATTTCCGTTTTTCTTGAACTTGTCAAGGTTATTGAACTGTTTCAGTCTGTCAACTATCGTTGCGAACCGTTTCAGTTCCGCTGCGGAGAACCGTGAGAACTTGTTCAGCACCTCGCTTTCCGTGATTATGTATTCCGTTAGGCTTTTCATTTTTCGTTTTAATGTTTTTGCGTCATTTTAATGGGTGATTAGAACGATGCAAAAAAATCAACTTTTTATATATATATTAATAGATTTTTTCATTTTTCGTTCAGCCTATCATAGAAGAACCTATAAACGGCATCGGGAGAGTTCGGGTCTATGCGCAGGACATATATCTCGTTTCGGTGCGTGTTGACCAAACAGTGGTCGGAATAGAAGAACTTGAAATCGGACTCAAAATCGTCATCTTCCATATAGATTGGCATATACTTGAAATCACCACGCAGGATTCGTGCATCCATCCAATCGGGGTAGTTGTATTCGTCACCGTTGAGGTTGAGCGTACCCAAGACTTTGTATTTGCCGCCTACGGTATAGTCCGTGTCGGTCATATTGTCGGAAATCTCATAGTCAAGGTCAGCGTAGCGTTCACGCTGTTTCGCTGTGACGGTTATGCGTTTCTTGAATGCCGACATCGCACGTTCTTCCCTAATGCGCTTTGTTTTGCGCTCCTCGGTAGCGTCAATGCTCTCCATCTTATCCTTCAGCTTGTATGCGTCAATGACAAACTGAATTTCCAAAGGCATAGAGTAAATGCCGTTGGATTTTGTTTTGTCACCGACATATACCTTTTTCCCTTTTTCTTTGTCAAACACCTCACGCACACGGTAACCCTTGAGTTTCGGGCGGTGGAGAACCCACTGCGGGGGCATCATATACCTGCGTTTTTTCCCGTCTGACGTGCGCATCTCTTTAGCGTGGCGGGGCATCCATTTCATTGTTACGGATTCCTCGTTGTTCCATACGTTCACCAAGTGCAGCGTGCCGACTTTGTCACCCACACCCAAAGCGGTAATCGTGTCGGGTTCTGTGTCCTCATACTTTACGGGTCGTTTTCCCGCCTTTGCGGAGAACTTGTGCGGGTCGGTGAACGGGTTCTTGAACCGCACGATATACTGATGACCGAACTCAATGTGTACGTTACCCGTGATGTTCAGCTTGTCAAGGTTTTTGAATTTGTCAAGACGGGATACTATTGTGGCGAACCGTTTCAGTTCCGTTGAACTGAAACCCGTGCATTTTGACAGCACCTCGCTGCTTTCACAAATGTATTCCGTTATGCTTTTCATATACTGTTTCTCTGATAATCATTATCTAATAATACACAAAAGACCCCGTATTTCGTGTTCTACGGGGTCTTTTGTGCGCACAGCGTTCAACCTACATAGTCGGAAAGAAACTCTTTCGTATGGCGGTTGAAATTGCATTTGTCGCTGATTGCCCACGACAGATACCCCTTGTCAACCATAGCGACCTGCGACACGGGGACTCCGCAGTACCTTCCCACGGTGAAGCAGGGATATACCGCCCCGTTTACCTCTCTGTCGCAGATGATGCTGTCGTCACCATATACCTTTTCGGGTTCAACGTGGTCATTACCGTTCTGCCCGCAGAACACGGAAATCGTTGCGGTGATGTCGGAGAACGGGTCTTTGCCGACCAACCCGTCCTCTGTCATAGTCTTTCCCGTATAACGCTTGTACGTCTGTTCAAGCGAGTTGGTGTTAATCCTGCGTTCAACCAACAGAGAATCGTAGCATTTGCGGTGCAGGAAATCAATCTCCAAACCGTATCGGTTCAGTTCGTTGGAAAGGAACGGGATGTCAAAGTGGATGCCATTGAACGTCAGAATGTCACAGTCACCGACAAAATCAATGATTTGCTGCGCCACCTCACCGAATGTCGGCTTGTCCTCAAGGAACTGAAACGTGATGCCGTGCTTGTAGAATGCGCTCATAGACATCCTGCAAGCCGTGTCGGGCTTGATATAGGTGAGGAACTCGTCAATGATTTCGTATGTGACGGGTTTGAACTTCTTGGCAGCAAACTTGATGATGCGGTCTTTTCGCTTGTCCAAGCCCGTAGTGTCAATGTCAAAGGCAACTATTTCTTTCATAGTTATTCTGTTTTTGTGTGTGAAGCGGTTTGCAGCATTGCCTCTACCTTTTCAACCGTATCTTTCATAGCGTCCCACATCGGCACGATACACCAAGTTGTGGGCTGTCCGTTCAAGAAACGCTTTGCGTCAGCGATTGAGCCGAAAGTGCGCTCCCTATCACCAACGATGAAGATGTAGTAACAGATTTCGTCAATATTGAAACGGACAATGGTTTTGCCCTTAAACTTGCAGGTGGTTTCAATTTCAATCCTCATATCATTCGTGATTTAGATATTAAACTTATCCCATTGTATTGCTCTCACATCTTACTTATAGTAATCTGCGGAGATACAATACAATGGGATTGCGTTAAAAGAAGTTAAACGTTCACTTGCGGCAATCACACGTCATCAATGGTCGTCTTTCCCCTCGTTGCGTGTTTGTCACGCTTGAGTGCCTTGTAAATGGCATAGATGTTCTCAAACGGCTGTCCTTTAAGGGTGTGTAACGAATACTCCACTTGGTTGGCTTCCTTGCCGTCAGACCTGCGCTTGATATAGTAGTTGCCGCTGATGTCAATGTGGATACTGAACTCCGTTGGGTCAATGTCAAAGATTTCATACTCGCCAACGTTGCCGTGACGCATCTTGATGATTGCGTGGTGACCGTGTTCGTAAATCGGCTTGGACAGAGCGATATACCTGCTGTCATAGGTGAACAGATTGAATAATGCGCCATAAGCCAAGTCCCTTGCGGCTTTCGTGAGCGTTGAAATCTCAATCTCTTTGGACTGTTCCATTTCCCCTCTGTAACCCAAGTGGTCATAACCATAGCGGAGAGTAACAAGGTCTTCAACCACAGCCATTTGGAGTTTCTTCTGCTCCCGTTTAGCCACGGCTTTCGCCTTTCTGAAAATCCTCAACGCTGCTTCCATTTTTGCGTGGTAAGACTCACTGTTCTCACGCATATTTGTCTCTAATGAAAATCCCATAATCGCAAATGTTATTTGGTTAAACCGATTCTGCTAATTATTCTGCATACCGAGCCTCGGCAATACCGAACATCCTGCCAACCATAAAAATGTCCTCTAACACATTTCTGATTTCCTCAAGGTGTGCTTCCTTGCCTTTGTCGGGAAAATAAATTGGAGTACATCCGTTGAACAAAGGTATGCGCTTGCTGCATTTCCTATCAGTAGGAAAGTCGTCATTGTAGATTTTTCTGACGACATCGTCTATCAATCTTTGAGCGTCAGACACCTGCATTTCGTACCACTCTTTGTTACGTTTCTTGAATGTCGGTGAGTTGTAACAAGCACTTGGCGGTTTCTTCTTTGCCATAAATTGCGGTTTGAATGTCTGTTGTTATGTGTTCTTGGGCAGGTCACCCAACTCGTTTGCCTTCTTTACGCAGGTGTCTGCCGCCTCCGACTCGCACCGTGCGATGGCTTTCATTGTGTTTGTGCGCTCCGAATGGATGTTGGCAAGCTGCACGAAGAACTCCTCTGCCCAAGCGAAAGCGTTAGCCTGCGCACGGGACTGTGCGATTGACTTGCCGAGTTCTTCATTGTACTCGTCCTGCGGGGAAAGCGTGGCTTTGCCGATTGTGACCGCCCTAACAGCAATTGGCTGTTGCTGCGGGTCAACAACGCTCATTTTGTTGTGGCAGGAGAACCCGCTTGCTGCGTTCAGCGCACGGTCAATGTCATCGGCAGTGATGCCGTCCAACAGTCTGTTCTTCACGTCAATCTTGAATTGCAGGACGCATCGTACCGTTTTTTTCAGAATGTCGGTCATATAGTCCTCACCGAGATAGGTGAGCAACGTTGACGGTTTCTTTTTGGTTTTTCTGTTGTCGTTCATTGTATTAAAAGTAATTATTTCAAATGTCTGTCAGTGTAATACCCTTATGTCGTAATCTCTTTGCTGATTTCGCAGTCACGGAGCAGATGTTGGAGTTGATGGAGTTTCAAGAATGTACTGTCGTTGTGACGGATGTTGTGCGAGTCGTTGAACTTATCGTACACGTCAATGTCGTACATCCACTCCCCGCCACCCAAGTCAGTCAAGTCCACCCTTATGTACCCGTCACCTGCATCAATGTGGTATTGGTAAAGGTCGCCCTGCTTATCAAACCCGTTCAGCACCAACGCATAGGAATTCACGGGAATGCCAACAATGAGGTCGGGGTTGATTTGGTCGGTTGCACGAACCCCCGAATATACCACTTCATAATTGATGTAATCTTCGCAAACACCAAGCACCTTTACTATCACGGTTTCTGTCGGCAGGATAGCCTTGACATAATCACCGCACATCAGTTCTTTGTAGTCCATATTCCTTTATATTGAGAAATTGTTAATGAACATCTTGACAGTATCGTATAAGCTACTATGGGTGACGGGTTCGGTACTGACATTGTTTCCCGACCCATCATCCAATAAACCGTCAATCAGCTTTTTCCACTGACGGTGGTTGTTCTCCTCCCGCATCTCACTGCTTACGCACCAATTTGCGACAAGCCCCATAATGATGAGACAACCAACGGTAGCTATTAACTGTTCAAGGCTCATAGGTTTTATTCGTAATTGAGCATAAATGCTTTCTCCAATACCCAACACATCATCTGATATACTGCGTCAATGGGGTCTTCGGAAGCGAAAAATTTGATACAATCATACTGACAGAACCATTTGTCCGTCAGCAGCCCACGCTGCAACTTGACACAGTTGGTATCAATTCTTTTGGGTAGCAGTTTAAGAAGTTTGTCCTGCGACCAAGTGGGGATATCCTCACCCCCGCTGTATTCCATCGGAGAACCGATTCTCGGTGTGTCTCCATAATCACCGCCACCAAGATACGGATAGTACATATCCGCTGACTTTGGGTCTAACCCCAACTTGCGCAGGTTCTCTGACTGTTCTTTCGTTAATGCAATCATATCTGTTGTCTGAATTAGAGTATATTCCACTATGATTGTAGTATTTTTTGGGCATACAATTCAATGTGGAAAAGGTGTTTAACATTTCTTTAACTTTTCCGTTTATTTTCGTACTCAAATTTATTTTTATATATAAACCAAAGAAAATTTTTCTTTATTTGTATGAAACGAAAAACAAACCTTTTCTATCTGAACGGACCCGACAGCAAGTTCATCACGTTCAGCAACTATACCGAGGCACTGACGGGGAATTTCTTGTCAACGGACACAAAGCTGTTCCCCTCACGGTTTATGGCACTGAACATCAAAGGACTTACCGCACAGACAAAACCCGCACTTATCAAGTATCTGACACAGTATTATGAGAGCAAGTTGGCTGTGCTGCGTGACGGTCTCAATTCAGAGAACATACGGTTAGACCACAACGTCCTGCCGCTGAACTACCTGCTTGAAGCACTCTATAAGATTACGGAAATCGGAACAGAGGGCAGTAACGGATATGTCAAGTATGCGGCACAGCCCGATTTCACGAACACGGAAATCGTGAGCATTGAGTATGTGTCTGACATCACGGAGCAGGACTATAACGGAACATACACAGATACGATATGTATAGTCAGCCTTGACAGCGCATATTCCGCAAGTGTCGTCACGGTGGATGACGGCAGTAAAATCAACGACAACGCTTATGAGGTTGACATCCCCGTTGACGGTGACGGCAATCCCACACTGTACGGATGGGAAGAACACGCTCCTACGTCAGATTACGCTGACGCTGCGTCAATTTTTGACGCAGTTGACGGTACGGCTGAAGGTCTTGACGGTGTCGTGTATGCCGCTTTCGGAGAAAGGCTCAACGCTCCAAACGGTTCAGTACATAGCGGTGGCGGCATTCCGAGTGGTGATTTGATACCCTTTGACGGTGGCGGCAGTCATAAGGAAACCGAGGACGACTCTGACGATGGCTCGTCAGACGACAGTGACGATGGCGAGGTCATCCCCGTCATATTCGTCAAGGACTCCCTTGAATGGCATACGGAAGATATGGGGGCAGGGAAATACGTCATTCTCTCATTCGGTATCAACAATGCGTACCCCGCAATCACCAAAGACCCGTACTACGATTATGAGAACAAGGTCATTGAGGTTGACGCTGACGGCAACGTCACCACGACAGACCTGCAAGACAAAGCGGTGTATCTTGACATCGTAACGGGTGCTGAATATGAATGGGACACCCTTGAAGGAAAATTCACGCAGGTTGGGGGTTTCCCCGAAGAACCCGAAGAAGATGACAGTTCATACGGCACACCCGCAGGACAGTACAATTTGGGTTCTTATGTTTCAAAGCTGAAACTCCAAAAGGTAGAGGGTAACAGCATCAGTTTCAATGCAATCATTCCTCTGTTTGACGTTGTGGACATCAATTACAAGTCAAATTTCTCAATCATTGAGGAAACATACGAAGACCCGCACAGCGGGGAAATCAACCAAAACGAGAACGCTCACACGATAAACCTCATTGATGATGCGACAAATAACCTTTACACCAAGAACGTACCCCTCGGTATGTGGTTCTACACAAAGGGTGTTGAGAGCCTCGGCAGCGAGGGGACTGACTGTGACTGCTGTGACACAATCACGCTGCACCGTGACCCCGATACGGGTTTCTCACAGTCTTGGTCGTTGGTGATTTCGTCACAGTTCAAGCCGTTCCCGTATTCACGGAATATGCCCAACGAGATTTACACCAACTCGTCAAGCAACGCATTCGCAACATTCGCACAGATACTGTCACGTCAGAACGAGATGATTGACACGTTCAATGATTTGAAATATCAGTTCTCATATCTTGCCAACCGTCTTTCCAACATTGAGGTGCAGATGAACCAAATCGGCACGTCATACAACATTGACCAAGTACATAATGAGATGATTAATTTTGAGGTGTCAACAAAAAAGGAATTTGAAAATTTCAAGGAAGAAATATTGTCTTACATAGCAAGCCTAAAGTGGAGGGCTACAATCTAACATACGGAATTTTATATGAACAGAAACGATTCACTGAAAGAATATTATATCAAGCTGCATAGTCTGTATAACGATGCAGTGAATATGCTTACGGCTATCAGCCAAAGCCTTACCACAACCGCTGCCGAGGTGACGGTGAACGTGGCAGACACTGACGACACGACAACCACCGTGCGCATTCCGTCATTCATCTATTTGGAGAACAGATTGGAGCAGATTGAAGCCAACTTGTCGGCACTGTGGAATATGCCGCAGTCGGGAGAGGCTTGGATGACCAAAGACGCAGATATGTACAAGTTGCAGTTCGTCAAGACATCCTCTGCACCCGCAACACCCGTTTTCTCAACGGATAATATGTATGCGTCAACGAAGCCGAACTACATCCTTAAAGATATGGTTTCTCCGCAGACGTATCTGCGCTTTGACATCACCAACCTCACCGACAACATCAGCCAAATCTTTATGAAGAAGATTGTCGTGAACAGTGACACGCTGTTCAACACCTTGTCGGGCAGTGGTATGAAAACCTATGAGCAGGTCAAGGAGGCTCTTTTCAACGCACAGCGTGACGTTGACTATGAGGAGTATGACAAAATCCTTGATATGCCCGTCAAGCGTGACGAGTTCATTTCACGTTTCCGTATTCTTGAAATCCCCCAACTTGACAGCGGCAACCCGTGGATAGACAATTCCGTGTCCGATGACGGAAAGACCCACCGCAGGTACAAGCTGCGCCTTGACACAATCACATATACCGACCAAGACGATTCTTCAATAGCGTTCACGCTCAAAGCGGGTGATTATGTGTGCTTACAGAACCAATATAATATATATAAGGTACTCAACGTAGCGGAAATCAACACTGACGCAGGGCTGAAGGAATGCAACGTTGTCCTTGAAGAACGATTGGGGCATATCGCCTTGCAGACCTTTGAGCAGAACCAAAATATGGTTCTTGAACTCTACAACAAGGATTATGACAAGTACCATTATGTGGACGTTCCCCTTGAGGAAAACCCCTATATCGTTATTTTCTTGGGTACTATTCAGAACAATGTCCGCTCGGTGTTCTCTGACGCTGTATTTGTCAACCTCAACGAAATCTATATGCGTGACGAGAACGGCAGTCCGATGTACTATGAGGGTGCGCCAATGACGTATATGCAGTATTACAACAACTACTGCAACAACTTGGGTGACCTTATGCTCGGTCTGACGCAGACCGCTTTCCCGCAGATTTCCAATTACAGTGCGGAGCAGCTTTCCCTTATGGAAAACAGTCAAGTTATCAAGGGTATGGTGACGGACACAATCAGTGGCGAGAACATCCTTGCCGTCAAGAAAATCAACCAACATTTGGTGGATGACGAAACGACAAACAACATCCTCAAGCTGCACGAAGAAAAGTCGGAGATAAACTCGCAGTTGTCAACATTGCAGGACAACATTGACCAAATCTACAATCAGTTGACGACAACCGATTTCAACCAAGAACTGAACGTCACGCAGGAGTCCCTGCGCTCACAGTTGACACAATACTACAACCAACGCATCGTTTATCAGAAGCAGCTTATCGCTGTCATTGACAACATCAACTCGCTGCGTGGTGACGCAAAGGGTACTGCGCAGGCTAAATATCGTGTGCGTGGTGTGTCAGCCGTTACCGAATTCTTGAAGGCTATCAAGTCTATGTTCAACAAGCAGTGTGACATCATCGGTATGGACGTTGAATACAAGTACAAGTCCGTATCTTCTGACACCAACAACGTGACGAGCATCAACGGAACTATCTTCACCGATTGGATTAAATACCCCACCATTGAGCGTGAGCGCAAGATACTGTTCAATGAGGACACGGGTGCGCCATACATTGAGTTTGAGAACTATGAGGGTACTAACAATATTATCAAGTGGAATCAGTTGGATATCCCCATCAATCAAGGTGAGGACGTGGTAATCAGAGTCCGCTACAAATACTGTGTCGGTCAGCCGTTCATTGACTTGTACACCCCGTGGTCGGACACTGTGACCGTTTCGTTCCCCGCAGAGTTTGAGGAGGACACGCAACTGTCAACGGTGCTTTCCACCAACTCTGACGACACCGTTACGGCAGCGTTCAACTCAACGCTTATCAACGAGGGCTATGAGGAGCATATCAGCAACAAACTTGTTGACAACTCGCAGACGTTCTACCATATGCCCGAAAACATATATTCGGGCTTTACGACACCCGAAAACAAACTCATCTCGCTGAAGGACAAACTCAACGAGATGGAGAACGAAATCACGCAGTACAAGGCGATTATTGAGAACGAACTCAATGCGGAATACAAGGTCTATCTGACTTGGGACAACAACACCGTTGAACTCAACAACAACACGGAGAACGCCATTTCAATCAACGAGTCCCTCAACGGCTCAACAGATACCTTTGTCCGTAAGGAGATGAATATTGTAATCAAGAACACGGGGTCAATCCCCATCAATTTCTATTCCATATTTCCCGGAAATGTTGAGATACCCCTGCTGCTTGACACGAACCAATTCTATGAGAAATACATCGTCAACTATGAGCGTGTCCCCATTATGTACGGCACAAGTCAGACACCCATCACGGACGATGACAAGGACAGTGACGGCAACGTGTTCGCACAGACCCTCGGTCAGTGGATTTATTTCCGACAGAACAATCCGTACACGGGTGTTGACATCTACTTTGACGATGAGGGTTCATACAAGACCAACGGTATGGAAGACGCTGACCCCGTTTCGGGAGTTCCCAAGCGTTATTTCTCCAAGAACATTGACAACTACATCAACAAGGACAAGAAGCAGGCTATGCTGTCAAGCCGTGGCAGGTTCAGCGAGAACTATCTGAAATGGTCAACTTGGACGGTCGTTTCACAGAACGGCAGCGACAGCCTTGTCATTGAAAGCCAAGACGACCACGGTGACTATGACGGTTACACGGGCAACACGTTCATCTACAAGAACTCAACGGTTGACGTGAGGACAAGCGAGTTCAGCAACCTGCGCAACAATTGGCTGCTGCTGTATGAGAACGTTGCAGGCTATGATGGTTCTAAACCCGTATATCTCTCACCGAACCAATCCGTTGAGAAGTTCATCTCGGCTTACAAGCCCAAGTCCGTGCAGGGCAGCGTGTTGAGTTCCGCACAGCTTAACGGTGCGTTCCTCATTCCGAGGGTACTCACCAAGACAGACCTGCTCTGCCCCAATGACGTGAAGAACCAATACGTCAAACTTGATGTCGGCAAGTCGCTGTCAATCCCCGTTGTGTTTGAGTATTTCTTGGACGGTGTTGACAACACGTCAATCACCAAGACGCTGTGCTTTGACCTGCGTTCAACCATCCTGCAAGACCCCGAACACTATATACTTAATGTGAGCGGCAAGTACGATTTCAGCGGCAACAACTCTGACCTCCAACACCTCGGCACGCTCTACGACAGCCTTGTTAAAAATTAAAATTCATTACACAGCATAAATGGATACCAACATTCTGAAAGTAAACGGTGAATATGTCAAGTTCTATGTGACCACCAACTCAACTATGCCCCGTGTGTTAAGAAACACGGGAGCGTTGACCGTTGTACACCACGAAGCCGACTCATACAATGACGAGCAGTACAATGAAATGTACCTCGGCAACAATTTCTTGGCAAGCGGCTACGGTGTATCGTCCGTGCAGGCGAAGAATATGTACAACAGATACGGTGCTGCTTACCTTGACGACCTCACATACCTTGAATACCGTCTGAAGGAACTTGACGCTGCCTATGCCTACGCTACGCAGTACACCACAGATATGTTAAACTACATCACCAAGAACTATATCGGCAATGCGGGTGACACCACAAATGCCCATATCATTCTTGACGGTGAAATGCTTTCATTGGGTTATATCCGTGACTTGTTTGAGCCTGCCGACTATGACGACCTTGAAGTCGTTGATTTCACGGCATACCTCACTTATTCCTACTGTGACGTGAAGGGTAACGATATTGAAAACAGCGTGACGTACTGCTACGCTCTTGACAATCTGACGTTCTCCCTGCCTTATGGGGCAAAGGTCGGAACGTTCAATATGACGTTCAAGACATATAACAACACAACTGACGGTTTCTCATCCATCAGCGGTGATTACTACACCAACAACGGTACGTTGAATTCATATATGATGTTCGGTGACGCAATCAATCAGATTTCCACCACAGAAAGTGAATATGCCGTCACCATAGACTTTGACGATATGGGTAGTGAATACGCATATCTTATCAAGGACACGGACAACTATATCATCCGTAACTTGTCATTCACCAACAACGGTTCTACGACATACATCCCATACCCCAAAATCGCAGCAAAGGGCGGTAATATCACGTCATACGAAAATATCATCAAGCCTTATGTCCTGCAAATGGACGTAGATGTCAAGGGTGTTGATTATATGTATGTCCGTGAATACCACGCTACTGACGCTAACTATATTAACAGCAAGTCTATGCTTGATTATTTTGGTGATTTTGATGCCAAAGTAACACCTTATGCTGTTTATGATGGGTTGGAAAATATTGATGTTACTGTGACGAATGTTAACGAGACACCCAATCAGAAAACCAATTGCCTTATTGTTGCAATCCCGCAGAAATATGATTTGACTTACGGGTGGTACATAAATGACTATGTTCACATCAACTGCACGGGAGAGATTTTCTCATTCGGTTTCTCTCACGACAAATGTGTGAAGAAAGTTTGGACAGAGACGGGTATTTGGTACAAATTCTACGGTATTTATTTCAACAACGCAAAAACTCCCGCAGAAGGTTTCACGCTGCATTTGAAAGTCAGAAGCAATGGCGGTGAACATTTATACACAAGCAATGTGTTTGAAACAGAATACTATCAGAACGACTCAAATGACGGTACTAAAATCATCAACAACAAGTTTATCGTGACAGACGATTTCGTACAGAATGAGTTCTATAACGGTCTGCATTGGCTGCGACCCGTTGACTTGTCATACTTGACATTCTGATACCTTTGGAACGATTGAATTTCAGATTTCATTTTTCGGATTTGAAAATACTATTTTTAAATCATAAGGATATAGAAAAACATTCAACATTTTACGCTTCATAATGATGCCATCCGCACCTTTTTGCGATTTCTGAACTTTCGTGTTTTACACCTTTTTGAGATTTTCTGCAAGAGTTTTGACAAAAAATAAGATATTTGATATTTATGAAAGAGATTAAGAGTTTTCTGACAGAGAGCAATAGCAACAGCAAACCCACCGTTTTGAATGAGGGTTTGTGGGAAGCCATAGAAAGGGACAATTACCAAGTATATGACGCATTTGTTGATTTCATCAAGGACTTTTACGCACCCGATGACAACAAAAAGGCATACGAAATTGAGGACGTTGTTAATGGCTTGATGCTTAATATGTTCAAAGAATTGGACTCCAAGTATGGTAAAAACATCACAGAGAGCAGGACAGAAACAGACGACTATGTCAAAGAGTCGGAACAAATGACGAAAAAGGAATTGTTTGACTACGTTTCTGATAAGTGGGTAAAACTCCGCAAATCGGACCCCGTTGCACGCAAGCATCTTAAACACAATTTTCCCGATTTGTATTTCGGACAATTTTTTCCAAAAGCGGATATGGACGAGAAGACGCAGATAAGGAATATGTAGTCCGCACATTAGGATTTTGTGGGGTTGAAAAGGAACTTGCTGAAAGATACTTTGACGAGGTTATCAAGGACAGACAAGTTGCATACAGAAAGAAATAACTATGAAAAGTATCAACACATACATAACGGAACGTCTGCACGGCAGAGAGTTGGAAGAACACGTCAACAAGCGTGCAGACTATCTTGAAAAGATTGTCAATTCCGCTGACCGAAAGCCCGACAACTATGACGACACGGGTGATTGGAAATTGGTATATGACGATTTTGAGCCGTTTGACACCACTTACGGAGCAGACATTGATTGGTGCGGCAGTGTTAACCACATCATTGAGAACACAGCAATAGCATATTGGCAATGGGACGGCAAGAACTGTCCTTCCGAATATATTGCCGAACTTATGAAGAAAGCCGAAAAGGAACGTATTTTCTACAGTTGCGGTTATTTTGTTGACAGATATTTCATCAAGGACGAAGATTGGGGAATCAACATCATTGATGCAACCGTGTCAGAAGATTTTGAAAGGTATTTGTTCTTCTCAATTGACGACAATTATGTTATCAGAAGATAAAAAAAATCAAATTTTGAAAAATGAAAAGCATTAAATCATTCCTTACAGAAAGTCACGACAATATTGAGCCTACGATTGAGAATTTCAAGAAGGCTATGAAAATCTGCGCTGACGCACATCATTCCGAGTATGCCGATTGGGAGGAGGATATGCAGGTTGCAATCAAGAGCGAGAGCGTTCCCGTTGTCGCTGACGTGCGGTCAATCTGTGACGCTTTCTTCGGCAACCACAATATGATTGATGTTGATTGGGGCTATACCAACGTTTATCTTGACGAGGGTGAATTCCTGCCGAAAGTCAACACGACCGTTCTGATGATGGCTCTCCCCCACGGCACAAAATTTTAAACCAAAACACGGAGTATGAAAAGCGTTAGGGATTTTATCAATGAGAGTGTCAACAGTGACAAGGAAATAGAACGGACAGTAAAGCAGATTATAGCCGTAATCAAACGGGAACTCAAACAGAACACAAACGTTCCGCAGGTCAAGATTGAGGTGCAAAACACCTCGCTCAACGGCTACACCTGCGACATTTTTATTGGTGACAGCGAGTGGGAGGAATTGAACGGCAGCACTATGTCATCCCTCAAAGCCGCCATCAAGGAGATTAAGGATGTCAACGTGTTGGATACCAAAGACATCTATTTCGGCAGGAGTATGTGGGATTCAAGTCCGAGCATCCCAAAATTCCCTACACGCATTTGCGTATTCGGGAAACCTTGCGCTGAATTCAAGCAACTCGCAAGGATGGTACTTAAAAAATACAATATCAACTTGGGTATCGGTGACTTGTACAGAGTGAAACTGTTCGGTAAAAGCGGCAGCTATGGCGAATATGGCAACCGCATATACATTGCATATAGTCCGACCGCCTGCCAAAAGTACATCAACTATATCAAATCATTCGGTCGCAAGAAAACAACCTGCAAATTTGATATTTACGATGATGTTGACGACTTTGAATACTCAAGTAGAGAACGCACAGAGTGTGACGGTTATCGTGAAAGAACTTTGGTGATTAAAACGGTCTGATTGCGAGAACTCGCAAAACGAAAATTGAAATACGAAAATGTCAATGAAATCCCCCGAAGAAAAACGGTGGATTTTATTTTTATATATAAGTAAACTATCACACACCTATGGGATTGAAAAAGAACGAGAGAAAACGTGTAATTGCGGTTACGGGAGTTACCACAAAGGAAGTGCTTAACAAGCGTCTCAACAAGAGCCACCCGTCAACCGTCTTTTTCACCGAGAACTCATCATATCACGGTGACATCATCAAGGGTGACACCATATACACATATATCAGTGACATTGACTACACGATGAACACCGTCAGCGATGACGCTGCTGTTGTAGCCATAACCCGAAATGACGACACGCACTTGCTTGAACTTACCCGTGCGTGGGTGGAGGACAGCAACCATAACGAAGTCCGTGAAATACAGTTTGATACCTACGTCAACCGAAAGAACTTTGGTGATGTTTATAGCACCAACAATAAGGTTGACGGTATGCCGATACGCAGAACAGTAACTTTCTATGCAGTAATTGACAGAGAGAATTATGAAGCAGAGGGTACAGAATACGAATGGTACGTTGACGATGAGAGTATAGGTTGTATAGATGACCCCCGCATAAACACAAGAACAACTAACCCTTCAATTAAACTGTCGTGCAGGGCTAACCGTGGCGGTTCGTTTAACCTTATTTGTAAACTGAAAAACAGAGGAACTGAATATTCTGTCAAGGTGAAAGTCAATGCCGTGCGTTCAGCAATCCAAGCGGAGAGTATTGAAATCCTGCCGTCCAAGCTGTCATTGGCAGAGGGCAACAAGTTCAAGATGGAGGCAAGACTAACTCCCGCCAACTCAACCCGCACGGTGAAATGGGAAATCACACCGAGAAATTCACAGATTGCGTCAATTAACGACCACGGTGTTGTGACCACACTTTCCGCAAATACGAACAGCGTTAAAATCTGCGCTTATACGTCAGAGGAAAATGGAACGGCAATCCCCTACGAAACCTACGCATACTGTAACCTCACTGTCCGCAAACGTGAGGTTGACGATATTGTGTTCAACCTTGTCGGCACGCAGAGTACAATCGCACGTCAGAGTGCGGGTGACCCGAATGCTGTAAAGACAACATTTGTCTATCCTAATGTGTACCCACCCGCAGTGAAAGATTATCTCATTGCACACAGAACAAATTTGACTTGGACGGTCAATGACCCCAACAGCATTGTTACTGCAACAAGGTACAATAACGCTAACGAACTGTCATATTACAAGGTTGTCAGCAAAAACACCGCAGGAAGCGTTATGATTTCTGCGGAAATGCGGTATCCCGAAACGAATGAAGGCACTGTAATCAAAAATTCAAACTACTCAA
>JAEIGA010007061.1_pt1 | contig 17086 bp, 14 predicted proteins | sample 9270691 | NCBI WGS metagenome assembly JAEIGA01 (sample SAMN17057246, study PRJNA624740) | gut metagenome | biome: biome; isolation source: fecal sample | host: Bos grunniens | place: China: Xizang | collected 2019
AAAGTTGTCTTTATTGTCTTTAATTACTATCCCTTTGAGCAAGTTCTTATCTCGCCATACGGCTCGAACGATCTGCCATATTCGCATCGCTCATATGTCTGTACGTCAATGTTGTTGTTAAAAAGAACTCTGAGAATTGTCTTGAATTGTCTACAAAGTTGTCTTTATTGTCTTTAATTACTATCCCTTTGAGCAAGTTCTTATCTCGCCATACGGCTCGAACGATCTGCCATATTCGCATCGCTCATATGTCTGTACGTCAATGTTGTTGTTTAAATTTATCCTCATTGTCTTTAAAAATTATTCCCTCGCCTCTACATCCTACGCTCTACAACCTAAAATTTGCTTATTTGCAATTTTTTTACTATCTTTGCAGCAAATTTTGATTTCGACATGAATACTACCCTACCTACTGTGGCGCTAGTCTATGATTTCGACGGCACCTTAGCCCCTGGCAACATGCAGGAGTTTGGATTCTTGCAAGCGATAGGATACCACCATCCTGGCGAGTTTTGGAATCTGTGTGATCAGATTGCCAAGACCAACGATGCTGGAGGTATTGCAGTTGTGATGTACGCGTTGCAAGCAGAAGCGCAGCGTGCTGGTATTCGTTGTACGCGCGATTTGCTTCGCTCATTCGGCCATAAAATTGAGTTCTTTCCCGGGGTGGTAAAGTGGTTTGATACCATCAATGCGTATGCTGCTCAGATAGGTGTGGAACTTAAGCATTATATCAATAGTTCGGGTGTCAAGGAGATGATTGAAGGCTGCGCGATTGCCCATGAGTTTGAGCGCATATACGCGTGTACCTATTTATACGATAGCAATGGCGATGCTTGTTGGCCATCCGTGGTGGTGGATTATACCAAGAAAACGCAGTTTCTCTTCAAGATCAACAAGGGCATCCGCGAGGTGAGTGATAGGGTACGCGTGAATGAATTCGTGCCTACGAATGAGCGCCCCATACCCTTCGAGAGAATGATCTATTTCGGTGATGGAGAGACGGATGTGCCATGCATGCGTACCGTGAAGTCCAATGGTGGGTATAGTTTTGCTGTTTATGGCAACGACAAAAAGCGCCTCTTGGCGCAGCAATTGCAAGCAGAGGGACGTGTGAATTTTGCTTGCGTAGCCGATTATACAGAAGGTAGCGAGATGATGGAAATAGTGAAGCGTATATTGGATAAGGTAAAAGCCGATTATACACTCAGCCAACACGAATCCGATAACCGCGACACGCTCAGTATGTTTACCGTCTTGGGCGAATCTTTAGAATAAACCTGTCTTGCGAATCAATCGCAGCAAGCGGGTTGGCACCAGGGCCACAAGTGCAATCAGCACTGCGTTCCACACACATGGTACGCTCACTTTGGCTTTGCCGCGGAACATGCCATTCAGACCACGCTTAGCGAGGTATTCTGGTTGCACGATATATCCCAATACTAGTCCTAGTTTCGTTGCCCATGGGCGAATATTATACAGACCTGTATTGATTGCACCAGGTGTTACATCGGTGATTATGATGCCCTTATCTTTCAGTTCTACATAGGTAGAACGGCTAAAGTTCTTTAAGAACGCTTTTGTGCTAGCGTAGCTGCCCAAGCGTTGTACGGCTATCTCGGCTGTCACCGAACACATATTCAGCACATATCCTTTTCCACGTTCTGCCATATCTGGAGCGAAATAGTAGATGAGCATAGCAGGCGTAATCATATGCAGGTTAAAGATAAGCATATTGAATGCCTCGCTATCTTGCAAGAAGTCGCGGTCGTGATACACACCTGCGTTATTGATAATCACCTCCACCTCTAGATCCTTGTCTTGGCAATAGGTATATAGTTCTTTGGCTGCGCTTTGCGTGCCCAGATCCATTACGAGACTGATTACATTTACGGGAAAATCTGCGCGAAGCAGTTGTGCTTTTGTGTGAATAGCTTCTTCGTTGCTCACGATAAGCAAGTCATATCCTTTTGCGGCCAATTGTCGAGCGTATTCGTATCCACAACCCGAACTGGCTCCTGTTACTAATGCGTACATGAATGAATAGTCTTAATTTATGTTTGCAAAGGTACTACATTTATTTGACTTGAACAAATATTCGTGCATTTTTACCACAAAAATCAGCAATCGTAGCATGCAGTCCATTTTGATACTGAAATCTGCTCACTATTTTTTGAAAAATTGCTAGTTTTACTTGCGTATGTGCATTTTTTGTTGTAACTTTGCAGGCAGAATATATTATGGCATAATAGGCGATGTACAAACCAACGGACAAAATGAGCGAACTGATGGGTGCTGGTGCTAAACACGCTGGCACGGATAATCAGGTTCTACAACTGATACACCGTTTTGGTGTACCACTGGGTGTGGGTGACAAGACCATAGCCAATGTATGCGAGGAGGCGGGTATTGACTGTGCGACGCTTCTTGCAGTGGTAAATTTTGCCATTAGTAAGGAATATCGCAATATAGGTGATATTCATATCCCTACGCTGCGTCTTTATTTGGAGAATGCACATACCTATTTTATGAATTTCCAGTTGCCACGTATTCGCCAAATGCTTCTTGAAGCGATTAATTTGGCTGGTACAGACAACAAGATTCCGCTGCTCATCATTCGTTTCTACGATGAGTATGTAGAGGAGATTCGTGCGCATATCCAACATGAGAACGAGTTTGCCTTTGAGTATCACTCCACGGATGATCAGCACGTAGCGGCCAAGGCTATCGAGCTCAAAAACCTGATTATAAAATACTATCCACATAGCGACAAGGCTAGCATACAAACCACTGAGCAGGAGCGATTGCTCTACGCTGTGCTTCACGACTTGTATCACTTTGAAAACGAATTGGCACTACATTGTGCGATAGAAGATGAGATCATGCTACCTGCCCTCAAGCAGGCTACGGAGCAATCGCCTACTCCATCCCACCAAGCCATTACCAAGAAAGGTAATGAAGAACTCTCTTCGCGCGAAAGAGATGTGTTGGTGCAGATTGTCAATGGATTAAGCAATAAGGAGATTGCAGATGTGCTATGCTTATCCACCCATACTGTGATGTCGCATCGCAAGAATATCGCTCGAAAACTCAATATTCATTCCACGGCAGGTCTCACCATTTATGCCATTGTGAATGGCATTGTGGAGATTGGCTAGAGACGTATCGGTATGCTGAGACGAGTGCAGAAATATATTCGTGATCATCACTTGCTCCGTAAAGGCGACCGCGTACTTGTATGTGTGAGCGGAGGGGCTGATAGTATTGCGCTTTGGGATGTATTGCGGCGTGGAGGCTACGAATGCGTGGTAGCACATTGCAATTTCCATCTTCGCGCCACGGAGAGCGATAGAGATGAGGCTTTTGTAAGGCAGATGGGAGAAGATCAGGTGTTGTACGTGAAGCATTTTGACACGATGGCTTATGCGCAGCATATGGGTATTAGCATGGAGATGGCTGCTCGCGATTTGCGCTATCGTTGGTTTGCCGAGCTGGCAGCACAAGAAAACTGCAGCGCTATTGCGGTAGCGCATCACCAAAACGACCAAGCGGAAACGGTATTGCTTAATCTCAAACGCGGTACAGGTATCCGTGGACTATGTGGGATGCGTCCTAAAAGCGACAACCCCTTGGGTGGGAGTATTCCGGTGATTCGTCCCCTACTCTGCACCACACGCGACTATATAGAGCATTATCTCCGCGATATTAGGCATATGGATTGGGTGAATGACTCCACCAATGCCGACACCAGCATTCAGCGCAATGCTATTCGCCAGCAGTTGGCTGCCTACTCCAAAGCGGAGATAGAGCATATTGCGGCTACAGCGGAGCAAATGCAGGGATACGTGGATTGGCTGGAGCAGCGCGACACGCATGCTGCAGGCAAAGCCAAGTTATACGAGCAATTGCGTGAATACCACTTTCCTGAAGTGGAGAAGATATACGAGGCACTGCAAAAGGGCGAAGGGGGCAAAACCTTCTTTTCGCCTACGCACAAAGCCATCATACGCAAGGGGAAAGTTGTGGTGGAGCAAGTAGATATAGAAAGTTGAGCGTTGAAGGGATATGACACGATACGGCATCATAGGCAAACCATTGGAACATTCGTATTCCGCCAAATACTTCACGGAGAAGTTCTCGCGTGAGCATATCGATGCAGAGTATCGTTTGTACGAGATAGATGATCTGACGCATATGGATGAGCTGATGCAGCATCTCTATGGCTTTAATGTCACCTATCCTTACAAGCAATCCATTATGGCGCATTTGCGTGGCATACACGAGGTAGCGCAAGCCATTGGTGCGGTTAATGTAGTCTGCCAGGGTGTGGGCTATAATACCGACTGGATTGGTTTTATGCACAGTATCGCAGCTCATCTCACCAGCGAGGACACGCGCGTATTGGTATTAGGTACGGGGGGCGTGAGCAAGGCGGTGCAATACGCGCTACAAAGAATGGGATTGGCCTTCACCCTTGTGAGTCGCACGCCCACGGCGGAAGCTATTGGCTATGATGCCATTACCGAGCAAGTATTGCAAAGCCATCCTGTGATCGTGAATTGTACCCCATTAGGGATGTTGCCCGATATCCAATCGATGCCGCCCATACCCTATCAGTACATCACATCTGCACACTTGCTATACGATTGTGTGTACAATCCCGAGCGAACTGCATTTCTGCGCGAGGGTGAGCAGCGTGGTGCACGCACCATCAATGGCAAGCAGATGTTGTATTTGCAGGCAGATGCAGCTTGGGAGATTTGGAATAAGAACTAACATAATAAAACATAGATTGATATGAAAAAGCGTATTTTTAGTAGCATCATTCTGGCAATGGGTTTGTTGTCAATGACGTATGCACAAACGGTACAAGAGGAAGAGTTGGCTGTTGTGTACTATATGCCGCAGACTCAATTGGCAATCACCATAGATTATGAAGAGGTGAGTGTAGCGCCAGGTCCCTTTTACCTCTATGCCGATCGTTATTTGGGTGTAAAAGATGTGACCACCGAAGCGCAAACGCGCTATAAGCTCACCAACTTGCAAGTAGCACCACATACCGTAGCGGATCATACCCGCGCATACAAAGTGGTTGCTTCTGCTAGTAGTGAGATGCAATGGTTATCGCTTACGGCAGAAGGATTGCTCTATGGATACAATGTGCCAATGCTTGTCGAGAATGAGGCAGCAGCAGTGGCAACCTCGCCTGTATGCAGTGCTGCTGAGACGCTCATGCCTTTGCTAGAAGAGCAGATGGTGGCTAGTTCTATTGCAAAAATGGCAGAGGGCGCAGCCAAGCAGATCTACCATATTCGTGAGATGCGTATCAGTTTGCTGGCGGGCGATGTAGAGCATACGCCTGCTGATGGCCAAGCGATGCAGTTGGTTCTTCAAGAGTTAGACAAGCGCGAGCAGATGCTAGCTGAGTTGTTTATCGGTACACGCACCGTGAAGCGCCATACCCACACCATTCTTTATACGCCTACGCATAACGCCAACGAACATATCATTGCTCGCTTCTCGCAATTCAGCGGTATGGTGGCTGCCGACGACTTGAGCGGCGAACCTATCCGATTGACCCTCGTAGGCCACAGACAAACTTATCTACCAGAGCAACCACAAGATGCGAAATCAAAAATCTTGCCTTCGCAACTGTACTACAACCTGCCTGGCATGGCGGATATAACTATCAGCTATGGCAAGGATATGCGCCTGGCAAGCCGTTTGCCTATCGCACAATTTGGTGTGGCAGTACCTATTGCAAAGAATCTGTTACTCCAGAAGAAAACACCAAGAATCTATTTCAATACCCAAACGGGCAACATTTTAAGCATTGAACAATAATGAGACCTTTGCGAATTTTCATACTTACTATCGCAGCTGCATATGGTATTATGACAGCCTCTGCGCAGGAATTACGATGCACTGTGACCATCAATTCCGATCAAGTACAAGGTAGCAATAAAGAGATGTTCACTACCCTCAAAGAGTCTATCGAGGAGTTTGTCAACAACACGAAATGGACCAATCTCACCTTTCAAGACAAGGAGCGTATTGAATGTAGCATGATGTTGGTGGTGAAGAGTGTTTCGGATAACAATATCTTGGACTGCGAGTTCACTTGCCAAAGTCGTCGTCCAGTGTTTGGTACCTCTTATGCGTCGCCTATACTGAATTTTCAAGACAACACCTTCAGTTTTGCATACCAGGAGTTTGATCGTATGGATTTTCAGCAAAGCACTTTCACCAGTAATCTTACGGCACTCATTGCCTACTATTGCTATTTGATTATAGGCTACGATATGGATTCTTTTGCTCGTTTGGGCGGCACACCTTATTTCCAGACCTGCGAGAATATCGTTACGGCAGCGCAGTCTGCTTCGTTAGAGGAGTCAGAGGCCAAAGGTTGGAAGGCTTTTGATAGCAAGCGCAACCGCTATGCCGTCGTTAATAATCTGATGGACGAAGCCTTCAAACCCTATCGCACTTTCTTCTACGAGTACCATCGTTTGGGTTTGGATGAGATGATTAATAATGTAGCCAATGCGCGTGCTCGCATAGCGAATGGTTTGCCTATCCTCAAGGAGGCTAATCGTGCACGACCAGCTACTTTCCTTGTTACAACTTTCTTGGATGCGAAAAACGACGAGTTGGTGAATATCTTCACACGTGGTACGTCCGAAGAGAAGAAGATGGTATATGAATTGCTCACGGATCTTGATCCGACAAGACAATCCATCTACGACAATATCAATCGAGATTAAGCCTTACTTCGTTTTTATCGTATCAAATCCTTGACCGAAGACACCGCTTACGTTGGCTTGACTCACGAAAGCATTGGGGTCTATTTCCTTGATTATTTGAAATATCAGTTGGCTCTCTTGTTTGCGGGCTAATACGGTCACTATGCGCATTGGTTTTTGGCTGTACCAGCCTGTACCATCCAGCACAGTCACACCGCGATGCACCGTCTGATTAATAGCCGTAGCTATTTCTGCGTGTTTGGCTGAGAAAATGAAGAACTGTACCGACTGACGCATGCGCGACATGATCCAGTCCAATGCGGCTGTATAGCTGATGGTCATACATAGACCGTATAGGATACGCTTAATCTTGAAATCCACCACATCCATTCCTTCTATATAGAACTGTTCTGGAATAGGCAAGAAATAACTGCTGGCAATAATCACAGCATCGCAAATCACCATTACTTTACCCAGCGATACATCTCGATATTTGTGGATAATCATCGCCAGGATATCCGTACCGCCCGATGAACCATTGTTGAGCATCACGATGCCCAGACTTATTCCGAATACAGCTCCGCCCACCAGACAGGCTGTCACAGGGTCAGCTATCAGGGGTTCGGTACGCATGGGGATGATGCGGTACCAGAATGCTAATGCCAATGCACCCACGAGCGTGCGCACGCAGAAGCGCCAACCCACGGTGAATACTGCTACAGTCAATAGCACCACGTTGATACTCAGCGAACTCAACCACAATGGAATAGCACCATCGTATTCTGCAAAGATGCTAGGGAATAATCCCTGCGTAGCATAGTAGATAATCGAACATATACCCGTCAGACCAGCACCCACCACATTCTGAGGTACAAAGATCCAGTTTACCATAAGTGCGAATGGGAATAGTCCGAGTATAATCCATATATATTCGCGAACAGCCTTGTACATAGTTCTATTTTCTGTTGTTTGTTTGCTAGTGCTTCTATATCAACTAGTTATGCTAGTACGGCTAGCCGCGCTAGCCGTACTAGATTGGCTATTTCTTGATCATCGGATCAAATCCTTGTCCGAATACGCCGCGTACTTGACTTTGGCTCACAAAAGCGTCGGGGTCAATCGAATGTACCAGGCGGAAGATCTTGTTGGATTCGTATTGGCGGGCGATTACGGTAATCACCTTGCTTGATTTCTTGGAATAGCCACCTTGTGCTTCTAGGAAGGTTACGCCACGAGGCACTTGTGTCATGATAGCTTCGGCTATCTCCTCGTATCTATTGCTAAAGATAAAGAACTGCACCGATTGTCGGGTACGATTCAGCACCCAATCTACTGCCGTAGAGGCCATAAATGTATAGCAGAAACCAAAGAGGATCTTCTCCAGTCCACGACCAAATGGCAATTCCTTGATCTCAGGCAAGAAGAACGCACATAGGATCACGCAGATATCGCATGCCATCAGCACGCGTCCCATTGGCAGATGGTGGAATTTATTCACGATCATAGCCACGATATCTACGCCGCCAGTGCTACCATTATTCAGGAATACGACTCCTAAGAAGCAACCCATGAACAAACCGCCTAGGATCACGGCCATAAATGGATCGGAGATCACCGGATTTTCTGGTATATCGATCACGCGTAGCCATATGGTGTACCATAGTACGCCCCAAAGTGTGCGCACGCAGTAGCGCCACCCCACGGTGAAGAACGCTGCCACCAGTAAGGCTAGGTTCAGAATAAACGAACTTAGCCAAATAGGTATAAATGCGTCTGTGGCGAAATAGATGATCTCGCACAAACCCGTTAGGCCACCACCTACGATGGTATGTGGCACCAATATCCAGTTTACTGCTATTGCGTATGGAATAGTGCTGATAGCAATCATCAGGTATTCCTTAATCGCCACCAGCGGCTTCATGCGCTGGTATTCTTTCAGATGTTCGCGTAGTGTTCGTTTTGACATGTTGTTTTATTTTTTTATTTTAAACCTCCTCTGTGAGGCTGTAGATTGTCCTTTGGACTGTAGATTGTTTCGCTGTAGTATTCCTCGTATTTAAACTGTAGTGCCGCAGGCGCGTCCATTAAACAAGGCCCGCTTCGCGCCAAAATTACGATTTAGGGCAAGTAACAGGGTATTATTTTTATCAACAACCAACACAACAATAATTGTCTTTAATAACTATCCCTTTGAGCAAGTTCTTATCTCGGCTATCGCCTCGTATGTCTGTACGTCTATGTTGTTGTTATAATAACACCCGCGTGGAAATTGTCTCAAGTTGTCACTTTTGTTGTCGATATTGTCTTTATAATTCCTCGAGCGGGGCAGGGTGTTCTTATCTCACTTCGTTCGAACGATCGGCTATGCCGTACGATTGCCAGCGGGGTCCCCGAAAAATCTGCTGATTTTTGGGGTGCTTTGCAAGTTGTTGACAGAGGTCATTTTAATAAATTGCCCCTATTGTTGATTGTTATTACTTAGTCGCGCAAGGGTGTTGATTTGCGCGAAATGTTGTTGATTATAAGTTGTCGTAGTTGTTGTTTCTAATCATCCTCCTCGACGTCTACCCCATCTTTCAACTCTAAACTATAGCGGCTCTGCCGTCCTCATTAGACTAGGAAAATCTCGCTACGAGATTGCGATCGCCCCAGCCATTGTCCACGCGTGCTACAGGTATCCAGAACTTATTGGCTTTCACCCACTCTGCTGGATAAGCGGCTTTTTGGCGGCTATATGGGTGGTTCCATTCGTCGGCTACCACTTCATATTCTGGGTGAGGTGCATTCACCAGTACATTGTCTTTCTTATCCACCTCGCCACGCTCTACTTGAGCAATCTCCTCGCGGATGATGAGCAATGCGTCGATAAACTGATCCAACTCGTGCAAGCTCTCGCTCTCTGTAGGCTCTACCATCAAGGTACCGTGTACAGGGAAGCTCAGTGTTGGAGCGTGATAGCCAAAGTCCATCAATCGTTTAGCGATATCCGATTCGGTGATACCAATGCTATGGAACTGGCGGCAATCCAAGATCAACTCATGTCCTACTCTGCCGTTCACGCCGGTATATACGATGCCATAGGCGTCTTTTAGTTTTTGAGCCATATAGTTTGCACCCACGATAGCGGCTGCTGTTGCCTCACGCAGACCTTCTTCGCCCATCATGCGGATATAGCCGTAGGATATTAGTGCCATATTGGCATTGCCATATAAGGCACTTGACACGCGATTCTTATCTGCTGTAGGCAGAGCTGGTACTAGGTGTGCTGCGCAGCATATTGCGCCTACACCAGGACCACCACCGCCGTGAGGGCTAGCAAACGACTTGTGCAAGTTCAGGTGGCACACATCCGCACCAATCACACCTGGGTTGGTATAGCCGATCTGTGCATTCATGTTTGCGCCGTCCATATATACTTGTCCGCCGCAGGCATGCACGATCTGGCACATCTCCTTGATAGCCATCTCAAAAATACCATGGGTAGATGGATAGGTGATCATACAGCCAGCCAAGTTCTCTTTGTGTTGTTCAGCTTTCTCGCGCCAGTCTTGCAGGTCGGTATTGCCGTTCTCGTCGCATTTCACTACAACAGGAATCATACCAGCTTGTGCGCAAGAAGCAGGGTTGGTACCGTGAGCAGAAGCAGGAATCAATAGGATATTGCGATGTCCTTGGCCTTGTTGGTTCAGGTACTCACGAATTGTCACCAGTCCGGCATACTCGCCTGCTGCACCCGATGTAGGTTGCAAGTTGCATGCTGCAAAACCTGTGATGGTAGCCAATTGTTGCTCCAGATCCTCCAGCACTTCTTGATAGCCAGCCACTTGCTCTGCTGGTGCCAATGGGTGAATACCCATGTAGCCTGGATAGGTCACTGGTATCATGGCCGCTGCAGGGTTGAGCTTCATGGTGCACGAACCCAATGGGATCATCGTGTGGGTCAAACTAATGTCTTTTCGATCCAGGCGTTTGATATAGCGCATCATCTCGGTTTCGGTGTGATATAGTTTGAATACCTCTTCTTGCAGGTAATCCACCTCGCGAATGCGGTCCTCATTGAGGCTGCAAAGACCTTCGAATGCCTCTTCAGAATCCTCGTATTGTGCCATATTACCCGATGCGTTAGCAAAGAGCTCGATCAGGTCGTTCATATCGTCCACGGTGACTGTCTCATCGATGCTGAGTCCAATCCACTCTTCTTCCTCGTTGTAGTAGAGGTTGATGCCCAGTGCTAGAGCTTCCTCTTTCACAGCTGCCATATCATTCTCGCAGCGGATTTTCAGGGTATCAAAGAACTCCACGTTCTCTTGCTCATAGCCATATGCTTGCAGCATCTCGCTCAGATATACAGCTTTGCCATGAATACCCTCGGCTATCTCGCGAATGCCCTCGGCACCATGATATACGCCGTACATACCTGCCATCACGGCGGATAATGCTTCAGCGGTACAGATGTTCGATGTAGCTTTCTCGCGTTTGATATGTTGCTCGCGGGTTTGTAGTGCTAGGCGATATGCAGGTTTGTCATAGGCATCCTTGCTCAATCCGATGATTCGGCCTGGCATGTCGCGTTTGTATTCCTCGCGGGTAGCCATATAGCCGGCTGTAGGACCGCCAAAGCCCATAGGCAAACCAAAACGTTGTGCACTACCGCATACGATATCAGCATCCAGTGGTTTGAGCAGTGCCAATGCCATCAAGTCGGCTATCACGCTCACTTTCATGCCCGCTGCGTGGCAGTCTGCGATAAACGCTTCGTAGTCCTCCACCGAACCTTCTGCGTTAGGCCATTGCACGATAGCGCCAAAGAACGGACCATTCTCCTGTAGCCAGTCGGCGGTCACCAGTTCGTAGTTCGCCATCACCAACTCGATGTCTTGTCCTATCGCGCGTGTGCGCATTACTGATAAGGTGTTTTCAAAGATCTTTTTGTCCACCAGCACTTTCTTTACGCCGGCTTTTATCATATCGCGTGAGCGCAGGTTGCGCATCATGGTCACAGCCTCTGCGGCCGCTGTAGCTTCATCCAGCAGCGAACAGTTGGCGAGTGGCAAACCTGTGAGGTCGCTGATCATGGTTTGATATACAAACAAGGCTTCCAGACGACCTTGGCTCACTTCTGCTTGGTATGGGGTGTAGGATGTGTACCATACTGGGTTCTCCAATATATTGCGTTGAATCACAGCAGGCGTATTGGTGCCATACCAGCCACGTCCGATATACGAACGATAGAGCTCGTTTTTCTGCGCCATATCGTGTACGGTATTCAGATGCTCTTGTTCGGTCAGTGGCTCATCCAAATCCAATGGCTCGTCCAAGAGGATGTCTGCAGGCATGGTTTGCGCAATCAGCTCTTCCACGCTCTTTACTCCAATGACTTCCAACATCTGCTGTTGGTCTTGCTCAGTCAGACCTATGTGTCTGTTTTTCAAGTAATTTGTTTTCACAATATATTGTTTTTAGAGTTATATGCAATTTTGACCTGCAAAATTACACTTTTTTTCTGACATACACAAGTGTATATTCATTTTTTCACACAAAAAAATGGAAGCATATGTAGCTTGCCCCTTAGGGTTCTACGCGCCTACGGCGCTATAGTTTAGAGTTTAGTGACGAAGGAGACGACGAGGAGGATAATTAGAAACGACAATTCAGACAATATTTCGCTCGCAATTGTACGGCTCTGCCAATCGTTCGAGGCGATAGCCGAGATAAGAACTCCCTGCCGCGCTCTAGGAATTATAAATCTATAGAGCGTCCCGGGGTGTTGATCGGGACGCAAGTTGTTGACAAAAGTTGTCTATCTTGTTGTTTAAATTTATCCACATTGTCTTTAAAAATTATTCCCTCGCCTCTACACCATTCTACACAACTCTACACAACTCTACACAACTCTACACCATTCTACACAACTCTACACCATTCTACACCACTCTACACCATTCTACACCATTCTACACAACTCTACACAACTCTACACCATTCTACACAACTCTACACCATTCTACACAACTCTACACCATTCTACACCACTCTACACCTCTACACTCTACACTATAATCTTCTTTTTAACTATTTCTATAGGGCTCCGCCCGTATTTTTGTTTTCCCCAAAAAAACACCCATTACCTATAAAGATAAATTTGCAAATCTCAAAAAAAAGCAGTACCTTTGCAGGCGAATTACATTAGACTTATTATGGCAGAAGACAAACATACCATTGCTGGATTGGCCAAAGGCATTTTTAAAGACCGCGGGAGCAAGTTTCTTGCTTTTGCCGAACCCATTGCCGACGAAGATGAAGCGAAAGTGCGTATAGCGTGGTATAAGAAGAAATACCACGATGCGCGTCATGTGTGCTATGCGTATCGTTTGGGGGAGAATCTCTGGCGAACCAAAGACGATGGCGAACCCCATGGTACTGCGGGTATGCCTATTCTTCGCAGCATAGATGCGCAGAAGTTAGACAATATTTTGGTAGTGGTTGTTCGCTATTTTGGCGGCACGCTTCTTGGTACTGGTGGACTGATGGTAGCCTACCGCGAAGCCACCAAGGAGGCCTTGAAGAATGCAGAGCTTGTTTAGTGAACGCGCCTGCGGCGCTACTGTTTAGAGTCTAAAAGCAGGGGATTTATCTCGTATATACGAGGTGTACTATAGGCAAAGCTGATCTAAAACAAAGAAAATATGAAACGAGCAATATTTCCAGGGTCGTTCGACCCATTTACCATAGGTCATCACGACATCGTGATGCGTGCCTTAGATCTCTTCGACGAGATCATCATTGGTATTGGCAAGAATAGCACCAAGCGCGATTCTTTCCCTTTGCAGGATCGCTTCAAGGCTATTCAGGCGGCGTTTGCGGACGAACCCCGCGTAAAGGTGGCTATATACGAGGGCCTTACCGTTGATTTTGCCGCAGAGCACGATGCGCAGTTTATCCTGCGTGGTGTTCGCTCGGTGCTTGACTTCGAATACGAGCGCAGTATGGCCGAGGCCAACAAGGAGCTGAGTGGTATCGAGACTATCCTACTCTACACCCGCCCCGAATATGCACATATATCCTCTACCCTTGTGCGCGACCTCCACGCACACGGCAAAGACATTTCATCGTATATTATCTAGAAATCCTAGTTTATCTAGTAGCATTGGTTCATCTAGCACTACTAGCCCAACTAGCACCCAACACACTATGAAGCGACTTCTTCTTATATCCCTTCTTTTTCTATCGCTGCCTTTGCTTGCGCAAAAGCAGACCACTCGCATTGATCAGAACCTCACGATCTACACCGATGTCATGCGTCAGTTGGATATCAACTATGTGGATACCCTCAACTACGAAGACCTCATCGAGTCGAGTATCAATTATATGCTCCACAAGGTGGATCCATATACCGTCTATATTCCTAAGCGCGAAGACGACGAACTGCGCCGCATGACCCAAGGCAAATACGGTGGTGTGGGTTCGCTTATCATGTACCGCGATAGCAATGTCTATGTCAACGAACTATACGAGGGCATGCCTGCCGAGCAATCCGGACTGCTGCCTGGCGACCGCTTTGTTAAGGTGGACGGTATGGACTGCCAAGGCAAGAACACCCAAGAGGTTTCCAACCGCCTGCGCGGCAAACCGGGAACCACCATCGAGATTGTTGTCGAACGCGATGGATCGCTCATCACCAAGCAGGTCACACGCCGCGACATCCACCTTCCTGCTGTGGGGTATGCTACCATAGTCGAAGATTCGATTGGCTATATTCTTTTTAGCGAGTTTACCTCCCACTCCGCGCAGGAGTTCCTTACCGCATTGGATCAGATGGTGCAGAGCAATAGTATCAAGCGTCTTATCATCGACCTTCGTGGCAACGGAGGCGGACTCATCGACGAAGCCATACAGATCATCAGCTATTTCGTGCCCAAAGATACCGAGGTAGTATCCACGAAAGGCAAGATTGAGCGTAGCAACCAGAGTTATACCACACAGACCGCCCCTATCTTCCCCCATATGCCATTGGTGGTGTTGGTGAATAATCAGTCGGCTTCAGCCTCCGAGATTCTGGCTGGTGCATTGCAGGATCTAGGGCGAGCTACTATCATTGGTGAGCGCACTTTTGGCAAAGGACTGGTACAGAATATCCGTCCGATTGCTTTTGGCGGCCACCTCAAGGTGACCACCTCTAAATACTACCTCCCATCAGGCCGCTGCATTCAGGCCATCGATTATGCCGAACGCCAACGCGGTCATCAGTTGCAACGCGATACCGCGGGCGGTATCTTGCCCGATGTGCTCCTCACCGACTCGCAGAAGCTCGATATCACCTATAATCTCTACCGCGATCATCTATTCTTTGATTATGCCAATCGCTACTACCGCGAACACGCCACTATCGCGCCTGCAGCCGACTTTCGCCTTACGGATAGCGATTTAGAGGACTTCTGCCTTTTCCTCGATGAAAAGAAGTTTGCGTATGAGACAGAGACGGGTCGCAACCTAGGCGAACTCATCAAGATGGCCAAGCAGGAGGACCTCGACTCTACCCTCTTGGCCGACCTCGAGGCGCTGCAGCCACGCTTCACGGTGGACTACCGCGAGGCTATCCAGCGCAATCGTGCTGAAGTGGAAGAACTACTCGGTGGCGAGATCATCAAGCGTTACTACTACCACCGCGGATATTATGCCTATGTATTGCGCTACGACGAGCAGATCCGTCGTGCTATTCAAGAGTTGAAAGCCCAAACACCATCTGCCCAACCTCACAATTGATACAGCGTTCATGCTGACAATAATGTTGATACAGGTGAATCAGTGCTTGTGAATCGGCAGCAGATTCCACCTTCTGACCTATCATTCGCCATTGGCGGATGATAGTGTTTTCTTCTGCAGGCAGTTGCTGCATGAGTTGTAGGGTCTGTTCCATGCTTGCATGGTCTTGCCGCTCGCTAGCATAAGCATAGCGATATGGCAGCAGGGTGTTGATGAGCAGGATATCCAAGGAGGACTTGCCTATCTTGGTAGGCAATTGCAAGAGCGGATGGGTATTATCTATATCGCTTAGTTGGAGCAATGCCCGCAATTCGTTGATGCTTTGGGCTTGCAGCATGCGGGAGAAGAGCCATTCCGACTGACATATCAGCTGTGCGAACTGCCGTATGCGCACTTCGGGTGCGTTCTGCGGACGCATACGCGAGCGTTTCCATAGGCTAGCTTCTATGGGTACCAACCTGAATTTGCGTTGCAAAAACTGATACTCCGCCCATAGCGCCATTTTCTCGGGTGTGGTAGCCGTATCGGCATTGAGCAAACCCGATTGTCCGAGCAGGATAGCGGTCACTTGGAAGAGGCTATTGCGATGCTTTTGCAGGTAGATGAGTGGCGTTTGCAGGGCCAGTGCTTCGAAGGGCAGACTATTGGTGTGAAACCCAAAGTTATGTGCCAGAGTCACGTAGAACGCTTTTGCCCAATCATTGTGCGTGATGCGCAGTAGTTGGTGTATGGATGTCGTTTTGCATTGCCAGCGTTCTTTTAGTAGTGCGTTGCGCCAACCTTGGGTGAGTATATGGGGTGTTTGGAAGAGTTGATGTCCACAGGGGATATTGGCATAGGCCTTATCCATGTCGAGGGCAGCGTGGAGCATTGTGCTCAGATAGTCATGATTTTGAGGATATCGGAGGGCGCATTGTGGTACGGCTTCGCCGCGCGAGTTATAGGCTTGTTCATCGTCTTGGCATACGATATGTAGGATGATATTGTCGTATGCGGGGTTGGTATGGTGATGATGTCGTCGCCAGTCGGATGCGCGTACATGTATTTCGATATTCCCCACCCACTCTTGTCCGCCGATGCGCAGGTGTACGTTGCTAAAGTCGGGTCCAGCATCGCGGTTATGTTGTCCTACGGACAGCACTTCGATGGGCAATCCATCATTGGTGAATTGCGCTATCCCCGCCCAGAGGCGTTGCTGCCATATGTAGTGTAGGAGTATTTCTGGCATGGTTTGTTATTCGCTCGCTGACGCTCACTGTAGAATGCCCTTTGGGTCTCACTAAACACTTGTTTATTTAATCCCTTTGAGCGCTCGAGGAAGTTCTTATCTCACTTCGTTCGAACGATCGGCTACGCCGTACGATTCGAGCGCAACGTTGTCGCCATTGTCGTTCCAAAACATAATCCCTCGTTGTATCCCTCGCCGCTCGCGGTGTTGGTGAGCGGAAGGTTGTTGATGAAATAATGTTATGTTGGTTGTTGATAATAATACCATTCTTGTATTCCTTGACTTTTAACGTTAGTCTTTCATCTTTCAACTGTGACTATATACATCCGCATTTACGGAAGATTAAGCGCAC
>JAEIGA010007062.1_pt1 | contig 17083 bp, 8 predicted proteins | sample 9270691 | NCBI WGS metagenome assembly JAEIGA01 (sample SAMN17057246, study PRJNA624740) | gut metagenome | biome: biome; isolation source: fecal sample | host: Bos grunniens | place: China: Xizang | collected 2019
AATAAAGCTCATGATGCACCACGAGACTTCGAGCTCGGTGGTAAATTACGAGCGCTGTATGGATGATGCCTTTGCTCTCATGAAGAAATATGGCTATGATGCGGTCAAGACCGGCTATGTGGGCGATATAATACCTTATGGCGAACATCATTACGGTCAGTTCATGATCAACCATTACAATCGTGTCCTCAAGAAGGCTGCGGAATATGAGATAATGGTGAATGGTCATGAGGCTGTCCGTCCTACAGGAATCTGCCGCACATATCCTAACCTGGTCGGCAACGAATCCGCCATGGGAATGGAGTTCAGAGGACGCATTCTTCCCCACCATGTAACTGTTCTTCCATTCACTAGGCTCCAGGGTGGCCCTATGGACTTCACACCGGGAATCTTTGAGATGGATATGAGCAAGATCAATCCGAACTCAAAGCAACAGATTCATTCTACTCTTTGCAAGCAGCTCGCTTTGTATGTTACCCAGGCCTCTCCAATCCAGATGGCAGGAGACATACCGGAGAACTATCTCAAGCACATGGATGCCTTCCAGTTCATCAAGGATGTAGCTCTTGACTGGGAAAAGAGTGTCTATCTTGCTGCCGAGCCAGGAGACTATATCATCACAGCCCGTAAGGCAAAGGGAGCTGATGAGTGGTTTGTGGGTGGTGTGACAGACGAGAATGCTCGCGAGATGACTGTCTCATTCGATTTCCTTGAGCCGGGAAGGAAGTATGTGGCTAAGATATACACAGACTCCAAGGATGCAGATGGTGTGAACAACACTATTGATACAGGTTCAGAGGCCTGTGTCAAATATGAAATTAAGAAAATGAAGGTAACCTCAAAGACAAAGTTGAAAGTGAGGATGGCTCCTTCAGGTGGATTTGCAATATCGATAAAATAATGAAGAGATTTTTAATCATGTTCCCGCTGTTGATGGCGGGAACGGTTTTGTGTGCTCAGGTTGCAGACACAGTGACTGTGGTGGAAAAGAAGAGTGAGCGCAACATGATGCTCAATGCCGAATCGGCAACAGCCCCACGTGAAATCAACATCGGACTCCCCGAAGGTGGTAATGGTGCTATTGTATATGTAGATGGAATGAAGCATGGTCATGGTCTTCCTTGGAGCCGTTTTCATTGGGCCGGAGGAAATTCCTATCAGCCTCAGGGCTCGATCAGTCTTATGGAGGCAGTGATTACATCGGGTGAAATCGGTGTGCTTGTGGATTCCAGAACAAAACTGGGTACAGACAGGCATGAGGGTGTGTTTACTCTTGGATCTTCCACAAATGGAATGATCCGTTTTGATGGTTCGGTTACCGGTGCGCTCAAGGGAGCAAAGGGTTGGTATTTCGCCCTTGGTGCATATGTGAACAACGATCCGACCAGCGTTAATGCTCCTAATCGTCCTTTTGTCGACCAGAAACAGATATATAATCTGGCTCTTTCCAAGAGATGGGATTCCACCACCTTGGATGCCATCTATCGATTCTCGATGTGCAGCGACAATGTAGAGGGCGGTTATGGTTTTGCTCCTTTTGTCTATCGTGGAGATGGTACGATCGGTTCATATAATGGTTTCAGACTCGGAAAGGACTGCTATTTCACTGCAGATGATTCGGTGAGTTATATGGATATCAGGGATGGCAGCGCCAAGACGGGAAGTCTCGGCAATATGGACAGAAGGTATATTCATGACTTTACTTTAAAGACTGAGCACAAGCATCATTCAGGATGGACTTTGGGTGCAGGTCTCCACCTTATGTACATGCAGCCAAGCCAATATGTCAAGATGACCTTGGCCGGAATCGATAATGTGACCTCTGACAGGGGCTTCTATAATTCCGACGGTACCCCGTTTGCAGGTTACATGCAGAACCGTCTTGTGACTGTGGAGGATCAGGAGGAGTTTGATGTGAACCTTCTTCTGTCTGCCCAGAGACGTTTCAACAGTCGCCATAAGCTGCGTCTGGGAATGGAACTGGTCTATTCAAAGCAGGATGATTATGCCTCGACATTCTATTATGCACACACAGTTGAGGCAAATCCGTCTCGCATTATGAAGGGCAATCAATCAACATGGGGAATGAATACCAGCGGACTGTATTATGATGCATATAGATGTTATGCACCGATCTATGGTATCTATGAGGCAAATCCGACCGACCGTCTTTTGATCCGTACAGGAGCACGAGTACGTCCGCTTTATCAAAGTGTCTGGACTGCTGCAAGACTCAATGGCGAAGATAAGAATATAAGAATATAAGAGTTGATGGATTCAACCTTGCAGACAGCAGACTCTGTGAACTTCATAATTTGAGTATTCCTGCAGTAGACTATGCCTTCACTGAGCACATCAACTTCAGACTTGTCGATCGCCTGTTCTTCATGGCTGAAGGCTTCTATAGCATGACGACAAAAAGCGCATCATATTATAAGAATGCAACCATTCCGAGCACAAGACCGATCGGTAATGCCCTGGGACGTGGAGGATTCACCTATGATAACAAATTGATGGATGTGACAGCCCTTGTGTCTTACATCACCAGCTGGAATAATGCAAAGGTGATGACTGTGACCAAGCAGATAGGCGGAGTCAGCGAAACCATTCCGTGGACAGCCCAGTATGGAATCGGAACCCTTGGTTTCACTCTTGACGGCAATCTCCACCTGGGGGATTTCAATCTGCATCTTCTCGGTACATGGCAGGATCCGCGATATAAGAACTATCGTAATGAATTTGTGTTCAGCGATGGAACAGAAGAGGTCATCGACTATACCGGAAACCACGTGACAGGAATCTCGCAGCTCATGCTGGAGATCGACCCTTCATATTCATGGAAGAAGGTCAAGCTTTGGGCGAGTGCAAGATACTATAGCCGCCAGTATGTGAGCCGTACCAATCTGGCATATTTTGCGGGACACTGGGAGACCTTCGCCGGAGTGGATTGGAAACTGCGTGATGAACTTAAGTTCTCTGTCAATTTTGTAAATGTTCTCTTCCAGAACGGATCAAAGGGCAGCATCGATGTCGCTGACACGATTACAGATGCCTCCCTGCTTCAGAATTACGTGATGTCAGGATCCTATATCCGTCCGTTTACTGTAGATTTCCTCCTGACATATAGCTTCTAAAGAAAAGGGTGGATTCTTGTTGTAAGAATCTGTTCATACTTAAAAATCGTGTCGCATCATTTCTCTTAGAAGGACAATGTTGCGGCACAATTTTGCTATGATATCCCCTGTTTGACCCCATTGAATATCAAAAAATATTCAAATCGTGATAAATTACGTTCAGAAGGGCGTGTCGGCAGATTTAATAAACGAAATTTACTAATCGTAACACTAAGACTATGGTAAGGATTCTGACAATATTAGTGAGTCTTTTCCTGTTCCAGACAGCTGTGGGGGCTGCTGTGACGGAGGATGACTTCCCGTTTGTACACATAAATCGCTCAAACAGCGGTATCTCTTACGATGGAATAAGTCGAATTTTTCAGGACTCCAGAGGTTTTTTGTGGATCGGCACCTTCAATGGCCTTAACAGATTTGATGGTGAGCGTTTCACTGTCTATGATAAGGATGACCTTGGAGTTGCATCTGACTTTATCCATAGTCTGGCAGAGGATTCTGATGGAAATGTCTGGGTGGGCACTGACAGGGGAGTGACTGTCTATGATTTCTGGTCAGATACCTTCATTCCGTTCCGCAAGGAGAGCGATGCCGGGACTGTCATAGACAATAAGGTCAACAATATTTCATTCAGTCGAGGCAAGGTCTGGCTGACGGTCAATCATCAGGGAATGTTCTCATATGACCTGAAGAGTCAAGAGCTTAGAAACTATTTTGTGGAAGATGGAAATTACACCATGCCTCAGGGTATCCGTCGTTTCATAATTGACAGTAACGGAGATTTCTGGCTCGCCCTCTATTATACCGACCTTTACAAAGCTTCTCCCGCATTGGAAAGCCTTCAGACTCTGTCACTTGGGGGCAGATTTATAGATGATAATGTGGAGGGAATGGCCCTTAGCGAGGATGCCGGCCACATTATATATATAGTGACAGTCAAGAACGGTCTGTGTGAAATTGATTTCAAGCGAGGAAATGTGAAGAGACTTCTGGAATTTCCGGAAGACGCACTCCCGTTGGAACTCTGTCTTGATTCGGGCAGATGCATATGGATTCCCACAACCAAGGGACTGTATAGATACGACCTTGTTGACGGAACCCACATCGTGCTGAGTGAGAATAAGAACAACCGCTTCTCCATCTCTGATAATTATGTATTTTCTGTCTATGTAGATAACGAGGGAGGAATATGGGCCGGAACCAAGGACGGAGGTCTTAATTATTCCGGTCCGGAGCAAAAGAATTTTGCAAAATATTATTCATGTGAAGGGAAATCATTGGAAAACAGCATAGTGAGCGGTTTTGCCGATGATGGCAATGGTACAGTCTGGGTGGCGACCGAGAAGGAAGGTCTGTTCAGATACGATGTTCCGAGCGGCAGACTGTTCCGCTATGAGCTACATGAGTTCAAGGAAACGATCTGTTCTCCTTGTCTTTATGGCGGGGATCTGTGGCTTGGTTCTCTCAAGGGCTTGATAAGACTTGATCCTCATTCCGGAAGGGTGAAGCGTTACACTTCATTCGCCACAGCATCTGTGGAAGACAATAAATGCTTTGTTGTGTATGCTACTGATTCAGGTGAATTATATGTCGGAACAACATTGGGACTGATGAAGTATGATGATGCCGATGATGAGTTTGTGCAGGTCAATGAATTCAGCGGACGATTCATAACCGGAATAGATGAGGACAGCAAGGGTTGTCTGTGGGTGTCGACTTATGCGGATGGCCTCTTGCATTATAATCCGGCTGATGGCACAATGATCAATTCCTATCGTTATCCTGATGGACTGCCGACCAATAAGCTTTCCGGGGTCCATGTCGATGGACGTGACAGGGTTTGGGTTGTTGGTTTCAGTTTCGGATTCTACCTCTTTGACAGGGCGGACGGCAATTTTGAAGAGTTCAGCAGAAAGACCGTGCCTGATCTTCCATCTGATGTGTTCTTCAGTGCAGTCGATGACAGGGATGGCAATATCTGGATATCGTCTGATGTCGGTATAGTACGTTTTAACCCTGATTCAAAGGATGTCACCTTCTACACCACATCCACAGGTCTTTTGGATGATGTCATGAAGAAAGGGGCGCTGAGGGATTCACGTGGAAATATCTTTTTTGGTTCTCAGAACGGATTCGTGCGCTTCAATCCCGAACAGTTCCACACAGGAGAGATTTCTCCTAATATCGTGATTACAGATTTCAGAGTCGGTGACGATGTCGTAAAGCCTGGTCCGGAATCCCCGCTTAAGTGCAATGTTGACCTTGCTGATGAAATCCGTCTGAAGCCTGGTCAGAAGTCATTCGGAATCAGTGCATCTCTGCTGAGTTTCTCCACCGGGGCAAACAATAGGATACTTTGTTTCCTTGAGGGTTACGACAAGTCTCCGAGGATCCTTTCAGAAGATAAGTCTGTCTTCTGGTATAACGTCCCTGCCGGTACATATCGTCTTCTTGTACGCGGTTCAAACACCAACGGAAAGTGGAATGTCTCCCATAAGCCGATTTCAATCACTGTGGAAAGGCACCTTCTTGCCACGCCAGGTGCCATAACTGTCTATGTGGTTCTTCTGCTGGCAGTTTTTGCCATCCTTGCAGAACTATATTCCCGTCGTCTTGAGAAGAAGGAGTGGAAACGCCTGGTGGCATTCGAAAGCGAGATGGAGATCGGGGTGCATTCAGACAACCTGATCAATGTCCTTCTTATTGCTGATGATGTTTCTGTGCGTCAACAGGTAAAGACAAGCCTCGAACAGGAGTGCAATGTGATCTGTGCCATGACGGAGAAAAGAGGTTTCGTGATCCTGGAAACAGTCAAGGTAAACCTTATTATCGCTGACATTGATACCCGTCATTTTGAAGGAGAAGAATTCTGTCGAAAGATACGTGAGGATAATAATTATTCAAGAATCCCGGTCGTCATACTCTCTTCAGATGCATCCACAAAGAAGAAGATTGTGTACATGGATACCGGAGCGGCTCTCTTTGTGGAGAAACCTTTGTCGGGAGAGTATCTTCAGTCTGCGATAAGGAATGTGTTCAATAAGGAAATGTCCATCGAGTCCGCCATTTCCCAGTCCATTGTCTCGATGAAGATACATCGTCTCAAACTTGACAGCAAGGATGAGGACTTTTTGAATCTTTTGGAGAAATCCGTCATTGATAATTTGAGTAACACGGAATTCTCATCATCAGATCTTGAGGCTTTGATGGCAATGAGCAGAAGTTCCCTTGTGAGAAGGATGAAGGCGCTTCTGGACACCACTCCAAACGAATATGTAAAGCAGAAACGTCTCATGATTGCTGCCAAAATGCTCGAGGAGGATAATGTCAGAGTGAATGAAATCTGTTATGCTGTGGGATTTAAGTATCCGTCCTATTTTACAAAATGTTTCAAGGAGGTGTATGGACTTCTACCTGCAGACTACAGAAAAAAGCTCAAAAAATACAAGAAAATGCCCAACTCTTCCAAGGCCGGTCTAACCGATAATTGATTATAATAAATTTGCTGAAAACAAAAACTAATATCCTATTAATTTATGAGACACGTTTTGAATAGAGTGTGGTTGTGCGTGGCGGCTTTGTCCGTTTTCCATGGCTGCATGGACTATGTTGATTGTGGAAACACATCTCTTGACTATGAAAGCCTGGATGTGTCTTTCAAGGCAACCTTGCCACTTCAGTACACATTGAGCGAAGAAATGTCTTTTGGAGCATATGGTACATGCACAAGAGACGGACAGACCGGAGTTAATATGTCTTCTGTTCCGGTTTCAAAGATGGAGCATACGATGGAGGCTCCTTTCTACTTTTTCTCAAAGACACAGGAAGATGCCATAGTTGGTCTGAAAGGTGACCATAACTATCAGTTCTATGCCTTTTATCCTTATGATCCATCATGCACAGATATTTCTGCGATTCCGGTGAGCATCCCTTCTGTGATAACTTATCAAGAGAATGCCGCTGCCCTTTCTCCACTCATCGTTGCTAATGCTACGGTAACCTCAATCATCGCTCCTGTGCCGATGACATTCTCGGCTCCGACATCTTGCCAGATGACAATCAGGATTCCTGATACTGCATGCAAGGTCATCAAATCCATTAAGATGTATCCAGGAAACGAATCATGGAAAGGTAGATTCGCATTCTCCGGATCTTATGATGCCATGACAAAGGAGTTGACTGAGGATCCTTCATCAATCAGCAAGAGCATCACCATCGATTTCGGACCTTCAGGTCATGAAATGAAGCCGGGATATCTCACAGTGTCATTCCTTATGGGAGAAGCCAAGTATGTAACAGGTGGTGTCAAGCTGGCAATTACCGATATTGATGGTGTAACCAAAGTAAAGGACATGTATAACGCCCGTCAGACCTTTGATGCTGGTTCTTCTTATACATATACAATGAAGTAGAAAATAAAAGGATTCGGATATGAACAAGATATATAAATGCTTTACCATGCTGCTCGTTTTTCTGTCGAGCGCAGTGGCATATGCCCAGAATCGTATAAGTGGAACTGTTCTTGATGATGCCGGTCTGCCTCTTCCCGGTACTTCGGTCCTGGTTGATGGTTCCACAAACGGTACAATCACAGATGGTGATGGAAAATATACCATCAACGCAGCCAAGGACGCTGTCCTTGTTTTTGACTTCATCGGTTTTGAACCGCAGAGGATTCTCGTCGGTGACAGAGCTGTGATTGATGTGACCATGAAGGTTTCGTCAGAATTTCTCGAAGAGACCGTCGTGGTCGGTTACGGTGTCCAGAAAAAGGTCAATGTGACCGGTGCAGTGGCCACTGTGAACTATTCCGACATCGCCGACTCCCGTCCTGTCACCACCACTGCCGCCATGCTTCGTGGAGCAAGTGCCGGTGTGCAGGTATCTCAGACTTCCAGCATGCCCGGACAGGAGACCATTGACATCAGAGTCAGAGGTATCGGTACTCTCAACGATGCATCTCCTCTTGTGATCGTCGACGGCTTTGAATCATCACTTTCTAAGGTTAACCCAAGTGATATCGAGACTATCTCCATCCTTAAGGATGCGGCTTCTTGTGCCATCTATGGTAACAGAGGTGCAAATGGTGTCGTTCTCGTAACCACCAAGAGTGCAAAGGAAGGCTCTTATTCAATCGAATATAATGCAATCTTTGCATACCAGGAGCCTGCAAATACACTCAAGCAGGTCAGCAATTATGCTGATTATATGGAATTCACCAATGAGGCTGCATACAATATCGACAAAGAGCTTGTCTATTCTCAGGCAAAGATCGATTTGTGGCGTGCTGCGGAAAAAGATCCATATGGAATATCAGAATCCGGCTATCCTAATTATGTTGCCTATCCTAATGTGGCATGGATGGAGGAGATGTTTACTCCCGGACTATATCAGAAACATTCATTGTCAGCTACCGGATCGGATGCAAAGACAAAGTACCGTGTGACCCTTGATTATATGGACAACCCCGGAGTTTTCGCTTCTATGGGTGTGAAGAGATTCCAGTTCCGCACCAATGTCAGCTCTCAGGTAAAGGACTGGCTTGAGATCGGAGCGAGGTTCTTTGGCTATCGAAGCGAGAGAGAAACCACAGACTGGGGTTCTCAGGTCGGAATGATTTCAAGGTCTTTGCCATCTGTGTATCCGTATTATGATGGTAAGTTCGGTTGGTACGAGAACCCTGAAGATGATTCGATGGTCCGAAACTCCTGGTATTTCATTCATCAGGCAAATGGTATGGACACCAGCCATGATGTCAATGCAACAGCATATATAAACATTTCTCTTCCGTTTGGCTTCAGATACAATGCGTCTGCCAACTATAAGTGGAATGACCTTCGCTCTATCTTCAAACGTTATCCATCATCAGCTTTCTCTTTCAGCAAGGGTGAGATAATATATGACCAGCGTGACCTTTCAAGAACTGGCGCAACTGAGACAAACACAAATGCCTATGACTGGACTCTGTCGACAAACCTCAGCTGGGCAAGAACTTTCGGAAAACATGATGTTAGTGCAATCGTGGGAGCTGAGGCATATGACTATCATTACAGAACGTCATCAATGTCCAAGAATCAGTTCGCCAACTCCATTCTTTCTGAGTTCAGCAACATCGTGGACATGAGCTCCATCACCGGAAGCTACAGCTCATATTCTACAGCCGCCCTCTTTGGTCGAGCATCGTATGCTTATGATGGCAGATATATGGCTGAGGTGAACTTCAGATATGACGGATCTTCTCGTTTTGCAAGTGAATCGCGTTGGGGTTTCTTCCCGTCTGTGTCTGCAGGATGGAGAATCAACAAGGAACCTTGGATGGAAGATCTTACCTTCATCGATAACCTCAAGCTTCGTGCGTCATGGGGTAAGCTCGGAAACCACTCTATCGGAAACTACGACTACATTTCACGCTATGGCTCAGGTTACAACTATGTGTATGGTGACGGAGTCCTGACACCGGGTTATGTGTCAACTCTCTCCAACGATGCTCTTGAGTGGGAGACAACCACCACCACTGACGTAGGTCTCGACTTTGCTGCCCTTGGCAACAGACTTACTTTCGAGACTGACTTCTACAACAAGTACACAGACGGAATCCTGGCTTCGGCTATTCTCAGTTCTTCTTTGGGAACCAAGACAGCTCCAAAGACAAATATGTACAGTATCCTCAACAGAGGTATTGAGTTCACATTGGGTTGGAAGGACTCCGTGGGAGACTTTACTTACGGAATTTCAGGTAACATCACACGCAACTGGAACAAGGTCGTGAAATATCGCGGTGCGTATGAGGCCGGTTGGGTCACAAATGAGAATGGTGTAAGAGAGTACAAGACCAATTACGGAGAAGCAACTGCTGCTACCGGATATTCGACAACAAGCTATCACCAGAACACCACAAGCCGAATCGTTGAAGGCAGAACATTGGGAGAGGTGTATCTCGTGCCGGTATATCAGGGAACCGGTGAATATTTCTTCCCGGATGGATCTGTCAATCCTGACGGAGGTCCAAAAGATGGTATGATCCGTACACCAGAGGATATGGAATGGCTTGAGGCTATGTTCGCAGCCGGAAACCGTTTCGGACCAAAGAATATGGATATCGGAAAGAATGGAATCTGGTATGGAGACTACCTCTTGTCTGATACCAACGGTGACCGTTTCTATGGAAATGATGATGACAGGAAATTCATGGGTTCATTTAACCCATTGGCCTTCTTCGGACTTGATTTCAATATGGGATGGAAGGGCCTGGACGTTTCTGTCAACTTCATCGGAGCTCTTGGCGGTGTGAGATTCTGGAAGGCCGAGGCATATAACTGTAGTGCCATGTCAAGCCCATCTTGTACATTCCCTGCAAGAATTGCTTATGACCACTATTTCTATGATCCTGAGAACCCGGATGACCCGAGAACAAATCTCACCTCAAAGAACGGTCGTCTGACGCTGAATTATGGTGCAGAGCAGAACGGTGGTGCCAGTGCCTTCTGGCTTTACAAGACAGATTATATGAAACTTAAGGCCGTGACCATCGGTTACACATTACCGTCAAAATGGATGAACAAGGCAAGTATCAAGAACCTGAGAATATATGTTTCAGGTGACAACCTCTTCTGCCTCACAGAATATCCGGGTGTCGATCCTGAATACACTAATTACAACAATCTTTATTCCTCACTTCGCCAGTATTCTCTTGGTCTGAACCTTACTTTTTAACAACTGCAGTTTATGAAAAGATATTTAAAGAATATAGCAGCAGGAGTCTCAATGTTACTCACACTTGTTTCGTGTGAAGACTTTCTGACAAAAGTACCTACAGGATCGCTTAGTTCCGGAACGATGTTCACGACAGCAGAGACAGCAGAGTCTGTCGTGGTGGGAGCGTATAATTCCCTGCGTTATGGTCATGTGGCTCAGTGGGCGACGAACTTCGATTGTTTCACAGAGATCTTTGACCCGAATGCCAGCCGTGTAGGAACTTCATATATGCATCTGACCGGAGCAGCCACAACAGGTGACGGAATGTATAATTCCGTCTGGCAGAACTACTATGAAGGTATATATCGTGCAAATGACGTTATAAATAACTTCCATCAGGTTCCGGATATGACCGAGGAAGCGAAGGCAATGAGAATTGCGGAGGCCAAGTTCCTCAGGGCGTGGTGGTACTACAGACTCAACTGCCTCTATGGCGGAGTTCCTGTCTTCCTTGAGAACTATGCTCCGGAATATTACTTCACTGAGGGCCGTACAGACAAGGCCGGTGTATGGCAGGTCATTATCAATGATCTGAACGACTGTATCGCATGTGAGTCTCTTCCTGATAAATACGAACAAGGCGGAATTGATTGGGGACGTGTGACAAAGGGAGCGGCCTATGCCCTCAGAGGCAAGGTGTGGCTCTGGCTTGAAGAGTGGGAGAAGGCAGAGAACGACTTCAAGAAAGTAGAAGAATGTGGATATGGTCTTTATACCAATGGCACTTATGCGGAACTCTTCACTGAAGACAATGAAAAATGTAATGAGATGATCTTCTCTGTTCAGATGGCAGAGGAAAGCGGTTATGGTCAGGCATATAGCTATAATTATGGTAACCATTGCACAGCCGGAACAGGTCAGAACGCATATAATCTCAATGCAAGATTTGCTGATTCCTTTGAGAATGTTGATGGAAGTCCGTTCAATTGGGATGATGTGATTCCGGGTTATAGCTCTGTCGAGCCGGCGAAAAGACGTGCATATTTCCTCCGCGACAATCTGTCTTCTTCTGAGAGAACCAACCAGGCAGATCTCGGAGCCGACATGTCACTTTATCTTGAGTCCGGCAATGAAGCCCGCATCAAGGCAGCTTATGAGAATCGCGACCCACGTCTTGCTGCACTTGCCATCACTCCTTATTCAGAGTATGTCGGTGGAGTTTCCGGAGTGGACCTCACTTATGTTTATCGTTTCCCGTTCAATTCCAAGAATGAGCCTGTTCTCGATCTTGAGACTGCAGCTCCGACAAACCTTTCATACCCTTTGAGAAAGTTTGTCAGCGTAGGAGTAGAGTATACGCATGTTACATATAATCCTTTGGATATTCCTCTTATCCGTTATGCGGATGTTCTCCTTGGTCTTGCGGAGGCTCACAATGAACAGAATGAATTTGACGAAGCCCTTGCTTGCGTGAACAAGATCAGAGCCCGTGCCGGTGTTGCTGAATTGAATTCTGCTGATTATAAGGGAGTTGCAGTGTCTTCTCAGGACGATCTTCGCGAACGTATCCGCATGGAGAGAAAATGGGAGCTTGCCGGAGAGCAGGTGCTGTATTTTGACGAACTCAGATGGGGAACATGGAAGGAGGACAAGTTCGGCAATGATAATGGTCTTACTCATGTCTGGGGAGGTGTGATAATGAAATACAATCTTGGTGGTGACTATTATCAGCTTTGGCCTATACCCCGTTCGGAGACAGAGAAGAATGATGCCCTCAAGCAGAATGACGGATGGATTAATTAATGGTTAGTAGTAAATATATATGAAGAAACAACTTCTGAATTTTGGAATTTGTGGTTTGTTTATCGCCCTGATGATCGGAGCCGGCTCATGTGAGCCGACCCCGATTCCGGACGATTCAAAGGATGATCCGCAGGAGCAGCCTAAAGACAGTATTCCTGATAATCCTCAGGAGCCGCAGGACACCATTCAAGAGCCTCAGTCTCTGAATCTGTCTCTCTTTGAGGAACTGAATCAAGGAAAGTCCGATGTCAATTCCCATGCTGGAGCCACCTCGCGTTCATCCATAGTGATGATGTCCTCGTCGTATGTCGAGATTCCATATAAGTCTCTTAAGGTCAACTATCCTGCCTATCCTCGCGTGTCTATCCTCAAGGACGGAACATATTTCCTGACATATCAGGCGGCCGTGGGATCGAACAACGGAAACGGTCACAGTACCTACTATGCGACAAGTAAGGACTTCGTCAACTGGGAATACAAGGGTGTACTTTGGAAGCAGAGATTTGTGACCAACAGTCTTGGAAAGGAAGACTCTCATGACTTTACCAATGCCAATCATATCGTACTTTCAAACGGCGACCTGCTTGTGATCAGCTCTTACCGAAGCGTTGGCTCTTATTATAAGCTGGACGGCTGGCTTGACCACGGAATCATCGGCAAGATATCCAAGGATAACGGACAGACCTGGGGTGAGGAGTTCCATCTCTTCAAGGGACCGAACTGGGAGCCTCACATGATCCAGCTGCCAAATGGAGACATCCACTGCTATTTTGCCTATCCGCGTCCGTGGATTTCAGATGCTAACTCGGGTACCGCCCTTGTCATCTCGAAGGATGGAGGCAAGACCTGGGAGCCGGAGCGCGGAGAATACCCTTACTTCGTGATGAGGTCCGTATATTGGTCTGAGAAGAAGAACCAGTATCTTGCAAGTGACCAGATGCCGATCGGTGTCCTTCTGAATGACTCCAAGCAGTTTGCATTTGCTGTGGAGGTTGTTGATTCCTGGACCAGCAGCAAGCAGATGCACAGCATCTCTGTGGTGTTCTCTCCGGAGGATGGCAACTGGGTGTATCTTCCTGAAGACCACACTGTGCCTGCAGATTGCAAGAGAATTGATGATCTTGATGGCGGAAAAGACGGTATTGGACCTGCTCTTGCTCAGTTCCCTTCGGGCGAGACTGTCCTCACCTATACGCGTAACACCAACTCAAGGCTGATGTACAGGATGGGTGACCACAAGGCTCGCAACTGGAAGAAGGAGTGTGCATCATCCCCATTCCCTAAATATGGCGGATGGGCATCTGAAACTGTAACTGCGCCTCACATTCTTGTGATGACCAACAAATACTCGCAGGATGGGGGAAGGGGTATTGCCCTTGCCAAGTTTGCCCTCAATCACGATATAGATGCAACTAAGAGGACTCCTGTGATGGATGCCTCCAACTCAGACTGGGCTGATACAGATGAAGCCCTTTACCTCGATGCAGGAGAGACCACTTATGCCAACGTTCGTTCTTCAAGCGATGCAGACAATGTCTATCTCTTAGTGGAGGTCAGTGACAAGACAATTTCCAAGAGGGATAAGGTTACTCTCGTCCTTTCTCCTAAGGCGACAGGAGATGTCGTTGCCAGCGGTGCAGTAAGACTCACTCTCTTGCCTGACGGAAGAACATCGGTAAACAGATATTCAAATGGAAAATGGTCTGCATACGAGTCATTGGCTGTGGTGAAGATTGCTCATGGCGGAACAATAGATGATAACAGCGATGAGGACGAAGGCTATATCCTTGAGATCAGTGTTCCTAAGGAAGAGCTGCAGCTGAGTGATGGAGTAGCTGTGTTCAACTCTTCCGTTTATGACGCTGCCACCAACAGGACAGGAGAACTCGAAAATGTGGTATATCTGAAAAATCTTTAATTAACCTAATATTATTCACTTTTTAAAAATTGTTGATATGAAATTCAATCGATTTTTTGCAGTAATGGCAATGACATCAGCGATGTTGTTGGCATGTGATCCTGTGGATGAACCTCAGGACGACCCTAACAAGGACCCTCAGGAGCAGGAGAAACCAGACGAGCCGACAGACTCAACTGATACTCCGGATGTGCCTGTGACTCCAATTGCAGGATACGCAGCAGTAAACTTTGAGGCTGTTGATAATCTTCCTGTAGTATGGCATGAGCTTGATACCATCGGTATCTATCCTGACGAAGGTGCTGCTCTTCCATATCTCACAACAGCTGATGCTATCGTTGAAGACGGCAAGAAGGCTCAGTTCGACGGTGAGGAGTTTGAGGCAGACAAGGTATATGCAGTATATCCATATGCTGAGGATGTAATTCTCGTAGGTAACGAGCTCGAGCTCATCCTTCCTTACAAGCATGTTGCCGACAAGGTGGGTGCTCCTTCTACTGCTACCAACCTCCGTGTTGCAGCTTCAACTGACAAGACCCTCAACTTCTACAACGTTCTCGGTTACATGAAGGTGAACGTTGCTGATTCTGATGTGAAGGAAGTTGTCATCAGAAGCCTTAACGCAAAGAACTCACTCGCAGGTAAGGCAACAGTTGTTATCAACGACAATGCAGCTCCTGAAGTTACAGTTCTTGATGGTGTTCCTCACGTGATCCTCACTCCGGCTGAAGGTCAGGAGACCATCGCTCCGGGTGTGTACTACATCCCTGCAGTTCCTGCAGCAATGGCTGAGGGTGTTTCTGTCCGTTTCAAGACAGAAGGATTTATGTATGTTCAGGATATGCCTGCAGTAACTCTTGATCGTGCCGGTGTTGCTGACCTCGGAACTCTTGCAGCAGGTGGCTCATTCACCAAGTTCACAGAATTTGTCATCGCAAGCGATGCATCAGGATTCGACGGATGCTACCGCGAGTTCGGTTCTCAGCCAAATATCGACGTCAACCCTCATAACCTCTGGCATGCAGGTGATGGTGACATCACAACATTCTGGAGAATCCCTTCGTTCCCTGAAAACAACTGGGGTAAGAGTGTGGCATTTGACATTAATGGAAATGAGTCTGTAAGAGGTGCATATCTGAGACTTGATTTCAACATGTCTTCTAAAGGTCCGAGCAAGGAGTCTTGTGAGAATCGTGTAGATCAGGTTATCTTCGAGTATGAGGGAATCTATTACCCTGACAATGTTGAGCTTACAGGCGGACATGACTGGATGCCTTGGACACTTGATGTCAGAGATTATAGCGTACATCAGAAGGCTGATGGCAGTCTCGCTTATGGTACGATTGCAAGCCTTTCAGTTGAGGAGGATGCTCTTCCTTGGACATGGGAGTATAACAACTATTACGTGTCACAGACATTTGTTAAACCATACGAGGTAAGCGGACTTGCCGGCAAGGATTTCACCGCACTTATTCTCTGCTGTACCAGAACACGTGACAACGTGGACGGCGTACTTATGGAGAAGGATGCTATCGACGGCGTACAGTTCATGAACCTCGCAAAGGAAATGCCTGAGAGCCAGTGGGGTCTTGCTGAGCTTCGCGTTTACGGCCATGTGAGAAACAAGTAATGAATTCTTAATATGTGGTAATGGGAGTCTGACGAGAGTCAGGCTCCTTTTTGTGTTATATATTAAAAAATGTTCAAGAAATGCTGCAAAATAACCAGAACAAGAGGGGTAGTATGTTTATAACATAAATTTGTGAAAACAGGTTTAACCACGTAATTTTTAGTATCAATGAAAAAACTGACCTTTCTGCTGATGGCCGCTCTGGCATTATGCATTTCATGCATAGAGGAGGAGGCCGGACATGGGGTGACCGAAGAGGGCATCACCATATCTTTCCAGGCATCAGCACCTTCCGATGTCGAGTCTGTCGGACTTGGCACCAAGACATCCATGTCTGTGATCGCCGGAGGATATTCCGTTCTCTGGAATCCCGGTGATGCCATTTCTGTGAATGGCAAGACATCTTCATCAATCACCATAAATCCTTCCAATCAGAAGTCTGCCACTTTTGTGGTGAACGGAATCAACTATCCGTGCAATGCAGTCTATCCTTCTGCCCTTGCTTCCGGCTTTGAACAAGGAAAAGCAGTTGTGACCCTACCCGCAGAGCAGACTTATCATGCAGGCACCTTCGATCCTGCTGCAGCCGTCATGCTCGGACATGTGGAGGGAGAAGACCAACCTCTTGCATTCTCTCATGCAATGTCATATCTTTTCATCATGGCAAGGGATGTGGATGGTTATGATAACGACAAGATCAAGTCAGTTACCATTAGTTCTTTGGGTTCGGAGCCGATGAGCGGTGAATTCACAGCATCCTTCTCGACCGATGGCTGTACTCTGACACCGGCAGCAGACAACACTGCATCTGATGTAACAATTGACTGCGGGGATGGAGTGGAGAAAGGAACACCGATTGTTGTTGCCATTCCTTCTGGTGAATATGCTTCAGGTATAACTGTGACA
>JAEIGA010007063.1_pt1 | contig 17082 bp, 11 predicted proteins | sample 9270691 | NCBI WGS metagenome assembly JAEIGA01 (sample SAMN17057246, study PRJNA624740) | gut metagenome | biome: biome; isolation source: fecal sample | host: Bos grunniens | place: China: Xizang | collected 2019
CGTTTTTATAATAACCCTTCATCACATTGAAGCCACGGCAACACATTTCGCCTTGCACTCCAGGAGGGCAAATTTCGCCAGTTTCTGGGTCTATTACTTGCACTTCCACAAAAGGATAATCACGACCTACAGTAGTACAACGTTTTTCAAAACTATCCTCAACAGTAGTTTGAGTCATACCAGGAGAGGTTTCTGTTAAGCCATACACAGAAGTAATAGTCATGTGCATTTTGTCGCTCACCTGACGCATAAGCTCAATAGGGCAAAGTGCACCTGCCATAATACCAGTACGTAGACATGTTAAGTCAAACATATCAAACATAGGGTGGTTTAGCTCGGCGATAAACATTGTAGGTACACCATAAAGGGCAGTACAACGTTCTTGATGCACAGAGGCAAGCACCACAAGAGGGTCAAACTTCTCTACCATCACCTGAGTACAACCGTGTGTCAAACAGTTCATAGTAGCAAGCACCACACCAAAACAGTGGAACAAAGGTACACACACGCAAAGTTTGTCATCAGAAGTAAACTTCATGTGTTCGCCAGTGAAGAAACCGTCGTTTGAGATATTATAGTGAGTAAGCATCACACCTTTAGGGAAACCTGTTGTACCAGAGGTGTATTGCATATTTACCACGTCGTGACAGTTTACGTTAGCTTTAGCTTCGTTTAGTTTATCATCAGAAATAGAGCTACCAAGAAGTAAAATCTCAGCAGTATTATACATACCACGATGTTTTTCTTGACCAATGTAGATGACATTTTTCATTTTTGGGAAACGCTCACTGTTTAGCTTACCGCGTTGGCAAGTTTTAAGCTCAGGAAGCATTTTGTATGTCATATCCACATAGTCGCAATCCCAAGTACCATCAATGATACAAAGAGTATGCATATCTGAGTGTTCGCAAAGATATTCTAGCTCGTTTTGTTTGTAATTGGTGTTCACAGTTACACAAACTGCACCAATACGAGCACAAGCATATAGGAAAGTCAACCAGTCTGGCACATTAGTAGCCCAAAGACCCACGTGAGTACCTTTTTCAATGCCAATAGCAAGCATACCTTTGGCAAGGTGGTTTACACGTTCGTTAAATTCCTTCCATGTGAAACGAAGACCACGGTCTGCGTAAACAATATAATCTTTATCAGGAGTTTTTTCAGCCCAATATTCTACCCATTCACCAAGGGTTCTAGTAGAAAGTTCGTAATTTTTCATATCAAAATATTAGAATGGAGCGTAAACAACAGCTAAAATCTTAGAAGATTCTGTAGCATAAACCAAGTGTTCCACGATAGAATCATAATAAATGCTATCGCCAGCCTCCAATACATATTCATTGATGCCGTATTTTATCTTCACTTGACCTTCTAATACATAAATAAACTCTTCACCCTCGTGAGAAGAAAGAAGTAGATTTTCTGTATCAGCAGGCTCAATATTGATAATAAAAGGCTCCATATTACGTCCAGCCTTACGTTTTGCAAGTGACATAAAGTTTAGGTGAGAATTTGAACGACTCTTAGTGTTTGAAGTACTAAGTGTTTTTTCGCTTTCGCCACCACGGCAAATTTCTGGTCAAAGGTGGTTGTTGTCGTCAAGGAAAGTACCAAGGCGCACACCAAGGGCACGAGCTATTTTGATAAGTGGAGAAAGAGAAGGAATATTTGTGTTCTCTTCAATTTCTGTAACTAAAGAAAGTTCCAAACCACTATTTTCTGCAAGTTGTTCACGAGTAAGTTTGCGAGTCTCTCTAAATGCTTTAATTTTATCGCCAATTAAAATTTCGTTAGACATATTGTATAATGTTTTTTTTGATTAAATCTAAACAATGTAGCCGTTTAAACAGGCTTTTTTCTAAAAATTGGACTGCAAAGATAATACAAATTCTGCTAATTCCTACTAAAAATCACAATTTAATAGAAATTAACAGAAAAAAATTACTAATTAATAGAAAAACCAAAGATAATATTTCAATTTTTCTAAATATACCTTGTTTTTTAGATAATAAATTTCAAGACAAACAAAACAGTAAGTATATACGTTGCAATAGATACCTTTTTGTACTCACCAGAAAGCAGTTTTATGCCCACGTAGCATATAAGACCCAGAGCAATACCATCTGCAATACTACAAGCAAATGCCATTGTAGTGATACAAATAATAGAAGGCACACTCTCAGAAACATCGTTGAAATTGATTTTTGCCACACCAGAAAGCATCATGCAACCAACCAAAATAAGCACAGGAGCAGTAGCAGCACCAGGCATAGACAAAAACAAAGGTGAAAGGAATAGCGACAACGCAAAACAGCAAGCCACAGTAAAAGAAGTAAGACCTGTTCTGCCGCCAGCAGCAATGCCAGAACTACTTTCAGTAAATGTAGTTACAGTGCTACTGCCCATCATTGCCCCAGCAGTAGTAGCAATAGCATCTACCATAAATGCCTTTTTAATCCAAGGCATTTTTCCTGTCTTTTTATCTACCATATCAGCGTGTTGAGCCACCCCAAGTAGGGTGCCAATAGTGTCAAACATATCCACAAAAAGCAGAGTAAACATCACAATCCAAAAATCTATTGTGCCAAAGAATGAAACATCAAACTTAAACATAATAGGTTCAGGATCTGGAGGAAGAGAAAATATACCCTTGTATTCAGTTACACCCATAGGAATGCCAAGTAGTGTGGTAAGCACAATGCCATAAAGCATACCCCCAGGCACCTTTTTATACATTAATGTAGCAGTAATTAGCAGACCAATAAAGCAAAGTAGGGCAGGACCAGAAGTAATATCACCCAGCGCCACCATTGTAGCTTCGTTGCGCACTACTAAATTGCCATTTTGCATACCAAGAAACAAGATAAAGAGTCCAATGCCAGCTCCAATAGCTACGTGAAGGCTACGCGGAATGCTATATACAATCTTTTCACGAAGGTTTGTTAGAGTAAGTAAGATAAAAAGAATACCCTCCATAAGCACAGCAGTGAGTGCCATTTGCCACGAATATCCCATAGACACACAAATAGTATAGGCAAAAAATGCGTTTAAACCCATGCCCGGTGCCAGCGCAAACGGTAGTTTTGCATACAAAGCCATAAGCAAAGTTGCTAACGCAGAAATAATCACAGTTACTGTAAAAATTGCACCTTCGTTCATACCCGCAGCTGCCAAAATAGCCGGATTCACCGCTAAAATATACGCCATCGTAAAGAATGTGGTTATTCCTGCCATTACCTCAGTTTTCACTTTGTGCTCTTTTGAGTTAAACCCAAAAAGTTTCTCAAGAATAGATTTTTTCATACACTATTTATCTATATTTCTTATTAGTTTTTTCAGTTTGCAAATATACGAAAATTTAGATTATAAGTGTTAAAAATTAAGTTTTGGGGCGAAATGTGCCTATATAGGGGTGAAATTTTGTCCCTTTTATATGTTTTATAGCATAAAATCAGAAATTTTGCTTATCTTTGCACTCTCAAATTTTAAACCTAAACTATTTCGATTAAAAAATCTAAACCATAAACCATGAAAAAACTTTTCTTTGCGTTATTCCTTTCATTTTTGGCTTTCACCTCTGCATGGGGACAGTGCCAAGAGACCATTTTGGAGTCACATACATTGGCAAGCATAGGCGGTAAAGACACATATCAATACAACTTTGACACTGGTAGGACTGTAAAAAAACTAACCTTATACCTGCAAAGAAACTCATCATTAGGTGTGAGTACTGTTGAAATAAAAGAAATAGGCACAGATAAAGTACTTTACGACAACAGACCAACAAGCAATAAATCTGGAGACTATATAGAACTAACCATAAGTGAAAAGGCTACAGGTATTAGATTTTATAACAAAATGACCTGTAAAGCAAATCTGTGGGATGTAAAAGTAACCTACGCTTCCTCTGTTACTATCCCTACCGCACCTATCAATTTTGTAAATGGGGAAAATGAACAAACCATTAACATAGTGTACTCAGCTCTAACAAGCAATTTAACTGCTCATTTAGAAAAAGCGGATGGAATATTAACACTTGGCACATCTTATGGTACCTCTACTAGTTCTGTGAATGTTGCCAACGCAGGTTGTTCTTATGGAACTGTAGGATTAACAGTAACACAAAATTCAATAAATTGCAATGATTATACAAACAAGATTATATTCAAGCAAAATGGAACTACAGTTGCTACTATTAACGTTAGTAGTACATACAATCGTTACGTGCGCATGAACACGAACGATATAAATTTTACAGATATAAAACCAGGTGAAAAAAGTGAAAAGGTTATAGGTATTGACTACGCTTACCAATCTGAGGATGTAATAGCTACATTAGAAAATGCTGATAGTCCATTCTCACTTAGCACATCAATCGTTGCTAAAGGTGATTGTTCTGTGGGTAACATTCCTCTCACTCTTACATACAATCCAACAGACTGCAACAATCATACCAACAAGATTATATTCACACAAGGAGGAAAAACCATTGCTACTATCAATGTTGGAAGCACATATAATCGTTACGTTAATATGAAAACTGACGATATCAGTTTTCTTCCTACAATGGAATTAGGTGCACAAAAAACAATTTCTGTAGATGTATCTTATGCTTTCATTTCAGAGAATTTGACAGCTACACTAGAAAATGCAGATAGCCCATTCTCTCTTAGCACACCAACTGCAGCTTCAGCAAGTTCAGTAATCGTAGCTAAAAATAATTGCACAGCAGGCAGCACCACTCTTATTATTACATTTGATCCTAAAACAACAGGTATCTATTCTAATGTAATTAAACTATCAAATGGTAGTTCAATAAACGTCAGTGGAGAATGCTCTGCTACTTTTGATACAGAAGCTGCTAATTTTAAAGTTGAAAAGGCTTCTTATACATCAATTAAATTAAGATGGAATGCTGTGCCAGGAGCAAGTGGCTACCGTATTGTTAATCAAACCAATGGTACTACCTATACAGTAGATGCTAATACCACATCTTTGAATGCTACAGGCTTAAAGATGGATACTAACTATTCTTTTATTTATTATGTACTCTTTAATGACAATATAACCTCATTAAACGAAGCTACAGTTAGTGCTACAACCTTGAAAAAAGAAGGAGTAGTTATAGAAGATTGTTCTAAATTTTATGAAAATTATGACGCAAAACAACTAACTGTTGGGGTTGTAGGTTACAACAAACCTATGATATATGATAATATATCCATTACAGGAAATCTTCCTTCTTATAAAGTGAGATTTAGAGCGAAAATGACATATGGTTCAGTAGTAGGAAACCCAGACCTTTGTATGTACGTAAAACTAGCAGGTAAGGATAATTATGAAAATGTCATATATTGGGAAGGTAGAGCTGCTGGGCTTGATGATACTTACCGAGAATATTTAGTAGAGATTCCCCAAAATACTATCGCTATTAAATTTGATTGTGATAATAATGGTTCAACTTTAACTCGTCATGTAGACGATTTATATATTTTCAGAGAAAATATCCTTGAAGCAGACAAAACTGAATTGGATTTTGGTGAAGTTAAGCCAAATGAATATAAAGATCTTTCTGTTGATCTAACATATTCCAACGTAGCTAAATTAGAAGCTATGTTAGATTCTGAGTATTTTACTATACAATCTTTTAATGAAACTGCTGCTTGTACTGATGGTATGCAAGAGGTTGTTATCAGATTTCAGCCAACAGCGTGTTCCCTAAAATATGAAGAATCATTAACCATCTTCAATGGTCAAGAACTAGCTATAACCCTTAAAGGTAAACTAAAAACAACCCCTGGCACAGTAAGTGAAATCACTTGGACCGGGGCTGTGGATACAAACTGGGACAATCGTGCAAACTGGAAAAAAGCAGATGGCAATGTGTTGTCTGTGGCAGATGTTTTGGATGCAAAACTTAAGGTAACTATCCCTGCTGGTTTAGAAAAATACCCTGTGATTCCAGATGTTTCTACAGCAAAAGCATTTAAAGAAGACCGTGACAAAGCGTGTGATTGTGCTCAAGTAAACGCTGGTGACAATGCTACTGCTACAATGATAGCAGATAAAATCTATATGGAAAATGGTGCTTCACTTGTGGGTGTGGAAACATTAAATCAAGATGTGCCTCGTTATTCAGAAGTAGAAATGGAATTTACTGCTCGCAGACACGATTGGTTGCTTGTAGGTTCAGTAGTAAAACCATGGGATGAGGCAAATCCAGGCGATACTCGCAATGTGGAATCTGGCGATTACTTTTTATATGATATGCCTCATGTATATATGCATAAAGCAGAGGCGTATATAAAACCAAATGATGAAATTGAGGTTTCTTGGCATAATTCTTTCCCAAGTTTAGAAGTAAAATTAAATAGTGAAGAAGCATTTGCAATTCGTGTTCCTGACCAATACGGAAGAAATCTAGACTATTTGGGTATAATGAAACTAAGCAAACTTCCAGCAGAGGTCTATAATTCATTATTCCTAAAAGAGGGCGATACACCATACGATGGTAATGCACCTCATACTTATACATTTAAAGGTCGTTTCTATAATGATAACTCTTTACCAACTTATACACTTCCAGGAAATAATCAGCCTATTATTCTAAGTAATACTTATCCAGCGAATATCGATGGACAAAAATTACAAACTGGTTTAGATCGTACAATTTATTATTACGATGCTGAAAATAAGTCATTTAAGGGATTAGGCCCGGATAATAAGTCTATAATGGCACAACATAGTTTTGTGGTAGTTTCAGGTGATGATGTTGAAACAATAGAGATAAAAAAAGAATGGTTTGAGACATCTGGTATAGAGTATAGAAATACATCTGCAACCATAGAATCATTTAGAGTAGAGATTACAAACAACACAACATCTTCTGCTAGCGATATTTATGTTTGCTATGATCAACTAAAGGATGAGGAAGCAAATAATGTATTAGATGCTCCAAAGATTTTTAACAAGATGGAGACTTCTCTTGCTGATTTATATATTATAGGTGGTAGCAAGAAATGGTCTGGTCTTGTAGTTCCTACTCTTACAGAGCCAATTGCATTGGGTATAAATGTAAATTCAGCAGACCAAAGTTTCACATTTAGTTTAAAGAAATCTACATTGTCTGCAGATGTAATATTAGAAGATAGATTCACAAATACAAAATACAACTTATCAGAAGGTGAAATCTGCTTAGTAGAAGGATTACAAGCAGGTGCGTGTGAAGGTAGATTCTATTTACTTCTTGCAGAACAAGAGGTTGAAGAAGACCCAGAAGTTAGTACAGATGTAGAAGAAAATCTAAAAGGTGGTATTGATATTTATTCTCAAGGAAATTCAGTAGTAGTTTCTTCTTCTTCTGATATAGAGCTAATGCAAGTGGTTGTTTCTGATATTGCAGGACGTAGTCAAGTTTACAATGTGTCTGGACAATATACACAACTTACTCTTCCAGTTAATAATGGAGTTTACACCATTAGTGTAATAGGAGATAAGGCTACAAAAGTAGAAAAAATAAAACTAAACTAATTTGAATAGGATGAAGTTAAGATTATATATCTCTCTTTTATTTTTAAGTCTGTTTTCAGCAATATTTGCTGTTACTCTACCAAGTTCACCATTTAGTTCAGCAAATGAACTTTATGAAGATGGTCAAGACAATATCTCGATGCTATCTGGGGTATCAATAGGTAGAATAAACATACAACTTCAAACAGATAACAATCCTTGGGGACAAGAATGTGCTGGAAGAGGTAATACAGGTGCTTGTCAGGACTGTTGTGGGGAAATGTTGTTGGAAAGTGGAACCTCAATAGAGACTCTAATTTATCATCAATATTGTTTAGACTCTTGTGGTAACGACGACCCTTCATTGGCACCACTAGGCTCAACATTATGGCTACTACCATTTGTGTTTGCCTACGCAGCATTTAAAAGATTTAGAACCAATAAGCAAGAGGTTATAGATTGAAAGATTCTACAAGAATCATTAATATACTTACTAGCAACAATAACCAGAAGTAGGTTTTTCCGAAAAGGTTATTGTTGTTGCTGTAATAATAGGTAAGTAAAAATGTAAGCCAGTAGGCGGTAGTTATGTTTAGACCGCTACCATAGAAGATTATATTAAGTGCCAGTGATACTCCCAATATAATAGCCGCAAAATTGTTTATCCAGTGTATGTAGCGTCTGTCATCGTGTCCTTTAAATAGTCCACTTATGCCTACAAATGTGGAAACTGTAAATATACCAAGTGTAGTCCAGTCAAATGCTGTGTTTGGTAGGTCTAGGGTGTAGGTTAAATCTACATTTACTAAAAACTCTTCTATATAACATCCTAAATCCCACACATAAATTATTCCAGCTGCCACTAGATATGGTACCACAATGCCCATAAAAGTGGATAGAATGCATTTAAAACTACTTTTGTTGAAAACTATTAATCCAACCCAAAATACAGGGATAAAAGCCCAAAGGATAGGCGCAAAAATAGACCCAGCAGAAAGTAATAGCATACTCTCCATAGAATGCCATGGGGCAGAAAATTTATTGGATTGATTTATGAGCCTGTAAAATGCTAAACTAGTGCAGGTTAATGCAATATATTCTTTATTTAAGGCTAAATTATCGGCAGATAAGCCTATAAAAAGTAAAATGAAAAGAAACGGAAAGATGGTTTCGTGTTTTAAAAACCTAATTTCCCTATTTTTTAGGAAAATAGAAGTACCGAAGAGCAATGTTAAGGCAAGTCCTAATAAATTAGTTATCCAGCCACTTAATGAATAGTAGTGTTTTATTAGCTGAGGTGACCACACTATAATACCAACCACGATGCTTAAAATAAGCACCGTGGTAAATGATAATATAGTTTGATTTTTGGACTTTCTCATTATTATAGGTCAAATCCTATGTCGCTACGGAAGTATTTACCTTCGTAGTTGATTTTTTGAGCGTTTTTAAATGATTGTGCAAGTGCTTCTGCTTTGTCTTTGCCGTATGAGCTCACTGCAATTACACGTCCACCATTTGTTACGATGTTGCCGTCTTTCACTGTGGTACCGGCGTGGAAAAGAATACTGTCTGTTACTTCTTCAAAACCAGTCATTACTTTGCCTTTTTCGTAGTCGCCAGGATAGCCTCCAGCCACTAGCATTACGCTCACAGCAAAGCGTGGGTCTTTTTCAATTGTTTGTTCAGAAAGAGTACCATTGAAAGTAGCTTCAAATAGTTCTACAAGGTCGTTGTTTAGGCGTAGCATCACAGATTCTGTTTCAGGGTCGCCCATACGCACGTTGTATTCGATTACATAAGGGTCGTTGCCTACTTTGATAAGACCAAAGAACACAAAACCTTTGTAGTCGATATTTTCTTTGTTTAAGCCGTCGATAGTAGGTTTTACGATGCGTTCTTCTACTTTAGTCATAAATTCTTCGTCAGCAAAGCTAACTGGTGAAATAGAACCCATACCGCCTGTATTTAAGCCAGTATCGCCTTCGCCAATACGTTTGTAGTCTTTTGCTTCTGGTAGGATTACATAGTCTTTGCCGTCGGTAAGAGCAAATACTGAGCATTCGATGCCAGAAAGGAATTCTTCGATTACTACAGTGCTACTTGCATCGCCAAACATACCGCCTAGCATTTCTTCTAGTTCTTTTTGTGCTTCTGCAAGGTCGCTAATAATAAGTACACCTTTACCTGCAGCAAGACCGTCTGCTTTAAGCACGTATGGAGCTTTTAGGGTAGCAAGGAATGCTTTACCTTCTTCTAAAGTTTCTTTTGTAAATGCTTTATATGCAGCTGTAGGAATGCCATGACGCATCATAAATTCTTTTGCATATTCTTTACTTCCTTCTAGTTGAGCACCTTCTTTTGAAGGACCTACTACTGGAATGTTTTTTAGAGCGTCGTCGTTTTTAAAGTAGTCTGAAATACCTGCCACAAGTGGAGCTTCTGGTCCACAAACCACCATTTTAATATCATTTGCAAGAACGAATTCTTTAATAGCATCAAAGTCTTCTGCTTTGATGTTTACATTAGTTCCCACTTGACTAGTACCAGCATTGCCTGGGGCAATAAATAACTTATCCAACTTAGAACTTTTTGCTATTTTCCAAGCAAGGGCGTGTTCTCTACCTCCTGAGCCTAATAAAAGTATATTCATAATGTTTCAAATGTATATCCGTTGTCTAACCAATATTGCACAGCCTTTGGAAAGGCATATTTCATGTTTTTAAATGCTTTTCTAGAGTCGTGGAATACTACTATAGAACCATTTCTGGTGTATTTCTTAGCAATATCCAACACTTTTTCTTCCGAAAGGCAAGGGTTGTAATCTCTTGTAATCACATCCCAAAGCACCACATTGTAGCCTAAGTTTTTTAGTTTCTTTGCCTGTGATGGGGTGATATTCCCATGTGGAGGTCTGAAAAGATTACTTTTAATTATATTTTTACTCTTTTCTATATCAGAGAAAAATACGTTGTTATCTTTATAAAGTCCTCTTCTATGTTCATATCCGTGAATGCCTACTTTATGCCCTTTTTGCCTGATTTCATCGACAATTTCTGGCAGTTTTTCGGCGTTGTTACCAATGCAAAAGAATGTGGCTTTCATTCCAAAATCATCCAATGTTTTCAGAATCCAATGAGTGAGTTCCTCAGTGGGACCATCATCGAATGTGAGGTATATCACTTTCTTATTTTTATCTTTTCTCCACAATACTGTGGGATAAAATGCACGAACAATATTAGGTATTTGTTCTATAAACATTATCTATATAGATAATAATATTTTTCCATCAAATCTGAGCATCTATTAAATAATTCATAATCTAGATGCTTGTTGGCAGTAATGCCAATTTGTTGTAAAATAATAAGGCTTTTGCCAATCTCGTCAGATGCTCCAGCTATGTGATTTTGGCTTAGACCAGCAATCCATTTAAGTTTAGCTTCGCTATCATTTATAAGAGTATTAGCAAGTTTTTTGCCTTTGTCTTTTTCTCCTACGTTGTAGTATTGTTCTACAAAGTCTGTAGAAGAGAAGTTGTGAGGCACGCTGCTATGTGGAATTACGTTCAAGCAGTAGTCTAGTGCAGCTATGGCTTCTTCTTTTTTGCCTTCTGCAATAAGTGCGTTTATAAGTTCAGAGAACATTTGGCGGTGTGCGCGGCACATTCTAAGGATATTTTCATCTAAATATAAATCTGTAGGATGAATTATTTCTGTGCCATCTTCAAGTATTTCACCTTTTGTAATGTCTATACCTCCAAATCTAAACTTATTCATCATGTTGTTATACATAATGTCGGTGTTTGTTGTACCGCTTTTTGGAGCATCTTTATAAGGAACAATTCTGTATGCAAGACCTTCTAGTTGGAAGTATTTTTGCATATTTAGATACATTTCTGTGCCTACTGTTACAGCATAATAAATAGGACGTTCCCAATTGTTGTTTGCTAGCATTTCTAATATCATTACTTCACTTTTGGTGATATAAGATTTATTAGAAAGGTCGATTATCATTTCGTCGGCAATCTTATCTTTATCTTCTTCTTTAATAGCACCTTGTTTTACTAGATTGTCTTTGTTTACTGCTAGTTTAAAGATTCTACCTGGTAGATAATCTTGCTTGTAAGGGTTTTTAGGGCTCTTAGCTGGGTTTGCTAAAAGGAACTCTAGAGCTTTTTTAAGGTCGATAGGTTCTTTAATTAGCTCTTTTAGGTAAACAACACTTCTACTTCCTTCTGCATAGTCTTTTCTTTCCCATGTAATAGGAAGTGGAGCCGATTTATATGCAGGGCGACGCATTTGGTCTATATACCAGTCTGTTTGTAAATAACTCAAGTTACATACACGTTTGTCTATTGCTACGCTATCTTCTTCGGTTTCTTGTAGATACCAAAGTGGGAATGTATCGTTGTCGCCGTTGGTGAAGATAATGGCATTTGCTGCACAAGAGTTGAAGTAGTTTTTACCAAAGTCTCTTACCACATATCTGCCACTTCTGTCGTGGTCGTCCCAGTTTTCTGTTGCCATTAGAATAGGAGCAGGAAGTGCTACCAAAGTGGCTATTGCTGCGCAAACTGTAGGTTTTAGTTTGCTGCCTTTAAGCAACTCAGCTATACCGGCTACGCCAAAACCAATCCAGATACAGAATGCGTAGAACGAGCCTGCGTATGCGTAGTCACGTTCACGTGGTTCTGCAGGACCTTGGTTTAGATAAAGCACAATGGCAATACCTGTCATAAAGAACAAGGTCATAGTAATCCAAAATGTTTGTTTGCATTTTTCCTTTTTTTGTACTTGGAATGCAATACCTAGTATACCAAGTAGAAGAGGAAGCATATAATAAACATTTCTGCCTTTATTGCTAGCATAAACATCTGGCAGAGTAGATTGGTCTCCTACCATAAATTGGTCAATAGCATTTATACCTGTAATCCAGTTGCCGTTTATAATGTCGCCATGACCTTGAACATCGTTTTGTCTACCACTAAAGTTCCACATAAAGTATCTCCAGTACATATAATTTAGTTGATACTTGAAGAAGAACTCTAGATTTTCGCCAAATGTAGGTATTTTTACTAGTACTCTTTGACCGCATTGGTCGTATGGTACTTTTTTACCCTTTACATTTACCCAAGACTCGTATGCTTGAGGGTGACCGCCAGAATTACTATGCATACGTGGGAATAGAGTTTTCATATTGCTATCATATTCCACACTATATTTTGTGCCAGTTACTACGTATTCGTCTTTTTCATCTGGCGATGTTTTTTCTTTAAGTCCGTATGTTTTTTCGCCCTCGGTAATCTTTGTTTTACAATAGTTTCCTTCTATTTTAAGAGCTGGTTCAGAAGAATAATATTGTCCGTAGAATAGTGGACGATCGCCGTATTGTTCACGGTTTAGGTATGTTTTAAGTGCAAAAACATTGTCTGGTGAGTTTTGATCCATAGGAGGGTTTGCCGCAGAACGCACCACGATTACAGCGTATGTGGTATAACCAAGTAGCATCATAGACAAACATACCATTATGGTACTAAGCATACGAATGTTTAAGCCTTCTTTTATCTTTACAAAGTAAATAACAATTGCTGCTATTATGAATATTCCTATCCAAAGGTTGCCCATAATGAATGGAAGACCCATTAGGCAGATAGCAAGCAGTGAAGAAATTTTAATTAAGTTGTAGTTTACTTTTTCCTTGTAAAGTTCTAAAATAGACCACACTAGCACACCTACAGTAAGTAAGCAATAGAATAGGGCTCCAGAATTGAATGGAAGACCTAATGTGTTTACAAAGAATAGTTCTACATAACCTGCTAGGCTTATAAACCCAGGAATTAAACCATAAAGAACGAACACTAAAATGGCAAATGACACTAAAAGTGCTATAATTGTGCCTTTAATGCTAGCTTCGTATTTTCTATAGTAGTAAACTAAAACTATCGCAGGGATTGTTAATAGGTTTAGAAGGTGTACACCAATAGAAAGCCCCATTAGGTATGTAATAAGGATAAGGTATCTATCCGAACCTTCGTCGTCTGCTTTCTCTTCCCATTTCAGGATTAGCCAGAAAACTATGGCAGTAAGAAACGATGAATATGCATAAACTTCCGCTTCTACCGCAGAAAACCAGAATGTATCTGAGAAAGTATATGCAAGCGAGCCAACTAAACCACTGCCAAGAATAATGATGCTTTGTGCAAGAGAAATTTCAGAATCTTTGCCTACTATCATTCTTTTTGCAAGTAGGGTAATAGTCCAGAATAGGAACAATATGGTAAGTGCACTTAAAAATGCAGAAAGCATATTGATGCAATAAGCCACTTGTGTAGGGTCTGAAGCAAAAAGGCTAAAGAATTTACCTGTTAGCATAAAGAATGGTGCACCAGGAGGGTGACCCACTTCTAGTTTAAATGCTGTGGTAATAAACTCTGGGCAGTCCCAGAAACTAGCGGTAGGCTCTATGGTTAGTCCGTATGTTACCATAGCGATGGCAAATACTACAAAACCTAAAACCTTATCCCATAATTTGAAGTTTTTCATATCTTATGTTGTTTTTTCTTTTTTCTGCTTTTTTGTGAGGGCAAAGGTAATAAAATTAAACTATTTCTTCCCATTTTTTTAGTAGCGAAGCAAAGTCTTCTGGCAGTTCGCTATTAAAGAACATTCTTTCGTGTGTTCTTGGGTGCTCAAATCCCAATGTTTTTGCGTGCAGAGCCTGTCTTGGGCATATTTCAAAACATTTTTTTATAAACTGTTTATAGCTAGAACTAGGAATGCCCTTCAATATTTGGTCGCCACCATAACGCTCGTCGTTGAATAGTGGGCAACCCTTGTGTTTCATATGCACCCTTATCTGGTGAGTTCTTCCTGTTTCTAGTTTGCACTCCACAAGGCTTACGTAATTGTAAGTTGCCAATGTTTTGTAGTGGGTAACAGCGTGTTTGCCTCCTTCTTGGTCTGCTGTGTAAACTGCCATTTGAAGCCTATCCTTTGGATTTCTGCCTATGTAGGTGTCTACAGTGCCGTCTTTTGGGTCGGGTCTGCCCCAAACTAGTGCTTGGTAAAGTCTGTCTGTAGTTTTTTCAAAAAACTGACGAGATAGGAACATCTTTGCATAGTCGTTTTTAGCTACCACAAGTAACCCCGAAGTATCTTTGTCTATTCTATGCACAAGCCCTAGGCGTGGGTCTGATGCCTGAAAAGTTTTGTTACCCTCAAAATGATATGCAAGTGCATTTAGCAGAGTGCCCTCAAAATTTCCGTGCCCAGGATGCACCACCATACCAGGGGCTTTATTTACCACAAGTAAGTCTTCGTCTTCGTAAACAATGTTTATTGGAATATTTTGTGGAATTATCTCGGTATCTCTTGGAGGATAATCTAGCACAATGGTAATCACGTCGTTTGGTTTTACCTTGTAGTTGGATTTTATAGGCTTGTCATTTACCAAAATATTGCCAGCATCGGCAGCTGCCTGTATCTTGGTTCTAGATGCATTAGAAATCTTGTCTGTTAGAAATTTATCTATTCTAACAAGAGTCTGCCCCGGGTCTGCCGTAAATCTATAATGCTCAAACCTTGATGCCAATTCCTCGCTAAAATCGTCTATATTTTCGTCAATCATTGGAATTTCTAATCAAAATAATAATTCATCTTCTAACAACAAATCATCCTCTCCACCCACAACGTCATCTTCTATAATGATTTCTTCATCAATTAGAGTTGTATCTGCAGCAACAGTATCAGCCTCTATTTTGATACCACCATCGCCCACGTGAAGAACAAGTTCAGAATAAGTAGGAATGCTTTCTCCTGCATTCACCTTCTTGCCGTTGTAAAGTACTTCTAGTACCAGATCTCTATAATCAGAAGGTTTATAAACAACTTCTTTAATCTTAAAATCTGCCCCTGTAAGTAAAGCTCCTGCTTGACGTAGTGAAAGGTCTATTACTTCTGGTAAAGCTGTCATTTGAGCCGATTTTGCATTTACAATTAGGTAAATTTTGCGTTCTTTTTTTACAAAAGAACCTGCTTTAGGGTCTTGGTCTACCACTGCTCCTGGCATTGCACCTGTTCTAAACACAGAATCCACTATGTCGTAGTTCAATTCTCTGCCCAAAATAAGTGTGGCAGCATTTTCTTCTGTCATACCAATTACATCTGGCACCAACTTTTGCTCGTCGTGTCTTGTGTAGTTATCCAACCAGAAAATAAGTCCTGTAAATAGTAGGACAACAATTATCACCAAAAGCAAAAAGTGCTTTAGTATGTAATGCTTTTTGAAAAATTCAATCATATTGTAATGTGTTTATTTTTTTTACTCCTAATTATTCGGGCTACGCCCTCATGATTGCTGGCTGCGCTCGGCATAACTTAAGCAAGCTTAGTTCTGCTCTCACTTGCACAGCAATTCCTAACTAATCACCAGCCCATCCAACAATTTCGTATACATTTCAATCGCTTGTTCAATTTCACAGAAGCGGATAAATTCGTCGGCAGTGTGGGAGCGAGCAGAGTCGCCAGGACCTATTTTTACCGATGGAATCGACAAAAGTGCTTGGTCTGATAGGGTAGAAGAGCCAAAAACTTCACCTCCAGTTTTTAGATAGCCCACCACAAAAGGATGATTCATATCGGTTGCTGAAGGTTTAAGTCTCATAGAACGTGCCTTTGCCTCGCTTTTTATGTTTGCTTGTATGGTATCAAACACTTCTTGGTGAGTATAACATTCGTTTAGGCGAATATCTACAGTAAACTTGCAACTATCTGGAACTACATTGTGCTGAGTGCCAGATTGAAGTATTGAAACAGTCATTTTCACAGGTCCAAGCACAGGAGAAACCTTTGGAAATTTGTAGTCTTTAAACCATTTGATGTCGTCTAGTGCCTCGTAAATAGCATTTATACCCTCTTCTCTAGCGGCATGACCAGATTTACCTTTCGCCTCGCAATCTACCACCATTAATCCTCTTTCTGCTACGGCTAGTTGCATCTGAGTAGGTTCACCAACTATCGCAAAATCAATCTTAGGAAGCTGATTAATAAGTAGTTCCATACCTTCTTTACCCGAAACTTCTTCTTGACAAGAAATGCCTAAAACAAGGTTGTATGGCTGAGGTTTTGCCGTTAGGCTAACGAAAGTGGCAATTAAAGACACCACAGATGCGCCTGCGTCGTTAGAACCAAGTCCGTAGAGTTTTTCGTCTTCCTCAGTGGCTTTGAATGGGTCTTTAGTCCATAGAGCCGAAGGCTTCACGGTGTCGATATGTGAGTTTAAAAGAATTGTTGGTTTGCTTTCTGAGTAGTCTTTGCAGATAGAAAACAAATTATTACCCACTCTGCTTATTTCTAGTCCCAGATTCTCCAAGTAGTTTTGTAGAAAGTCTGCCACAGCAGTTTCCTCCCTGCTCAGAGAAGGAATTTCTATCATATTTTGGAGTAGTTTGTATGCCTCGTTTGCTGTCATTGTAAAAAATGCGTATTTGGTTACAAATTTAATAAAAAAACACTATTTTTGTGCATTGATTCTAATAAAATGAGAAAATTATCTGTAGTAGAACTAAATAGGCTA
>JAEIGA010007064.1_pt1 | contig 17081 bp, 13 predicted proteins | sample 9270691 | NCBI WGS metagenome assembly JAEIGA01 (sample SAMN17057246, study PRJNA624740) | gut metagenome | biome: biome; isolation source: fecal sample | host: Bos grunniens | place: China: Xizang | collected 2019
CCCGCATCCATCTTCATGACCCAGGCTAAGGACCTGTTGGCCAAGGAGACTGTTTACTACGGCTGCGACGGTTTTGACGGCATCGACAGCGCTGAAGGCTTCGACATCAACTCCATTCCCCAGAAGGTCACCATGCTGTCCCACTTCAACTCCAAGGCTACCGAGGGCGCTGCCAAGACCTTCATCGATAAGTATGTTGCCAAGTACGGCAAGGACACTCTGAACCAGTTCGGCGCTTCCGCTTACGACTGCGTTTACGCTTTGTACGGCGCTATGAAAAAGGCTGTTGACGGCGGCAAGAAGATTCCTGTCACCATCTCCGCTTCCGAACTGTGTGAGATCCTGAAGGCTGAGTTCCAGGGCGGCTATACCGTTTCCGGCGCTGTAACCGGTGACAACATCACCTGGGATGCCAAGGGCTATGTTAACAAGTCCGCTATCCAGTATGTTATCAAGGAAGCCAGCTGATTTACATCAATAAAGTTTGCACAGTTGCTGCACATACCGACATTGTCGGTATGTGCAGTTTCGTGCTGAATATCCCCGCAACGAAAACATAGAATTGGATTGTTAGTATGGAAGTTATTTTATCTACATTGATAAACGGCCTGAGCCTTGGCGGTATTTACGCCATGATCGCTTTGGGCTATACGATGGTTTACGGCATTGCAAAAATGCTGAACTTTGCCCATGGTGATATCATTATGGTGGGCGGTTATGTGATCTTTGTTACGATGGCAACGGGAAATCCGCTGCTGGCCGTGGCCGTGGCCGTGGTGGCCTGTGTGATTTTGGGCGTTACCATTGAACGGGTTGCTTACAGACCCCTTCGTGGCGCATCCCCGCTGGCGGTGCTGATTACCGCTATCGGTGTCAGCTACCTGCTGCAGAGTCTGGCGCAGATTATTTTCGGTTCTGCACCCAAGATGGTCACCGTGTACGAATTCGGTTCCGTGCAGTTTTTAGGCGCGACGGTGCAGGTGGCATCTCTGGTCACCCTGGCAGTGACTGTTGTGGTTATGACTGTGCTGACCCTGTTTGTGAAATATGCCCGCCTGGGCCGGGCAATGATCGCCGTGTCTGAGGATCGGGATGCTGCCCAGCTGATGGGTATCAATGTCAATGCCATTATTACCATTACCTTTGCCATCGGTTCTTCTTTGGCTGCACTGGCGGGCTTGTTCTACCTGCTGAAGGCACCCAATGTCTCCTTTACCATGGGTGCTATGCCTGGTATCAAGGCCTTCACCGCTGCGGTTATCGGCGGTATCGGCTCTATTCCCGGTGCTATGCTGGGCGGTATTCTGCTGGGTGTGGTGGAGAGTATTTCTTATAAGATCGCTGCAATTGCCCCCTATACGGATGCCATTGAGTTTTCTATCCTGATCGTCATTTTGTTGGTCAGACCCACCGGCTTCCTTGGTAAGAAACGGAGGGAAAAGGTATGAAACTTGGTAAAATCAAAATCAATCATTACATCAACTACCTGGTTATTGGCCTGCTGCTGATCGTACTGGGCAGCATGACCGTAGCCGGTGTTCGGTTTGACAATTCCATGCTGTTTTTGCTGGAAAAGGTTGCCATCGGTATCATTCTGGCGGTTTCTCTGTCCCTTGTGGTAGGCTTCCTGGGTGAACTTTCCCTGGGTCACGCAGGCTTTATGTGCGTGGGCGCTTACCTGGGCGGCAAGGTCGCGGCATTGCTGGTGCCTGCTATGGGCAACGGTGTGCTGACGCTGGTGATCTCCCTGCTGGCAGGCTGCGCTGCAGCAGCTGTTTGTGGTATTATCGTAGGTGTTCCTGCTCTGAGATTGCGGGGTGACTACCTGGCCATCGTGACTTTGGCCTTTGGTGAGATCGTCAAGTCCCTGTTCCGGAATACCTCCTATGAGTCCTTTGGCGGCACTTTGGGTCTGGATACCCCCCGGTTTGATAAAAAGTACCTGTTTATCATTGCTTTCCTGCTGGTGCTTTTTACCCTTATGGTGGTGCAGAATTACATCCGCTCCAAGCACGGCCGCGCAGTGACCGCCATCCGGGATAATGAGATTGCAGCCCGGGCTACCGGCATCAATGTGACCAAGTATAAGTTGTTGACATTCACACTGTCTGCGGCTTTGGCCGGTATGGCAGGCGTGTTGTACAGCTATAGTAATTACACTGTGCAAAGCACCCAGTTTGGCTATAACTATTCCATCGAGATGCTGGTTATGGTGGTTTTGGGCGGTATGGGCAGCATCAACGGTTCCATTATCGCCGCAACCCTGATCACCTGGCTGAATACCTGGCTGCCCACCAAGCTGACCGGTGACCTGGCAGTGCTGCAGAATCTGTTGTATGCTCTGGTGTTGATCGTTATCGTGATTTACAATAACGCGCCCAAGCTCAAGGGCTTCCGGGATAAGTACAATATCGGCGCACTTTTGAATAAATTCAAAAAGCACGATGCCGGCAAGATCAATGACGATAAGGCAAAGTGGGATGTTGTTCCCACCAAGATCAGTATGGATGAAGTGCTTTCTGTGGACTTTACCCCGCAGAATCTGGGCCCCGATAAAGGAGGTAAGAAGTAATGGCAGAATATATGCTTGAAACGAAAAACCTCGGTATCTCCTTCGGCGGTCTGAAAGCAGCCCAGGATGTGAATATTCGCATCAAGAAGAATCAACTCTACGGTTTGATCGGCCCCAACGGCGCCGGCAAGACCACCATCTTTAACCTTTTGACCTGTATCTATAAGCCCACCACCGGTACATTCTACTTGGATGGTGAGGAAATGAAGGGTCTGACACCCCATAAGATCAACCAGAAGGGCATTGCCCGTACTTTCCAGAATATCCGTCTGTTCAACAATATGACGGTGGTCCGGAATGTTATGGTAGGCCTGCATAACCTGCCGGAGTATAAGTGTACCGCTTTTGAATCCTTCTTCCGTCTGCCCCGGCACTTTAAGGTGGAGAAGGCAATGCGGGAAAAGGCCAAGGAATTGCTACGCATCCTGGGTCTTGAGGAGGAGCGAAACAATCTGGCCTGCAACCTGCCGTATGGCAAGCAGCGCAAATTAGAAATTGCAAGAGCTTTGGCCACCAATCCTAAGATCCTGCTTTTGGATGAGCCGGCGGCAGGTATGAACCCCAATGAAACCGAGGACCTGGCCCAGACCATCCGTTTTATTCGCGACCATTTTGATATGACCATCCTGCTCATTGAGCACGATATGCGATTCGTTTCCGAGCTGTGCGACGAACTGACCGTTCTGAGCTTCGGTACAGTGCTGGCCCAGGGCGAGACCAAGGCCGTGCTGCAGGATCCCGAGGTCATCAAAGCCTATATCGGAGGATAACGCTATGGCATTGTTGGAAGTAAATAATCTGGAAGTGTACTACGGTGTTATCTGCGCGCTGAAGGGCATCAGCTTTCATGTGGACGAGGGTGAGATCGTGTCCTTGATCGGTGCCAACGGCGCCGGTAAAACCACCATGATGCAAAGTACCGTGGGCCTCATTCCCAAGCGGGGCGGCCAAGTCCTCTTTGACGGACAGGACATCACCAAGACCCCTTGTCACAAAATTGTGAAGCTGGGTATGACCCAGGTGCCTGAGGGCCGTCGGATTTTCCAGGAGCTGACTGTTTATGAGAACCTGATGATGGGCGCATATACCATGAAAGATCAGCAGGAATTCAAAGCAGAACTGGATAGAATCTACGATTTGTTCCCCCGACTGGCAGAGCGCCGGAAACAGATTGCCGGCACTCTTTCCGGTGGTGAACAGCAGATGTTGGCTATGTCCCGGGCGCTGATGAGCAAGCCTAAACTACTGATGCTGGACGAGCCGTCTATGGGCCTGGCACCCATTTTGGTGGACCAGATCTTCTCCATCATCAAGGACTTACACAAAGCCGGCACTACCATCTTGCTGGTGGAGCAGAATGCCAGCAAGGCACTGGAAATCTCTAACAGGGCTTATGTCCTGGAGACCGGCAACATTACCATCAGCGGCACAGGCAGTGAGTTGATGAATAGTCCCGAAGTGCAAAAAGCCTACTTAGGCGGATAAATAACAGCACCCCTTGCATAGGATGTATGCAGGGGGTGCTTTTTATGTGTCGACGCAATCAGCTTTGGGGGTATCTGCTACTGGCTTTTGGAATCGGGGTGCTGGTGGGGACCTGGTTGGAAAGCGGTCTTTTTTGCCATTTGTTCGGCCTTTTGGCCATCTTCTGCGGAATTGGTATCTGCAGCCGGAAATAGTTGGCATAAACATGTCCCGGGGTGAATATGCTTTGGTATCGAGAAACTGTAAGGAGTGATTTGCGTGGAAATGCAGTTTGACAAGATTCCTGTAGCATATCTGCAGAAGCTGACCGGGCAAAACCGCACCCAGGAGCAGACCTTAGAGGTGCGATTGCCGGAGGGTATGCCGGATATCGGCAGAGTCCTTGGTGCCTGGGGACAGGTTGTTGTGCGAGGTAAGGAGTGGAACGGCGACCATATGGCCGTGTCCTGCGGCGTGATGGCCTGGGTCCTGTATACTCCGGAGGAGGGCGAGGGCGTCCAAAGTGTGGAGGCCTGGCTGCCTTTTTCCATGAAATGGGATCTGCCGGACGCCCGTCATGACGGAAAAATTATGACCTCTTGCTTGCTAAAAGGCGTGGATGCCCGTAGCACCTCGGCAAGAAAGCTGATGGTCCGTGCCACCATAAGCGCTTTAGGGGAAGCCTGGCTGCCGGGACAGGTGGAGTATGCAGTTCCGGCGGGCGTCCCGGAGTCTGTGGAGATGCTTGCTAACACATATCCGCTTCTGCTGCCCAAGGAAGCAGGGGAGAAGCCTTTTGATTTGGAGGATGAAGTGAAGCTGCCCGCCGGCCCAAAGCTGGAGAAAATTATGCACTATTGTCTGCTACCGGAGATTCTGGACCAAAAAATAATGGCCGGCAAGGTGGTATTCCGCGGAACGGCGACGCTGCATATGCTCTACCGGGCTGAGGACGGCAAATTATACACCCACGATTGCGATCTGCCCTTTTCGCAGTTTGTAGAACTGGAACGGGAGTATGACCGGGATCCTGTGGTTTCTGTATGGCCTTGTGTCACTGCCTTGGATTTGGAACTGGGCGATGAGGGCGTCTTGCAGCTGAAGGCCGGCTTATTGGGGCAATATTTGCTTTGCGACCGGGAAATGGTCACCGTTACAGAGGATGCTTATAGCCCTCACAGATCGGTCACGCCCAGCTATGAAGAACTTTTGTTACCTGCGGTTTTGGACCACATATCCCAGAGCCTCACCGCAGATATTTCTCAGGACGCGGATGTCCGGCAGGTGGTGGATGTGGCGTTCTATCCTTCTTATGCGCCTGGGGAGGCAACACAAGCCGGTATGCGCTTTTCTTTGCCCGGGCAGTTTCAAATGCTTTATTATGACGCGGAAGGTCAATTGCGCAGCTTGACCACTCCTTGGGAGGGGGATTGGAACTGGGACATTGCCCCGGATGCTACCGCCCATATCCTGCTGACCGCTGTCGGAAAAGCTCAGGCGATCCCTGGCGCTGGGAATGTGACCTTGCACGGTGAAATGCAGCTCTACGCGGTAGCTGGTGCAGGGCAGGGGATCCGGATGATTACCGGTCTTGAAATGGGCGAGCCGGAAAAGGCTGATCCCGGGAGGCCCAGCCTGATTCTTTGCAGAAAAGGAAATCGTCGTCGATGGGATGTGGCAAAGGAAAACGGCACCACTGTAGCGCAGATCAAGCTGGCTAACCGTTTGGAAGGGGAGCCGGACGATAATGCCGTGCTGCTGATCCCGGTGGTTTAAAACAGAAAAACCGCCGCTGCGTGGGAGATGCGCAGCGGCGGTGGCGGTTGTCGCATTCGGGGAGAATGTCCGCCGTAAACAGAGTAACGCAGAGTCTTTTCAGGATGCAAGGGAATCCTGTCGAAGTCCTGCGTTATTTTTTTGTTTACAAAATCAGTGTTGATTTCTGGGGAACTGTGGTGTAAAATACAGGAAAAACCCACAGGAGATAGTCTATGAACAAGATATTTGACTTAAACGGTCCTTTTATGCAGGCACTTTCCCGGATGGCAGATCTTGTGATCCTCAGCCTTTTGTGGTTTGTCTGCTGCCTGCCTGTATTTACCATTGGCCCGGCATCTGCAGCCATGTGCTTTGTGGCGATGAAGCTTGCCAAGAAAGAGGAGATTCGCATTGCACCCACCTTCTTTCAATCCTTTAAGATCAATTTCAAGCAGGGTGTTATTTTGAATCTGATTTTCCTGGCAGTCGGTGCGATCTTGGCATTGGATATGGTCTATTTCGGCGCTGAGCAGCTGGGCGCGGGAACCGGCATCACTATGATTCGGGGCGTATTTATGGCAATGGGTGTGTGGGCGCTGTGCATTATGTTCTATGCCTATCCTATGCAGGCGCAGTTTTATAATCCCATCAAGCGTACCCTCCGCAATGCTGCGATTTTGTCTATGCAAAAACCCGTGAACACAGCAATCGTGTTTTTAATCAACATGATTCCGGTTATCTTTGTGTATGTATCGGTGTGGGTGCTTAAGGATCTGACCCTGTTTGTGAGATTGGCACCTCTGTGGGTGTTGCTTGTCCCTGGTTTGCTGGCATATCTGTGCGGCAAACGGTTTGTGAAACTGTTTGATCCCTACCTCAACCCGAAGGAAGAAAAGCCTGAGGACGAAACCGAAGAAGAAACAGAAGAATAATCCAAAAAGCGTGTCGAAAGACACGCTTTTTTCTTTTGCCCACTTGTGCAGGGTGGCGCTGTGTGTTATAATACACAGGTACCTTACTAATGCTAAGGAGGTTAAATTATGGAGTTGGAACACACGATTATGCGCCGGGTTATGCGCATTGCATCCCTTTCCCGCCGCAGGCCGCCTCATGCCCACGGAGCGGATGGCCATAAATGCCGGGGATTTGGGCATATTCTTGACTTGCTGACCCAAAATGACGGTCTGCGTCAACAGCAGATTGCAGAGCTTTTGGATATTCGTCCCCAGTCGGCATCAGAGGCCATTGCCAATATGGAGCAGGCAGGTCTTGTGCGTAGAGAAACAGACGAACAGGACCGGCGCAGCAGCCGGATCTATATCACCCCGGAGGGTCAGCAGCGCCAGGCGGAATTACTGGCCCGCCGTGTGGAAAATGCCCGTCGTGTGATGGCGCCCCTGACAGAAGAAGAAAAGAAGACATTGCTGCAGCTACTGGAAAAGGTAACTGACGCATTACAGGAAAACAAGGAGGAGAACTAATATGCCTATGCCCCCTATGGGCGGAAGAATGCCCCCCAATTATCAGCGACCCAAGCCCCCCGCATCCATCAAAGAACTGCCCCGGTATCTCAAGGAGGTTTTCGGCGGCTTCTTCAAGCGGTTTTTCTATATTTTAAAACTTGTGTGGAATACCGGCCATTGGATTCCTTTGTTGCTTGCCTTTGTAGCCCTGTTTAAGGGTGTTACCCCTGTCATCGGATCACTGATTTCGCAGCACATCCTCAATGGCCTGCAGGAGGTAATCCAGGCAGGACCCCAGCCGGAGAGCGCTTTTTGGACCTCCGGTGTGTTGTATTTGCTGATCGCCCTGATTGTATACCGGCTTTTGATTTTGGTGGTGAACAATGTCAGCAATGCCTTGAACCGCATCGCTGGCGAAAAGGTGGTAAAAGAAGTCAAAGAGCAGATCATGCTGAAATCCAGAGAAATCGACCTTGCTTCTTTTGACAACGCTGCATTCTATGAGAAAATGGAAAATGCTGAGCGGGAAGCCGGTCACAGACCCCTACATATCCTGACCCAGACCCTGGGCATTATCAGTTCTGTGATCGAACTAATCAGCTTTATGGTGGTGCTGCTTTCTGCCCCCGGTCTGTCCTGGATTACCTTGGTTGTAATCGGTGTGTCCATTCCCTCTGCCATCATCAATTTTGTCTACCGCAGAAAGAATTTCCGCTATATGCGTTTCAGTTCCAAAGAGCGCCGGCAGATGAATTATTTCTCCGGCGTGTTGGTGGATAAGGATTTGGTGAAAGAGGTTCGCTTGTACGACTTGGCGGATACCTTCATCGGTCGTTACTTTACCGCATTCAAGGCCTACTATAAGGGCCTGCGAAAACTGATTCTGACTGAGGGTGCCTGGCATATTTTGTTCTCTGTAATTACCGGTGTTACAAATCTTGTTTTTTACATTATGATTGCCAAGCGGGTGTTCACCGGCGAATTCCAAATTGGTGACTATACTCTCTATACCGGCGCTATTGCTTCAGTGGCCACCAGCATCAGCACCCTGATCGCCTCTACCGGCACCATCTATGAGGGTACACTCTTTATCGATAACCTCATTGCATTTATGAATGAAAAACAGAACATTATTCCTTGTCAGCAGCCTGCAGAATTGGTTACCCACGGTGCAGAGCATACCATTGAATTCCAGGATGTGAGCTTCCGCTATCCGGGAACAAAGAAGGATGTTCTGCAGAATATCAGCTTTACCATTGAACCGGGACAGACGCTTGCGCTGGTAGGATTGAATGGCGCCGGCAAGACAACTCTTATCAAATTGCTGACCCGTCTGTATGATCCCTCCGCAGGCCGAATTCTTTTGGATGGCAAGGATTTAAAAACCTACGATATCAAGAGTCTGTATCAGACCTTTGGCATCATCTTCCAGGATTTTGGTAAGTATGCTTTAAGTGTGAAGGAAAACATCCAGCTGGGCGATATACATAAGGATGTTTCTATGGATACTGTGGAGTATGCCGCCCGGCAGAGTACTGCCGGTGAGTATATTGAAAAATTGCCCCGCGGCTATGATACGCCCTTGATGCGTATCTTTGAGCAGGATGGCCTGGAGCTTTCTATCGGTCAGTGGCAGAAACTGGCAATTGCCCGGGCGTTCTATGCGGATTCCGATATTATGATTTTGGACGAGCCTACCGCCTCCCTGGATCCTATGGCAGAGCAAGAGATCTTCAACCAGTTTGATCGACTCCGCAACAATAAGACCACCGTGTTTGTCTCGCACAGACTCTCCAGTGCTACCATTGCCGACCAGATTCTGGTAATCGAGCAGGGTTGTCTGATTGAAAAGGGCAGCCACCGGGAGCTGATGGCCCAAAAGGGGAAATATTATGACTTGTTCACTACCCAATCCAAGCGGTATGTGTCCCAGGAGGGGGAGGAAACTCCTGGAACTTTGCCGGACAAGGGCAATAAATGAAACAATTTGTAACCACTTTTGTGCAATTTAACGGAAAAAGTTGTCGCCTTATCAGGAAAAAATGTTGTTAAAATAAAAAAAAGTGAAGATACTGACCTTGTAATATTTACATTTATAATGTATAATCTACATGTTAAACTGGGTTAGAGTGTAGGTATGTCCAAAAACTGCCAAAAGAGGGAGTAAATCAGCCGTTACAGTAGATGAGGTGAAACCGTGTTCAAGCTGGTCATTGTGGAAGATGAGGATAACATCAGACATTCTCTGGAATGCTTCATTCCCTGGGAGCAGATGGGCTTCTGCGTGGTTGGCGCTTTCAGCGACGGCTCGGATGCGCTGGCATACCTGAAGGAGAATCCCTGTGATGTGGTTCTGACGGATATTCTCATGCGCCGTATGAGCGGACTGGAATTGAGCCGTGCGCTTCACGAACTGTTGCCGCAGATCAAGGTGGTTATCCTCAGCGGACACAGCGATTTTGCTTATGCCCAGCAGGCCATCGAATATAAGGTGGCGCACTATCTGGTGAAGCCGGTGGATGAGGATGAACTGATTACAGTTTTTAAGAGCCTCGCCGATCAGCTGACAGAGCAGCAGGAAGAGCAGTTTGCAACCCAATCCCAGAACCAGGCCCTGAAGCAGATCCTGCAAAAGAGTTTCTTTCGGGATCTTCTCTCCGGCCGTGTGGCTTCGGAGAATGAGCTGAATGTATACTTAAAGCTATTGGGACAGGGTGGCGTCCAAAGCACTTGCCCGTTGTTTGCTTACGAGCTTCGGGAAACGGGTCGCCTTTCTGAATCAGAATCGGATGGATTCACTGCAGAGGAAATTCTCCAAGAGCAATTGCCCGCAGGAGGCGATACCTTCAATACATACTTGCTGGAAGGCAGAGGCAATCACTGGCAGATCATTTTCGTCGGTTTGCCCAATTGCACCGGCAAGGAGCTGCGGAAATGTTGCAATGACAAGATGCAGCAGATGGTGGAAACGCTTAGCAAAAGTACGGAAGGTGAGTTCTCCTTCCATCTGACCCATTCCGTTGCCCAGTTATCAGAATTACTGACAGAGTCGGATGTCAAAGAATCCGCTGAGGAAAATCAGCCTGTTGACGGTACCCTGTGCGAAACGGTGGTTGCGGATTACAAGTTGCTGATCGTGGAGTTGGATTTGGGTAGTAAAGAAACCCTGCTCTACCTTTTGAGCGGTATTCTTTACAGATTAAAAGATGCCTCACTTGAGGATGTGCAGTTTGCGCTGAAAAACCTCTATTCCGTCGTAGAACTGGATTACAGGAAACGGAAGATCAACGTCTGGGACATCACGAACGGCAAGTTCAACTTTAATCATCTGTACCGGGCGAAGGATCTGAATACAGTTTCGGTAAACCTAAAGGAAGATTTCTGCGCATTGTGTGATGGACTGAAGACCCATAAGCCCGGTAGTGAGCATGGTGTGGTTGGTCGGCTGGTGCAATACCTCAACGAACATCTGGATGAGGATGTAGCCCACAATGAGATCGCAGCCAAGTATCGCATCCACCCGGGTTACTTAAGCCGGCTCTTTAAGCAGGAGATGGGGGAGACCCTGTCGGAATACCTGTTGCGGATCCGGATCGAGCGGGCGGCCAGCCTTTTGAAGGAAGGTCGGCATAAGATTGGCGATATAGCCGGCATGGTCGGTTACAGCGCGTCTTCTTATTTCTCCATCATGTTCAAGAAGTACACCGGCTACTCCCCCAGGGAGTACACGCAGAGGGTGTCGCTGTGATGGATAGAAAGAAAACAGCGTGGCCCTATATCAAAGGCTATAAATTCAACAGCCTTTTATTGAAGACCTTTATCTATGTGTTCGTTCTGGTAACGGTACCGCTTTTGCTGGTGCTGAGCCTGAACTACAATAAATTCAACACCCTGGTAAATAACCGGGTGATGGATATGAATGACGGCCTTCTGCAAAAAAATGCAGCGGTGACCGACAATATTATGACAGGCCTTTTGGATATGGCCAACCAGGTATCTCAGTTGCAATCGGTCGTGGAGATCGTTGAGATTCAGCAAATGGGCGATGACTACAACCAAGAGGTGGACAAAACTGTCCAGGATGTCAAAAACTATACAATATCAAATAATATGATCCGTTCAGCCATCCTTTATTCAGATATAAACGGTATGCTGATCGATGAAAGCGGCGCCACCCGGGTGCAATCTATGATGGACATCGGCAAATGGTACGAAGTCCATAAGAAGATGCCTATGGTCTTGCCCTATATCCTTGTGAATGATTCTGACAGTGTGTATGTCTGCCAGCCTATCTGGTCACCCAGAGGACAGCGGGTAGGTCTTACAGTGCTGGAGATCGCCTTTCAGCAGATTCGCAGTCTGATGGAGGGTCAGGAGACAGACCAACAGGGAATCTTCTTTGTGATGGACGCCAGCGGACAGATCATATATTCCAGCAATAAAACATTCTTTAAACTGGATCAGCAAACCATAAAGGAATATGAATCGGATATTGCCAATGTAAATTCCGGTCAGTCCCAATTGGTGACCCGGTTCAGTAAGCGGGTGGTTTCCGTTATGGAATCCGACCATAAAAGCTGGAAATACGCCTATGTGACAGAACTCCCGGACTATCAGGAGGAAATGAGCGTGGTTCGCACATTCCTGATAAGCTCTGTTACGGTTGGTGTTCTCACAAGCCTGATCGTGGCTTATCTGATTACACATTTTGGCTATAGACCCATCCGAAAGATCGTTGGCGTTATTCAGAACCCCCAGCTTCACTGGAACGAGCGGGAGGCCACTAAGAAATCCAACGAGATGCTCTTTATCACCAGTAACATTCTGGCAGACAGCGACCCGGATTCTGATATATCCGAGGAACTGGGTGACAGAATCCGGTCCTTGCGGCAAGCCCAGTTCCGGGCGCTGCAGTTTCAGATCGACCCCCATTTTCTGTATAACACCCTGGAAACCATTAAATGGAATGCGGTTGCAGAAATGGGCTTGGGCAACAAGACCAGCAAAATGCTGACAAAAGTTGCCCGGTTGTACAGGTTGGGCCTTGAGAACGATGATGTGATCGTTCCGTTGCGGGAAGAGCTGGAGTTCCTGAAACTCTATATTGAAATAGTAAGGATCCGCTTTGGCGACTCCATACAGTTTCGTTGGGATATCGATGAAAGCCTGTATGATTGCAATGTAATCAAAATGTGCCTGCAGCCCATTGTGGAAAATGCCATTCAGCACGGTCTGCGGCCGAAGAACTATCTTGGAAATATCACAGTATCTGCTTGGTACGAGGAGGAATGTCTGCACATCTGTGTGGAAGATGACGGACTGAATCTGAGCCAGACAGAACTGGATAAGCTCAATGAGAAAATGAAGACTGGCTCCGGCTTTGAAGAAAGCAAGGTGGGTCTTCGGAATGTCAATGAGCGAATAAAGTTAATTTATGGAAAGAAATACGGTGTGAGCATCAGCAACACAGTTTCTCCTGAAGAAGGGGAGGCCGGAGCAGGTGTTCGCGTTGTGCTTACTTTTCCGTGCAGAAATTTTAACAGGAGTGAGGAAACGAAATGATGCTGAAGATGAAGAAGTGGATTGCAGCAGTAATGGTAATTGCTTTGCTTGCATCTGTCATAGGCGCGCTCCCCGTAGCGGCCGCGCCTGCAGGCACCGGCTCTCTGGATGGAGACTGGACCTACGACGAGGATGCCTTTGGCCAGCAGAATACCTATTACAACTACATCGAGGGCCACAACGAAAAGGGTACCCCCTCTCCCGACAAGGAGATCGTGGTGGATATGCCCAATTTCAAGATTGAGGAATCTGAATACGCAGAAGAACCCTCCGGTACAAAGATCTACGATAAGTAAGAGGGCGTGGAGAATTCTGACAATGTCCTGTATGTAGGCGCAAAGGGTGAAAAGATCACCTACACCCTGGATGTTCCCGAAACCGGCCTTTACGGTTTGGAAATGGTCTACTATCCTCTGGCAGTGATTGGTACACAGTATCAGTTCTCTCTGTTTATCGACGGTGAAAACCCCTTCATTGAGGCAAACAGCTGTGTAATTAACCGTGTTTGGCATAACGAACCCATCACCACTGATGAATTTGGTGATGACCTGCGTCCTCAGCCCAAACAGCAACCCGAGTGGCGGACCCAGTTCCTGTATGACCAGAAGGGTGTCCACGGCACTCTGAAGTTCTACCTGGAAAAGGGTACCCATGAGTTCACCCTGATTTTTGACGGTACGCCTGTTCTGCTGAAGGGTTTGACCTTTAAGCAGGAGCCCGGCATTATGTCCTACCAGGACCACGTGTCTATGTACAAGCAAAAGGGCGCCAAGGATGTCGCTGGACACATTGAGTTGTTCCAGGCTGAGAACTATTATCGCCAGTCCAGCGCTCAGCTGTGGCCCTGCGCCGATAAGACCAGCTCTCTGACCCAGCCCTTCTCCTATAAGAATGTCAAGCTTAACTACGGCGGCGGCAGCCAGTGGAAGCAGCCCGGTCACTGGATCTCCTGGCAGATCGAAGCCCCTGAGGATGGTTTCTACAACATCGGCGTCAAGTATAAGCAGGGTTACCTGGACGGCCTGTTCAGCTCCCGAAAAGTTTATATTGACGATGTTGTTCCTTTCAAAGAACTGGAATCTGTCCGTTTCGACTACACCACCGGCTGGAAGAACCAGCTGCTGGGTGATGAAAACGGTGCATACAGTATCTACCTGACCAAGGGTATCCACACCCTTACCATGGAAAATGTTATCGGTGACCTGTCCGAGACTATGGGTGTGCTGCAGACGGTTGTTAACGGCCTGAATGAGCTGTACCTGTCCATCGTTATGATTACCGGTAGCTCTCCTGACCAGTATCGTGACTACTATCTGGATAGACAGCTGCCCAATCTGCCCAATGATCTGCGGAAGAATGCTGATCTCCTGTATAAGGAAGTTGCCCGTCTGGAAGAGATCGTCGGCGCTAAGGGTGCAGAAAGCGCATACTTCGATGATGTTGCCTTCAATCTGTACAACTACGCGGATAATATTGGCGACATTACATACAAGAACAGACTGACCAGCCTGAAGAACGATATCAACGGCTTGAGTGCCAAGTTGACCACTTACCAGGAGCAGGCTTTGGATATCGACTACTTCGCAGTGGTATCTGCCGGCACCGAGCTGCCCAAGACCACTATGAATGCTTGGGACTGGGTTGTATACCAGGTCAAGAGCTTCTTTGCTTCCTTTGCTCCGGATCCCGCTGAGAAGGAAGAAAAGACTACCATCCGTGTTTGGATCTCCACCGGTATCGACCAGTTTGAGATTCTGAAGAACATTATCAACGATGAGTTCACTCCTAAGTACGGTATCGAGGTCGACCTGGAACTGAACGGCGGTTCTCTGATTAACGCTTTGGCGGGCGGTACCGGTCCCGATGTTATGTTGGGTCAGGGTTCTACCCAGGTCGTTAACCTGGCACTCCGTGACGCAGTTGTTGACCTGTCCCAGTTCGAAGGCTTTGACGAGATCCTCAGCCAGTATATTCCCGGCTCCGAGATCCCCTTCACTTTGGAAGGCAGATGCTACGGTATCCCCAGCACCAACGGTTGTACCGTTATGTTTATCAGAACCGATATCTTTGAGAATATGGGTCTGAAGATCCCCGAGACCTGGGACGATATTTACGATGTGGCACAGGTGCTGCAGCGTTACAATATGAACCTGGGTGCAGTTCCTTCTTTCGCAACCCTGCTGTATCAGAAGGGCGGCTCTTACTTCAATGAAAGTCTGACTGAGGTCGCTTTCAATACTGATGTAGCCGTAGACGCGCTGGTTCAGCACGCAGAATTCTATACCAAGTACGGTTTCCCTGTCAGCTATGACTTTGCCAACCGTTTCAGAACCGGTGAAATGCCCATCGCTCTGGCTGACTACACCACCTATAACAACCTGAAGTACACAGCTCCTGAAATCAGCGGTCTGTGGGAGATGTTCCCCATGCCCGGTACCAGAATGCCTGACGGCAGCATCAATGCTACCCAGATGGACCAGTCCGGTATTGGCGCGATTATGCTGAAGAGTTCCCTGGAGACCCCTGAGAAGACAGAAGCTGCCTGGACGCTGATTAAGTGGTGGTCTGAGGCTGAGACCCAGACCAGATATGCTACCGACCTGGAAGCAGCTCTGGGCATCGCCGCAAGACGCGCAACCGCAAACCTGGAAACCCTGAAGAACATTGGCTGGACTTCCAAGGAACGTGCCGTTCTGGAAGCACAGTTCAAAAACCTGAAGTTTATTCCCATTGTTCCCGGTAACTACTATGTGACCAGAGGCCTGACCAACTCCATCCGTGGCGTTGTTGACCATGGCGAGAATGCTCGCGAACTGCTGAACGAGTGGACTATCAAGATCAATGCGGAAATTCTCCGTAAGAGAAACGAGTTCTTTATGAACGAAGAGAAATGAGTTCTGTTGAACGCTGAAAAATAATTGAAGGGATGAAAAAGATGCCTCGTACAAAGAAGCCTGATCGGCTGAAAACATCTTTAAGACGCGTGTATGCAGAGCGAGCCAGCTACATGATGATCGCTCCGTTTATGATTGCGTTCTTTATCTTCACGGTTATACCGGTTGTTGCGGCTATTGTCTTGAGTTTTACTGACTTTAACATGCTGCAGACCCCTAACTTTGTGGGTTTTGAAAACTATAAAACACTGTTTTTGAACGATGACGTGTTCATTATCGCAGTTAAGAATACCTTGATCATTGCGTTGATCACCGGTCCTCTTGGCTACATTGCCTGCTTTATCTTTGCGTGGTTCATTAACGAACTTCCCAATAGAGTGCGTGCAGTTATGACCGTTATCTTCTATGCGCCCTCCATTTCCGGTGGTGTGTATACAATCTGGACCTACATCCTCAGCGGTGACCGTTACGGCGTTGTTAACGGTATCCTGATGAAGTTGGGTCTGCTGGATTCTCCCATCCTGTTCCTGAACGATACCGATTATATGCTGACTTGCTGTATTATTGTGCAGCTGTGGCTGAGCTTGGGTACCAGCTTCCTGTCCTTCCTGGCAGGTTTCAAGACTGTGGATACCACCTTGTATGAAGCCGGCGCTATTGACGGTATCAACAACAGATTCCAGGAGATCTGGTTTATGACTCTGCCCCAGATGAAGCCGCAGCTTCTGTTTGGTGCTGTTATGCAGATTTCCAGCTCTTTCGCCTGCGGTGGCGTTATGGCTACATTGTGCGGTAACCCCTCTGTCGACTATGCAACCCATACGATCATTAACCACATCTCCGACTACGGCGGAGAGCGGTATGAGTTAGGTTATGCCTGCGCAATCAGTACAGTTCTTCTGATGGCAATGTTGATTGTTAACAAGGTTATCAATAAAGTTCTGGTAGATGACTAAAAAGGAGGATTCTTATGAAACTGTTTCATTTAAAAAAGCAATTGAATCGCTCCCATTTTGGTAACTTCTCCGTGTTCTTTATGCTGGTCGTTGTGGGTATCTTTATGGGCTTGCCCCTGTACTACACGGTGATCCAGTCCTTTAAGCCTATCGAAGAGCGATTCATTTTCCCGCCCCGTTTTTATGTAACAAACCCCACCGGCAGCAACTACACCCAGTTGTTCCAGCTGGTTTCCGACCTGACCGTTCCTTTCAGCCGTTACCTGTTTAACAGTGTGTTCGTCAGTATCGCAAGTACCGGCGTTGGCGTGCTGATCGGCGCTATGGCTGCTTACCCCTTCGCCAAGAAGAAATTCCCCGGCAAGAATGGCCTGTGGAAGCTGGTTATGCTGACCCTGCTGTTCTCCGGCGG
>JAEIGA010007065.1_pt1 | contig 17074 bp, 8 predicted proteins | sample 9270691 | NCBI WGS metagenome assembly JAEIGA01 (sample SAMN17057246, study PRJNA624740) | gut metagenome | biome: biome; isolation source: fecal sample | host: Bos grunniens | place: China: Xizang | collected 2019
ATATTACCATCCAAATCCAATCCCCGTCAACTATTGACCGTTGACTATTAACGTGCAAAAATGTAGCAAACCGAGAGCAAAGTTAAACTTGTTTAAACTATGCCGAGGTGCAACACATTTTCGCAAATTTTCAATTTGCAAAGATACAATTTTTTTTTCATTTATGCAATAGTCCCACAAAGTAGGGACGCACGGCTCGTGCGTCCTCTCAACCGAAGGTTGAAAATCACTAGCAACTAGTCACTCCACACAAGTAACTAAAAACTCCCCCTGTCCAAATTGTCCATTTGTCCATTTGTCCATCTAAAAAACAAGTCTTGCAACTTTTGGCATGGCCTACGAAAATTTTGTTATTTCACGATTTTGTTAAATTCAAAAAAAATAGTAACTTTGCAGAAACTTAAAAACTTATACTATTATGAGAAGAACAAACAAATTTGATTGGACAGAGTGCCCTCACGAAGAGATTGTACGCGAAAAAGCAAAGTATACTAAAATAATAGACAGCGTTAGTGAAATACCTTTAGATACAGTGCCAGGCAAATATCTCTTTAATAATAAGATTATTTATATTCTTGATACAAAACGAGAATATACAGGTAATACAGGCAAACCCGAAGTAAGAATTACTTTTCTATTAGAAAATGATGATACCAACAAATATAGTGGATTTACTTGCCATATTCGTAAATTAACAGGCACGAAGAGAGGTTCTCATCCTAAAAGAAATAGATAAGCAAAAACGCATCCCATAACGAGGATGCGTTTTGCTTTTTATTACGATTATTGATCTAATTCATCAAACCAATTCAAAGCATTTTCAATGTTAATGTGCTTATAGAATCTTAATGTAAACTTATCTAACAACAAATCTTTCGATTTTTTAGCATCTGCATTTAACAATGCTTTTTTCGATAAATCTAACACACTAGTCATTATATCATCTGACTTCAATTGATTAGAGTAACCTGCACCACCTGGATTCGTATCAAATATACAAATATGACCATTTGGCATAATTGTAAAATCAATAGCATTACGCTCTTTTCCAAGCACATCTGCCAACGATTGTGTGAATACAATACCCAATGTGCACAACAATGAATATTCATCATCTCTATTATTAATCCAATGATTCATTGCTCTATGGCGTATACGAATTTCACTATAATCCGTTTGAATCAAATCTCCAATAATAACATTGCGTTTGAACTTTTCCTTTTGAGTTGAATTACTACAATATTGACGTATATCTTTTCCTTTAATAGCTAAATGATATTTAGCTTTATCTTTGTCTTTTGGGAAGCGATCATTCATCTCTTTTGGTAAATCACTCGACTCGTCTACAGCAATCTCTGTCTCTAATACCATTTTTCCGCATAAAGGACACAAACAATAACCATAGCCAAGACCTTCATTGTAATACAAAATCTTAGCATTACCTGTATCACGATTATTTCTAACTGAATAAAGCAAAGCATTACCATCATTTACATCCCAATCTTCGGTATCTATTAATTGGGCGCTCACCCTAGTGAATTTATTATTCTCTATAATACGATTTGTTGTTTCATTAATATCAGGAATAAAACTAACAGGTTGAACCAATTCTAACTCTTCTTTATCGTTTACATTCCAAGCTATTTTCGAACTCAAATTTTGTCCTTCAGCTTCACCAACAACCGTTTTTTCAGCATTGCGATAAATTTTCTTGAAATTGTTTATGCCTTGATAGAAGTTTGTATACTCTATACCTCTAACTGTAAACACAACACCATCTACTACAATCGAATTTCCAGGAGCATATTGAGCAATTGCCTCACGCAAAGAATACGACGGATTAGAAGACGTCGAGGTCGAATAGAAATTCTTATTTCCAGTTGTATTAATATCAAAAGTCAGAACACTTACTGGCATATTTGCATTTGGAGTAAAACGACTTGTCGACCAAAAAGACAAAAGACGTTGATTCAAAACTTCCAAATACTGAAGTTTCAATTTCGTACGGAATTTATCTCTTTGTTTTGGTGTTTTACAAGTCTTATCACTATTATCAAATGCAAACTTATAGTCAGCCACCTTCATCTCTAATTCCGAATAGCAACGTTCATTTTCCTCTTTAGCCCTCTTAATAACTTCATTTATTTCACCCTCAAAAACAGTATCTTTCAACAATTTCAACAAATACCCTTTCAATTCTGGAGTAATTGGTTCATCACAACGAGTATTAAATATATTACACAATGTATTTGTTTTATTTCCCAATTCGTCGCTAGGACACATCTCTCTACCATCTCCATTCTGAATTTGAATATGTCCACCAATATATTGAATGTTGAATGGTGTGTAAAAATCAACAACCTTTTGATTCAAACTACCCCCTTTAGCTCCTTGTGAGAAAACGCCAAAATAACGAATAAGGAATGAATTCACATGACGCTGCACTACCTGCGGACTCATCAAATCTATTCTAGGCACTGCCACTGGTCTATTGATAATTGTTTCAATCGGATTATACAATGTTCTCAAACCTAAAGTATCCGAACCACACAACGTGATACATACACTTCTCACTTTGTTATTACGACCACTACGACCTGCGCGTTGTTTATAGTTCGATGGCATTGGCGGAACCGATTGCAACATTACCACTTCAAGGTTACCTAAGTCAACCCCCATCTCCATTGTTGTCGAACAAGCCAATACATTAATTTTATGCAGTTTAAAGTCTTCTTGTATCTGACGCGAGACAACCTTATCTACCTGAGCCGTATGCTCAGCTTGGATAAACAAATTAGGATATAAATAAATCTCTTCCAAACGATTCGAATACTCCCCGTTTTCGCCCCAAAGCGATTTTTCCCACAACAATTTACGTTTTTCTTTAACCCAATTTATAATATCATCCAATGTTGCCTTATTTTCACTTCCTTTGTAATAAGGATAAGATTCCCACTCTTCATATAAATTAGAATCTAATTCTAACACTTTATTGCTTCTAAAATATGGGGCAAAGTTTTTAAAATTAGTTTCAACCGTACGAAGTGATGTTGCATGATTTTGCTCTCCTGCTACATTCGTATCACACAAATAAACCTTTTCATACAATTTGAAACTCATATTTGCAAGGTTTAAACGTATCGACTCTCCTTTGTCATCTACAAAAGCATCACTTTCTTTATCCCAAGTTTGACCTTGTTCGAGCAATTTAATTCCTATTAAATTATTCCAAAGCGCATCAACAACCTTTTGTATTATATCTTTGTTTTGTTTGATTGCATCCGAAATAGAAATAACCGAATTATCTCTAGCAATCAAAGCCCCAAGATATTGAATTACACGCGAGTTTGTACTCTTCTCTACTTCTGGTTTATGAATTGGACGTCTTGGCGCTTTTGTTGCCGCAAAACGCACACTCGACAAAATATCTATCTTATCATCATCCGACAATTTTAAGAATACCGATTGATTCGAACGAACCACATAATCAATATAGATCTGAAGCAAGTTTTTCCAATCTTCAACATCAATTCTATTCTCTTCAGCACTTAATAGATTATTATATTCCTTCACCTCTTCAGGCATCTCTTCTATAGCCTCTATTTTCTCATAGTGTGGATGAAACAAACCTATTGTTTCAGGCGCCATAGCCGTAATAGGTCTTTTCGATAAATATTCCACCATCAACGATTGCACATACTGTCTCTTCACGTCCTGTTTAATCTCTCCTTCTTCAGTGATCTCGTTGCTATCCGAACTTCTATTCACAAACAAAGGTGCAAATACACTACAATACTCATCATCTTCAAGTATTTTGGCAATCTCTTTCCAAGTAATATAATTTTTTTGTTGTGCTGTTAGTTCTTGCAATTTTGCGACAGTATCTAAAAACTCTTTTCCTTTCAACAAAGGCAATTTTATCGACAATTTATCAATCTCACCTTGTAATCTATTCGACTCTGCCTTACGTCTACAAAGTTCGTGATATATAGTCGCATAAACCCACAATTTTTCTTGTTCTAAATTTTGTTTTAACGTTGTTTTTGCTGCTGCTTGACGACTATCCACAAAACTTATAAATTGCTGTCCATCATGCAAAACCACATCATTACCTTGTGGGGTATATTTATCCAACTGATTCAATGTCGATGGTGTAATTACACGCAACACAAAGTCCGACGACACACGAAATTTCTTCAATCTAATTTCCTCAACATCAAAATTAAGATCACCTTCTTCATCTACCTTCTGATTTGACAATTTGCTATTACAATGAGGGCAAGAATATTGTGTATTTCCCACCAAATGCCAACTTCCCTCTGGCATCGACCCTGCAATAATAGGATGTAATTTATTATCTTTAACTACAAATTTTGCATTACTATCACCTACTTTGTTATTCGTATTCGATAATCCTAACACTGTGAATTTCACATTCGCATCATCTCCATCATTCTCCTCTATATCAAACATATCACTATCATCCACTACATATGGCTCATATTCACCTGTAGTTATATTATACATAGCTGTCGCTACATACTCACCGCAATGACTACAACGGCAAAGTTCCAACAAAGGTTCTTTTGCCAGTTTTGTATCATCTATTATATTTTGATCATAGATTCTGAACGACCCATTTTCATGTCCATTCAAACGAACAAACAATCCATTATTTGGCACACGATATAAATAGTGCACTTTTGCTTTCATCATAAGAGGGTCAAGAGCTTCGGCACGCTTACACATATCGTCTAATTGTTGCAACTTCTCTTCTATCGACAAACCTGGTTCTGTAAAAATTTCATCCAATCTGATATAGTCAGCTCTCAACAATTTTCCCCAACGTTGTTTATCCTCGTCGCTCAATGGTGCGTTTGGCAACTCTTTTTCGCCCAATCTTTCGCCAGACACTACCTTCACCTGATCTACACCTACTCCCGAAATTCCCGAAATAAATTTACGAAGTTGCAATTCATCTGCTTTCGCCTCCTCCGAGCCAGGCTCCGAATTGCTAAATGTTGCCGACGATGTTGCAAATCGCACATCTACTGGATCTACATCAAATGCCAACATCACACGACGAAGCAACATTGCCAATTCCGCAGCGCCTGCTCCGGTATATGTGTGTGTCTCGTCTATTGCAATCCACTTCAAACTCTTCAACGCAGGGTCAATAAGTTTTGAATCAGTGCCACGTAGCAAAATATACTCCAACATAGTTGGGTTGGTGAGCAAAATATTTGGTCGTTTAGCTCTCACCATCTTACGCGTATACAACACCTTTGGAAAACGATATTTCACCTCTCCATTCTCCCTGTATTCACCTCTAATCTGAGCTATACGTCGACGCAACTTTTTAGCCTCCTTCGAATTATCATCAGCCGCTGGTTCTGCTTCAGGCAAATCTCCATTATACACAGCATAAGTCAAATCTGTCCCTTCCAACAACTCTTCCAAACGCTCTTTTTGGTCTTCCATCAACGCATTCAATGGATACAAAAATATCGCTTGCACCTGATTTGCCACATTTTGAGTGTGCAAATCATGTACAAGTGGCATCATGAAACACTCCGTCTTACCCGAACCTGTGCCCGTAGTCACACAAATCGACATCGGTTTGCCACCTTCGCTCTTCTCATTGAGTAATGTATTCCAACATTGATACTGATGCTCATATGGTGCATATTTCTTTTTCCACAAAGTTCCTATTGTTGCTTTAGCCTCTTCTGCCGACACCGAATGCACCCCTTTATACGAGTTCATACATTGCACCAATGGCATCGCATCCTCTGGTGCAAATATGTTATCAATCACCTCTTCAAGTTGCTCTACATATGCTTCTTGACTTTCATTGTTTGCTGCGCTACACCACAACGACGATAATGTTTTCTTCACAGCAAGTCTATTGTCTCTATACAATTCTGCAAAATTCATATATCAATCTTTTTTTATAGTTCTACTTTATAGTCCTTCCAATTAAACTTAAATTCTTCAGCAAATCTTGCTAGTCCAATCTTATCTTTCTCCGACAATTCTCCACCTCTCGCATCCACTAGCTTATCGTAAAATTCTTCTTTAAAATCGTTTATCTTCGTAAATGGCCACAATTCAAAAAAGTATAAATTATGCTCCATCGCTACGTCAAAACATTTCACATACGACACCTGTTCTTTTTTATACTTAAATGGATGCGTTTTTCGCTGAGGGCATAAACATTTCAACCTATTTTTGCCCGATAACGACTGGAATATTATGCCATTCTGCCCTACTTCGTCGTCACAATTACATGGTTCAGGTTCTTCGCTCTCCCTGTAATCCCATCTATAAAAATCGGCATCATCACTATCGCTCTCTGGTGACCCAAACCAAACTTTCAAGCAACCCGGGGCATATCGATCTAACTCTTTAGCCTCATATTTTCGCCCTTCAACCCATGCGCCTAAATGTGCATTGCTAGCATCATCTAGCAAATCGTATATCGACGACAAATGTTTGCAATCATACGATTGATAACCCTCTCGAGTAAAACAATTCACTGTTATCTCGTCCTTAAATCTGTATGGCACAACTATATCTTCATCGTCAATCGTCTCCACCACACGCCCATCTATGCACATTTCGCGTCTCAACGTCGGACGATACACCTCTACCTCGGCATAACCATCCTTTGTGCCTACATTTATTCTTCTCGTAGGTTCTAATGGCTCTTCACCTTCTCCTATTTCATCTTGCACCGTGGTTTCAATAGTCTTTCCGTCCTCAATGCGCACATATACAATCTGACTTTTCTCGTAGTCTCTAACTATTGGAGCATCTGCATTCACCGCTGACATATAAAAAGTCTTGCAACGCAACTCTCTGCCTTGTTTTTCTATTCTCAAATCCACCACACCATACTCAGGCACCACATCTTCCGTCCAATCAACAATGCTTCCCATCGAAGTTTTAAATCTCACCATGTCTGGTTCTGTCACACTCTCAGTCACACCTTCTTCCACATCTTCTCGTCTTTCGTAGTGTTTCACCATAATATCATCCTTGCCAAATATCAACGCCATACGTTCCTCTGCCACATCGAAATCTTCATCTTCCGATTCCACAAAATATTTTATTCTGCCGGCCTCGTCGTAGTGAATTATGTTTTTATACAATCTTGTGTATATCTGATAATATCCCTGTTGATTAAACAGAGTCTCTCGCGCACCTTTACTATCCTCTATCTCCACTCTATCACAGATATAATACCATCCCCATTCGTCCGAATTTCCAAATTTTTTGTTGTAAAACGGCAATCTCACAATGCTCTCATTTGCCGCATCAATCATCAATCGACAACCGTGCGAAAACACAACAGCCGTCTCTTTTTGTGCCGACTTTTGGCTCGACCACTCATCGCCATATTCCGACACTCGCCACAATTGTCTGTACTCTGGCACCTTTTCGGTCTGAACCATTCTTTCTCTACCCTCATTATCTTTCACCCATATCTCTACTATATCAAATACCTTCGATGGCAAATCCACACACGTTCCATATCTATTCACCCCTTGCGACACAAACCCCGACGCCTCTTCGCCTGTGTTGATATACGAAATTATTGGTCGTTCAAAATTAGCCTCTTCCACAATCTCGCCATTTGCAACAAATCTCAGTCCTACGAACAATCGCTGTATCTTGTGTGGATTATCAAATTTCCAAAATCTTATTCTGTCATAACGCAAATAATGATGCAACTCTCCTCCTGCAAACTCCGGGTTCAACCAAAGTCGCAATTTTCGATAAAGCTTGCTGTATCCCGATGCATAATTCACCACCCACTCCAATCGGAATTTGTTTTTCAACACCTCATCATTTGCATGTCTAATTCTCATCATCAACCTGCTTGCATCCATCTCCGCCATTGCCACATCCGATGCATGATATGGCACTCTATTATTCACTATCTCAGCCAAAAAATAATGCAAACTATGACCCTCTTTTATCGACGAACGAAAAGCTATAGCTCTAGCTTCTTCGTCAATATCTTCAAGCTGATAATTTTCGCCATGTAGCATTCGGCACAATATTTTCAAAAATCTATCATCCGTTTTGCCCAACTCATGCTTCATTGCCAATCCACCAAGCACATATATCGAATATTGCCACAACCGGTTGCCTGCCGCGGTGTGATATACATATTTTTTAATATCAATGCCCGATGCGTTCCACAATTTTTCCAATTGAACTGAATTCAGTTCAATTGCTTTTTGTGCCGTATTACCGCTCTGATATCTACGCTTATACCACTCAGCTAGATACACAATCACATGCATCGCATACTCCCCAGTGAGCAAATGCGATGCATCTCCACCATGCGATTTCACGCTATTTTCTATTGCCAATTCCAATTGCACAAAATCATCTGCCGACAAACACATGCGCCACACATAAGGCTCAGCTTTGTCTAACATTGCAATTCTATCGCCAATGCACTCCTTCAATTGTATATCTTCTGCTGTTGTCATATTTATCCTTTTTTCTGTAAAAACATCTCTCTTAGCTGTTTCCAGTCCGATGCATCATCCAATCTATGAATCATCGAGTGGCAGTTCGAACATAGCGGAATCATCTCCGCAGCAGGGTCCACCTCATGCTCACCATCTGTTTCGCTAATCGGATACAGATGGTGCACCTCTATGAACTCCTTACCTATTTCGCCATACACATCCACAAAGTTCATCCCACACACCACGCACTCGTATCTACTTCCATATGCCTTTATGCATAGTTCTCTCAATTTCGGATTTCGTTTATGCACCTCACGTTCACGCTCTTGCTGTATGGCTCCTTCCACCAATATTCTTTCTATTGTCGATTCTCTCTTCTCGTATTTCGTTTCTGCCTCATTGGCTATTATAGGCTCTTTTACAACAGGTTTTTCTCCTTTACCTAATTGTTTTTTTGCTTTCGCTCTCAACGGATGCCATTTCGAACTGATAAAAGCCAAATAAACATTCAACGCTTGCTGTAGCACTCCTCCAGTGTTCTCGTTCTCTCTCCGAAATTCCTCTTTTATCGGACTTTTGCTTTTCAGTCCATCGAGCAACCTCTTGTCCAACAACTCATATATCGAATCGAAATCCACACCACAACGCTGTTTCACAAAGTCAGCCAACTCACCCTCAATCATCCGCACAAACTCATCTTGCAAAGCCGGGTCTCTATGCCCCGACTTCACAAGATGTTGTTGCAACGATTCTCTATATTTTTGAATTTCTTCTTGTGTCATTATTGCATTATTCTAAATTGAAATTAACAATATTACTTTCATCCCTTTTTTGCAAATTATCTAAAACAAAATTCTTAATATTATCAGTGATTTTATACTTTTTCATTAATTCCAATTCAATTTCTTCAATTGACTTTTCCCACCAATCCTCTGTATAAGATAAGATAGGAACTGCGCCCCATGCAGTAGTACTATGTTGACTATGTTTATTTAGATATAATAAAGCTCTTGCAAAACGAGTATTTAAAAATTTGGCATGCTTTTGTGCTTCTTTAAAAGTATCAAAACAACCTGATTCAAGACAGTATTCAGTACAAATTTCATTAGGGCTACCAATAATAATATTAGCAAAAGCACCCCCTAAACCAGATGATTCAGACCAATTTCCCCAAGCATAAGGAACAAAGACTTTATATTTATTAAATGCTTTCGTCTTTTTTGGTATAACATAATTTTTATTTACATATCGAATTTCTCCTTTATTGCCATAAATTTTTATGTCATCTGCATTTTCACGCTCTAAGTTAAAAGGTTCTAATCCGTATTTTGAAGGATCTTTGAATACATCAGTGCTAAAACCATATGGTTTACGCACTGATGTATTCAACTGCAATGATTTAAACCCATCTGATTGAATTACTAAATTAGCTAAATCAATGATTTCTTGTGGTTTTATAATATCATTTTTGCTGATTAATAATTCTTCAATTCGAGGGTTTTTGCCATTAGTGAAAATTTGTTGTTTTCCAGATAAATTATTATCAGAATCTTTTTCCCATAAAATAATATTAACCCATTCAGCGCCAGGAACACCTTCAAATACATTTTGTCGATTATCTATAAATTTAATCTGAACATCTTGTTTTACTTCTTTACTATTAAGAAGTTTTAAATTATTTCCATCTTTAGGTTCTTGCCAACCTGTTGGAAAAATTAAGCTTACATATTTTCCAATTTTTTTTGACATTAAATAAAAATATGGATATATTTGTTGATGGTTTAATCCTTGATATGGAGGATTACCCACTACAGCATTAAATTTCATTTTTGTATTATCTTCTGTGCCATTCCAATAACCTACACGTTGTAGTTCTGCAACAAGTGCATCTTTATTGGCAATAGCTTGTTCTACTAATTTATCTTCTTTTATATTATTGCTCGAAAGCTCTCTAAAACCAAACAACGTACGCTCGGTGATACGCGCTGCCATTGGTGTATTGCAAATCACATAAACATTGTTTTTCACAATATCGTCCCAAATCACTTGCTCTTCTTCTATCGAAAAATTGTCTACATCGTCGATCAAATCATGACGTACAAAATCTTTCATACGTTGACGATATATCGAGTAGGTCACATACAATGGATAGAGCCCAGTTTTGGAATTTATCTCCAAAATTTTCGATTTTGAATCAAACACCTCTTCTGTAACCTTTCCTCTATTCACGAATCGAGGCTCTGTGGTATCAACAAAGTCAAACAAACGATCGTCCGTTCCGTCCACCTGTTTTTGGTTTGGACCATCAAATGTTTCATTGAAGAAACAATATCCTCCTAGCGTATCGCTCATGTGCATATTCACCACTCGCCATGGTGTGAGCACGGTCTCTTTATCCGGATTGTGGAAATAACCAAATATTTCGGCAATGCGTTTCACGCGCTCGTCGGTGTGCATTCCGTCGGCTTCACGTTCCAATTGTCGATAACGCTTGCCTGCAAGCGCAAACATTCTGGCATTGAAACAAGGTTTTATCTCGTTGAAAATCTCTTTCGTAATGCCTCGTGGCATAAATTCTGCCCACGATGCATCATCTATGCAATCGGTGATATTGTCTACTGTTATACCAATCTCCTCATCGTTCACCTTTGCTCCATATATCATCAATGGCACACGAAGCGCTATGCCTCGAATAATTGAGATACGATTTTCTTTCTCTTTGCGCTCGGCTGCACGTTGCTCGGTTGCGGCTTGTTTATCTTCGTCGGTTTCTGTTTTAGTTGTGCCACCTGTTTGGCCTGTAGTTGAGCCTCCTCCCGTAACACCATTGCTGGTCATCGTCGTTGTATCCTTCGCTTTCTTTGGTTTTTCCATATTGGTGGTCTTTTCTATGATGCCACCAATCTCGTTGAGACGCTTTATCTGAGCCGAATCAAGACTCATAATATATTTCGAATTATACAGCAAGTTGTCATTGAATCCGTTGCGCACAACGCGGTCGATATACACATGGTCGAGTTGTTCAAACAGTTTTTCTGCCTCGTATTCCACCATCTGTCCACCATCGAGCGAGATAACCGAGAAGAAGTTCAAGAAATCTTTCATCTTCTTTATATCATCATCGTGCGATGTTGTCACATGGCGTTTATCCGTTGTCGACAACTGAGCAAATTTTGCTGTTTCGGCTATCATTTTCAACGATCTATCAGGCGCAAAGTCAAAGACATAACACTCTGACTTCATCTTGCCTGGATAGGTTTTTGTGTCGGTCGATTGCACACGGAAAATCGTTTGCATATATGTTGCTGCCGATGTATTTTCCGAACCTTTTAGATACAACACAGCTGTCCATTGTGGCACTGTCACACCCGTAGTCAATCGACCACACGAAATAGTGATAGTAAAACTATCTTGAGGACGTTTTCCTATCTTTTTCAACACACTATAAAGTGCATTTTCGCTCTTTTCGTCGTCGTCTGAATTACCTGCAACATTAACAATATCAAAATTACCAAAAATTTCGTGTTCTTTCAACAATTGTTCGAGGGCTTTAGCCTCCTTCACACCTGGCACAATCCATAGTGTATGGTTGAAATTCTCTTGATATACCTCACGCGAAAATGGATAATTGCTTTTGTCATCCTCAGTGCACATAAGGTCCAAAAATGCCTTTACATCGGCTTCATGAACAAAACGTCCTTTTGCTCCTTCTGGCATATCTGCCCCATCTTTTTCTTTACGGCCCGACCAAGTACGGAAAAATTCAGTAAACTTAAACGCTCCATTTTCATCAAAATCTCTTCCTCGTATCAATTCCGCAAGATTATATGTGAAGATATTCATGTGAGGAAGCACCGCATAAGGATTATATTCGCCAGGATGACGCTCATCCCAACTATTTTTTGCCTTTTGCTCCATCACATAGTCCCAATTGTAGATTTCTTCGTCCTTGAAATCTTCATATAGGTTGAATGGTGTACCAGACAAATGGAGCAATTTTGTTTTCTCTTTTTTCAATACCTCTATCACTCGCAACCCCAACGATGTGCGTGTGCCCTCGTGCGCCTCGTCGATCACAACCAAATCCCAATCGTTTTCGAGAATCGAATTGCGTAGCTTTTCGTTGTTTGTATCTATCTCAGTGTTATTGTCGTTGACGAGCGACGAGCGACGCAAATATTGCATCGATGCAAAGAATACATAACCATTCTCTTTTTCTTTATTAGCATATCTCTCTAAGTCGAAGAAGTTGCCTGTCGAATCGTTTTCGAACTTTGTACCATACTGAAATTTATTATCAGTCCCTTTGAATATTTTGTCAAAGTCTTCTTTCCAACTCTCATTCACCACCGGACGGTGAGTGACTATAAGCACACGCTTGACAAGACGATTATCTTTGTGGTCTTGCGACATTCGGCGTGCAAGCTCCAATGCACAAAGGGTCTTACCAAAACGCATTTTGGCATTCCAAAGAAATTGCTGACGATCCTCTTTTTTTTCAAAATATTTTTTTGCTTTCGAAATTGCCTCTTCTTGCTCTTCGCGAAAAACAATTTTGTCTTCTTCTCCAAAAAGGTTTTGTGGCTTTACTGGAGCTTTCGCATAAACGGAATATACTTTTTCTGCCATATTATATGAATTTTGATTATTTACCTATTAGTGTATGAAATGGAATTATTTCTTTTGCTTTGTTTACGGCATTTCCATTGTCGTTATACCACTCTTTGATAACACATTGAATGCCGTTGTGTTTGTGAACATCGCCTGTTTTGCATCCCTCGCACTCCAGCACCATTCGCTCTTCGCTGGCTTCGCTAAACAGGTCGCCTGGTATTATCTTCACTATCTCTTTCTCGCCACATGTGCCCGGTATCACCATCTTTATGCCATCCATTTGCCAAAAATTCCATGATATTATTTCGGCAACTTCGAACAATGTTTTTTTCGACGGAAAATTATTAGGACATTTGAGCAGATAGAAATCAATGAACGAAAGCAATATATTCTCACGTGCAATGAGCAAATTGTCGCCTTGCCATTCGTAGCCATACGTTGCTTGCAACGCTATCTTCATCCATTTGAACCATTTGTTGAACGTTGCATCGCTATCGGGTCCATACACCTCGTGCACAACCCGAAATTTACGATCGAGAATACCAACTCTATCGAGCGGTGCGATTAATTCGCCAGTCGTACTGTCATATCGGCTCACCACATATGGCGCTTCGCCACATGTGATTTCCAATCGTTTTGCTCTTACATAATCGCGCCAATTCTCCGACTCTAAGAATTCTATCTTCTCTGTAGGAATCCAACCTTTTTCGGTTTCGGTATTGAACACACACTCTCTACCGAAAAAAGCATTATCTATCAGATTATTTTGCTTGTTGCAAATCCATGCTGGTGTAAACACCTCGGCCTTATCCTTCGAACGATACTCTTGTACCTCTTTGCTCTTTTTTATACGAGGCTGTATAACATTCGAATAGTCGCCTGTCACCGACTCTATTGTTATGTACGACTCAGGCAAAAATTGCTCTCCTAAATCTACATAATTATCTGTAGCCCAAATTATATTTCTATTTGAACTACGATCAAAAAGCAACACCTTTAACAATTCTTCGTCAAATTGCAAGATATCGCTCTCTTTTATATCTATCGTATTTGTATCTAATTTCATCAATATTTATTCTTCGTTATAAGCATACTATATTTTCAATACTACAGCGGTATTGTGTTTATCAATCCTCTTATTGCCTCAGGCAAACCATCGGGGATATAGCTCATACCAATTGGTCCCCAAATGTGCAATCGACAAAATACATTGTCAAGTGTATTATTTGATTCAGAATAATAGACAAGATAGAAATAGAATGTCTTTTTCAACTCTATAAATCCATATTCGTAATCTTCTTGATCATCATTCAATCGAATAATATTTGTTTGAATCTTACCACCATACTTGGTTTTCATACCTTGAGTGATATAGGAATCGAAATCTACACCTGGTATTTTTTCAAAGCTACAAGTTTCGTGGAAATAATCTTCCATATTTCTTTTTATTGGAAAAACAAAGGTTTTGTTTGCTGATGCATGAATTGTGTCATTATCATCATCTTCGTTATAGTCTGTATCAAACACATTTTCATCTACATCTTCATCTATCTCCTCATTAATATCTTTTTCTATCTCTTCATCAAAATCTGCAATTGTTTCTTTTGCCACTACTTCGGTTATCCTACGCGCTTTTTCTTCCAATTGTGCCACTTCTTCAGTTATTCTACGTATATCATCCTTCAATCGTGCTACTTCTTCAGTTATTTTAAAAACATCTTCTTTTAATCGAGCTACTTCAACCTCTTCTCTTGCCTTTTCGGCCGCAAGACGAGCCGCTTCGCGTGCAGCTTCAAGTTTTCGAAGTTCGGCATCTTTTTTCTTTTCTTCTTGAATGTTTTTTTGCTTCTCCTCTTCATATTGTCTATTGAGTTCTTTTAAAAATTCATAGGCCTCGGAGAGTGTTACAGTCCTTTTAACTTTAATACGTTCTGTTTTTATTCCTTTATATTCAGTAATTTCACGTATTTCTACTCCTATTCCATGCTTTTTCTCAAAATCCGGAATATACTCTTTTACATTTTCCCAAGTAATAATAGTATTATTTCTGACTCTTACCAAAAACTCAAAAGCATCTTTTAGAGCTTCCTCTGGTCTTTTTTTACATTCAAAATCAAATTTATCTTCTATCATAACCATCAGTTTTTTATCTAATTTAAAATAGAGTCTTTTAAATTATAATAAGTAGTCATTTATTCATTATCTTTGTTGCAACATGCCAGGTCGATGATTTGTTGTGGGATTGAGATTTCAAATTCGCTTGGGCTTGATTCGTAGCCGTTGTCGATGTGTTTGTAGAAGAAGTCGACGAGCTGTTGGTCGGTGAGAGTTTCGACGTAGTCGCATATCCAACTTTCGAATTGCGAGCGGCGTTGGTAGTCGTCATCGTCGTCTTCATCTTCATCTTCTTCATATTCGTCTTCATCTTCGTAAAAGTCGTCATCATCTTCGTCGCATTCGTATTCGAAGCCGAGTTCTCTTTCGCAGTAGTCGATGAGGTCATCGTCGTACTCGTAGCATTCGTCGATGGAGAATCCTTCACGAATGAAGTGAGCCTCCTCGGCTTGTTGATAGATTTCGTTGATATTTTCTTTTAGGAATTCGTAAATGTCGGGGTGCAACTCTTCGAGTTGGAGCTCTTCGATGTCGGTTGTGTCGTGCTCGCGAATGAGTGCTACGATGGTTTCGACATATTCGTCGGGCATTTCGAATTCGCCCTGAGCGGTGGTAGAGACTGAACCACAGTGAGAAAAGCCTAAGCAGATGTCTTCGTTGATAGTGATTTTCATAAACAAGGGTGTGTTTTATAAGAATTTGCGAATATAGTAAAATTATTTGATATTTTATACTTTTTCTCCGTCATTTTTTTTATGTTTTATAACATGTTTTTGGGGACAAAGGTAGAGGTGGAGGGGGTTGCTATCCGCAGGGGGCCCTTCGGCGAACTTAGGGATCACGCTGCGGTTACTGCTGACGTGTGACACCGATGGGGTCGTGTCCACTTGCTTGCTTGAAGGTTGCTTGAAGGTTGCTATGAGTTACTAGTTTGGAGTTACTAGTTAATTTTGGGAAAATTCCACCGAAAAGTTTAAAATTCCAACAAAATCCCATTTTTATCGCTTGTAAATCACAGACAATCAGCAAAGTACCAATAATCCCAATAATTCCACCCTGCTGTTTCGGAAAATGACGGGGTGGAGTTATTTTTATAACTATTTGATTATTTTATAGTTATATATTTATATATCTCTATTTATATATTAAGGTACGCGTTTTTTATATATTGATATGCCCCTCGTGAATCTGGCGAAATAGGAATATGGGATTATTGGGATTATTGGGATTTTAGAATTTTTAAGATTTAAGATTTTTGAGATTTTAAGTGGTTTCGTATGATTTTGATTGGTTTCGGAAAATTTTGAGGTTTGAGGCTGGGGTTTTGTCCATATTTGTGTTTTTTTCTCAGCACGTTAGGTGGTGCGAGAAAAAATAATTTTGAGGGGTGAATTGGTTGTTTGTGAACAACTTAAGAACGCTTAAAAAAATTAATTTGTCGAGATAATGCGTTTTTCGCGATTTTTTAATTTTTTATTTTGTATATTTGCATATGATTTTTGCAGATAATCTGCAATATTTTTTGTATATTTGCATTTTATTTTTAGTTCGTGAAATTTAACTCATTTTTGAAAGAAAAATTTATGACTACGCCTTTTAACAACGAAAAATACATCCTTCGTCAGTCGGAACACATCAAAGAGCGTATTGCTCAGTTTGGCAACAAACTATACCTCGAACTCGGTGGTAAACTATTCGACGATTTTCACGCTAGCCGTGTGTTGCCGGGTTTCCAACCTGACAGCAAACTCACTATGCTCACTCAACTGCGTGATACGTTGGAAATCGTAATCGTAATCTCGGCCACTGACATCGAAAAAAATAAGGTGCGCCAAGACCTTGGCATTACGTATGAC
>JAEIGA010007066.1_pt1 | contig 17074 bp, 33 predicted proteins | sample 9270691 | NCBI WGS metagenome assembly JAEIGA01 (sample SAMN17057246, study PRJNA624740) | gut metagenome | biome: biome; isolation source: fecal sample | host: Bos grunniens | place: China: Xizang | collected 2019
AGGGTTGGGGCACTTCTGCTTCTGCAACAACTGTTTCCTATGCGGCAGGAGCAAGCTACACCGCCAATGCGGCAATCACTTTGTATGCCGTGTGGGAATTGGCGTATACCAAGCCACGAATTACAAATTTTACTGTAAAGCGTTGCGATTCAGCCGGAACAGCAAAAGATGATGGAACTTATGCACTTGTCAGTTTTTCGTGGGCGTGTGATAAGACCGTATCTTCCATTTTAATCAAATGGAAACTTGCAACGGCTGAAACCTATGCTTCCAGTTATACGGTAACGGCGTCCGGCACAAGCGGCACTGTCAGTCAAGTTGTTGGCGGTGGGCAGCTTTCCGGAGCATCGTCCTATACAATCCAAGCAACCGTTGCAGATTCCGGTGATTCTGCAACAGATACAAGAACTTTGAACAGCCGGAAATTTACCATGCACGGCAAGCCCGGCGGTGACGGCATTTCCTTTGGCAAGACGGCTGAATTGGGTGCTGATGAATCGCTTGGCGGCAGCGGCGTTGCTGACTTTGCCTTTGATGCAAAATTCAATCAGCCTGTCTATGGCAAAGCACTTGGCATGGATCGGCTTCCCGTCATTCCTTCTGATAGTGATTTTAATGACTACATGGAACCGGGATGCTATGCGGTTCACAGCAATGCCGTTGCTGCCACAATTGCAAATATTCCTGTTGATAGGGCGGGCCGTTTGGAAGTTTGGTCTGCTACTGGTGAAGGCGTTCGGCTTGAACAGTGGTCTTATTTGCGGCAGCGGTTCATTCCGTATAACAGCAGCAACGCAGTTTGGGAAAGAGAACTGACACGGGGCGAGGATAATGTCTGGAACTACTACGAATGGTGGAAATCCAGCCTTACACCGGAAGCATCCGAAAAGGTTTATTCCAAAGCGGCTATGACAATAGCACTCAGTACCACTACAACGCTTGGAGTTGTCAACACCTACACGAAAATACCGCTTGATAAAAATGTTATATCGACAAGTGATAGGCTGACAATGCAGAGTAATTCTATCCGCATAGGCGCAAACATCCAACATGTAAAGGTCAGCGGGCAGGCACTTGTCAAGTGCGGCAGCACAGCGGGTAACAGACACGCACGAATACAGAAACTTTCTGGCAGTACAACGACAAGCATTGCTTGGGATTGCGTGTATGGAGCGGCTAACGGCAACACGGAATTTCCGTTTACACCTATTATCGTTCCTGTTAAGGAGGGTGACTTGCTGTTTATGGTGTATTACACGGGCGATGCAACCGATAACAACGCAAGCGGTTCTGCTGCTAACGGTTGGCAGACTTATTTGACCGTTGAAGAACTCTGAAAACGTGACTTTGAGAAAGGAAAGATTCTTATGAAAAATACAATCTGCACTGCAATTGGCATCGTGGGAAGCTTCATTGCTTCCCTTTTTGGCGGCTGGACGGCTTCGCTGACCACGCTTCTGATCTTCATGGGCATTGATTATCTGTCCGGCCTGATCGTGGCTGGTGTGTTCCACAACAGCCCCAAGACTGACACGGGCGCACTTGAAAGCCGTGCCGGGTACAAGGGCCTGATTCGGAAGTTCATGATCCTGCTGTTCGTCCTGATTGGCTATCGGCTTGATGTTGCTGTTGGCACTAGCTACATCCGGGATGCTGTCTGTATCGCATTTATTGCAAATGAACTGCTGTCCATCGTTGAAAATGCGGGTCTGATGGGCATTCCCATTCCGGCAGTGATCACCAATGCAATTGATATCCTGAAGAAGAAGGAAAGCGCAGAAAAAACCGTATAAGCAACAAAAAGGGGTAACGACTTCAAGCCGTTGCCCCTTCTTTTTTCATATTATCGCAAAGGATGGATCATCATGAGCAAAAGCAAACTTGTTGACTACACGAAAATTTCACCGAACAGCAGCGCAAGAACGGTAAAGATTTCAAAGATCACCATTCACCACATGGCAGGCAATTTGAGTGTTGAAGCTTGCGGAAATGTATTCCAGACTACAGAAAGGCAAGCTTCTTCCAATTATGGCGTTGGCACTGATGGCAGAATCGGCCTGTATGTTGATGAATCCCGCAGAGCGTGGACAAGTTCAAACAGGGACAATGACAATGTTGCTGTAACTATCGAAGTTGCAAATGATGGCGGATCACCTAACTGGCACGTTTCCGACAAAGCACTTGCAGCAACTATTGCCCTTTGCGTGGATATCTGCCAGCGTAACGGGATCAAGAAGCTGAACTTTACCGGGGACAAGTCCGGCAATCTGACAATGCACAAATGGTTTGCTTCTACTCTTTGCCCCGGCCCGTATCTGGAAAGCAAATTCCCGTACATTGCCGCAGAGGTCAACAAGCGGCTTTCAGCGGCTTCAAACGGTTCAGCATCCACTAACACCGGGACGGACAAAAACAACGTTTCCGGGGCTGCTGGCGGGGTGCTGTGGTGCGTTCAGATAGGCGCATACACTCACAAGAAGACAGCAGAAGCAAGGGCAAGGAGTGCGGAAGCTGAAGGCTTTGATTTTTCAGCAGTGCAATCGGAAGGGATGTACAAAGTGCAGTCGAAGGGCTATGCTGACAAGGCAGATGCAAATGCACTGCTTGCAAAGGTGAAAAAGGCGGGCTTTTCTGCCTTCGTCAATACAAGGGCGGCTGATAAGGCATCCACCACGAAGAAAACCGTCAAGCGAATTGCTCAGGAAGTAATATGGGGGCAGTGGGGCAACGGCGCAGATCGGAAGAAGAAGCTGACTGCTGCCGGATATGACTATGATGAAGTGCAAAACATGGTCAACAAACTGTTGGGCAAATAATTGAACATGGAAACAATGAAGGGGGACGGGCTTTGCAGCCTTTCCCCCTGTTTTTTGTTTTCAATTCCCCCATCTTTGCTTTTCTAAAGCATTGAAGAAATCCAATGATTGAATACTATAAATTTTCGTATAGTCAAAAAAATCCGTTATGATGACTTCGTTTTCGGTGATATGAAGGGAATACACTTCACCATTGATACACACACCCTGTTTTCGGGTTTCTTCATCCAAGACCCGATTGATCTTCAAATCTTTCATATTGATCTTTCCACCGTCTTTCTTCTTTCGTCCCGCCGTTTGAGCAATTCGTAATTCTTGTTGCGAATTTCTTCCTTCTTTTTCTCTGGCAGAAGTTCAAACTCAAACCCGGCAATTTCCACCTGTAATCTGTTCACGAACTCTGCAAGGATGTCGGCTGCGTGTTCCTCTACGCTTTTTATTTGTTTCATTTCTTCGGAATGCTCCAAGAAATCAACTATCGTGTCGAATTCTTCCTCTGTGATGCAACCAAAGCCGTAAGCCTCCTGAGCATCGGAGTAGCTTTTGTATTCGCTTAGTTCGGCAATTCGTGCCAATCGTTCACCATGCTTTTTTTCTCCCAACGCTTGTGCGTGGGCTAAAGGAGATCGCAACCGCTTGATAACAAGCTTTCTGGCTGTTATTTCCTTCTTGATGTCGTTTCGTAATGCCTTGTCGATTTTTGCCATATTGATTTTCCTTTCCTTATATTCTTGGGGGCTGAATCACAGCCCCTGTGCATTGTTCTCAATTTCCCATTTTTCAAATTCATCCCACAGGTCAGCTTCTTCCAAAAGACTTTCGTACACCCGCCAACGATTAACCGCATTGCTTCCGATTGCGCTACGATCTCCAAACTTCTCAATTTCTTTTCTTGCCTTGCTGGTTCTTCTGAAAAGAATTTCTTTCAAATTGTTTTCCATTTTTATTACCTTTCCTTTCTGATGGTGGGCGGGTTGCCCCGCCCGTGTGGTTTACATTCTGAACATATCAACATAGGAATTTCTGAAGGTTGCGGTGTCACCGTCCGCAAAGGTCAGGATCAAATATTCTTTGTAATCGTCTACCATGTCATAGGTTGCAAGCATTTCTTCATCAGAAATGATCTTTACTTCATACTTTGCAATGTTCTTGTATTCGACTTCGGCAACCACTTTGCTTTCGGGGTTGTATTTGCACAGATCATAAACTTTAACTTTTGCTTTCATCATTTTTTGTTCCTCCTGTTGTGTGGGGTGGTGTTGTTCTGTTCTGCATGGCTTCATTATATGCCCCATGGGGTATATTTTCAAGATGGAATATTCCACAAATATCCAGTGGGTTATATATGCACAATACATAAAACAAACAAAAGGGGATCAAGCCGCTTCCGGCCTGATCCCCGTTTTTTGTTTTATGGTGCTGATTCAAAAAAGAATGATCCAAGCCATGTTTCCTTTCCGTCATTACCAATCACGCAAAAATCACTCACATCACCAAAACATTCAACTTTTGAAACATGATAGGTTTTGCCGGGTGTAACTTCAGTTACTTGTTCATATCCTTCAACCCCGTTGAAAAAACCTTCTGTCCATGGTTTCACCACAGCAACCACATCGAAATCAGTTTTGAAAACGCCTGTCCTTGGATAGTTGTCAAGTTTTGTGTAATAGTCAAAAGCATTTCTGTTTTTTTGATTATCCATCTTTTTCACCGCCCATCTTTGCACCGCAATTGGGGCAACACCTTGACTTGTAATTGCTGTCTGTTGACTTTTCAATGGTTGCACATTCTGAGCAATACACTTGACCTTTCACGGCGGGTCTATCAATCCACCGCCCATGCACCACCGGGGCGGCTTCCACTGTTGCCTGTTCACTGATAACCCGAAGAACGCTGTCCCTGAAATGCTTCATGTATTCATTCAGAACGCCTTTCCCGGCCCGCAGGCCAGTTACAGAAACAGACAAGGACGCTATTTCTTCGGTAAGCACATCGGCATCAATCGTGCGCATTATTCAACACCGCCTTCCAGAAGTTCCGGGTTGTCATGGATGTTGCCGATTACTTCCAGTTCCTTGCAAGATATTGTGGATAGGTCATACAAGCTGTTGTGTACTTCCCCGGAAACATACCAAAGGCCAGCGTAAAATTCGACTTGACCAACGCCGCAATCCATTTGACTTTCGGGGCAATCGGGATCATAGCTTCTTACAATATCCCCTTCAAAAATCTTCTTGCCGTTCTTATCGGTCAGCCCGGTAAACTGGCCCACGGTTTCGGGGCGAACAGGGCAGGCTTCAACCCAACACCCGATGTGCTTTCCATCCACAAGAAATCCAGTGATCCATTCGCCGCTGATTATGTCCTTGCCCCGGAACAAAATTTCACGCTTCATAAATTATCCTTTCTTATTTTCCATGTCTGCCCGGATCAGCCCCTTGATATAGCCCTGTTTGTTGGGCTGCTTTTCAACCTGTTCAATCAGATCAGCTTCGGAAGGGTAGAAGTCCACGGTCAGCCGCTTGCCCTTGTCCCGGTATTTCTTTTTTGCTTTCTTTTGGGCTTCGCTTGTCTTTGTTTTTTCAGTGTTCATTGTTCTTTCATCCCTTCAAATTTTCTGTCTTTTTTCCATCGCCTGCACCAATGCGCAAAGCATTCAATATAGCCGATTCTGTGTCCATCAATGGCGCAATGGTTGTGGATCACGCCGGGATATTTTTCATCAGGTGTGCGGATATTGTTTCCGCAGTTGCAGCAAACCCGCTTTCGTTCGCTCATTCAGATGCCTGCCTTTCTGCAAGTGCGGCTTCAGCTTCTTCACGGGTCAGGAATATCATTTTGCCGAAGTCGGCAAGATGCTTCAAGTCAAACTTTGCTTCAGTAACATACCCGCAATGATATGCACGTTGCTTCTTTCCTAGATACACTTTTTCAGAACACTTTCTTCTTCCTTCTGGGTTGTTCCATCTTCCGTCTACATGGCATGAACATTCACGGATCATATACACCGTATCACCCAGCTTGCAGGGCAATTCAACAAAACGGTTTTGGTCTTTGAATTGCGGGCAATGGTGACAACGGACATTTGATTTTGTGCATACGCTTAAACACAAGCAATCAAAGCAAATGCTTTTTTCTTCGGTTTCCATCATTTAACATCCTTTCAAACCGTTCACGGGAACACCGTCAACGGCAATCAGCACGGCTTCCCAATCTTCACCGAATCCGATTTCCTTTGCCTGATCAATGGCATCTGTCTTGGAATCCGCTTCAACTTCGGTTTGGTATTTCTGCCCCCGGTGGGTGAATGTCACCCGGTACAACTTTTCCATGATGTTTCCTTTCTTTAAGTGGGGCGGCAAGGTTGCCGCCCGTGCTGTTAAACTTCTCCCCAATCTTCAGTGACCGTGATAACGGTACGCTTCATCACCTTGTATTCGTCATACCGAGTGTACAAACCGGGGTATCTTTCGACATCGTAAAGATGTTCTTTCAGGAACTTTTCTGCATCGGCGGCATTGCCAGCCTTCTGCGTGACGGGCTTCCACTTGCCGTCCGGCTTCAAGCCCATTCCGGCAAATTCGGTTCTGATGTTGGTTTTGGTTGTCATGGTAGCCATAGCGTTTTCCTTTCTCCCCAGCTACAATGCCGCCGGGGTTGGCGGGGGCTTTTTTTACTTTTTCATGTACGGGAACTTATTATAAAAGTTTTCCTTGATAATCTTCTTTTGTTCTTCCCATTCAAGAGCAAAAATTTTTTCATCATCGGATAAAATAACATCGTCACAAATGAGCGCTAACGCCTTGCACATTCCGCAATACAGACCGTTGTTGTCTGTTTCAATCTGTACGCCCATTTCATTTGCCAATTCTTCAAACATTGTCATATTGCATTTCCTTTCTTTGTTGGTGGGCGGGTTGCCCCGCCCGGTGTTGTTAAGCTTTGATGGGTTCAACCTGTGAGAAGGTGAACCATGCTGCGGTTTTCATGAACATATTGGTTTCGCCGCCGTCTGCATTGATCTTGGCGTTCATTGCATCCAGTTCAGCATTTCCGGTGTTGGTGTTGAGCATCTTTCTGGTGTGCTTCCAGATGGGGAACTTGATGGAGGATTTTTCACCCTTCTTGACAGAGTAGCCAAGAGCCTTCCAGCCGTTGAAAGTGTGGATATCTTCGGGAAGTTCAATGGTGATCAGGTTGCCTTCTGCATCTTCGATTTCTGCGAAGTGTCCGCTTCCGTTCAGCTTGCCTTCTTCCATCAGGCGGATGCTCTCATTCAGAATAATTGCTGCATTTGTCATGGTGTTTATCCTCCGTTTTGTTGTGGTGTTGTCCTGTTCTTTATGGTGCTATTATATACCCCGTGGGGTATATTTTCAAGATGGGATATTTCACAAAAAGAGGGGGGCGGAATAGGGCAGAATAGCCAAAGCACACAAAAACGCACGGCGTGTGTTCACCGTGCGTTTCCGTGTGTTATTGATTCAGCTTTTCATACAATTCTTCTTTTGTGATCAGGTCATTCAAATACAGGTCAAGCAAAGTTTCAACATAGACCTTTTTCTTTTCTTCGTATTCTTCCACTGAGATTTCCCCGTGCATCAAAAGCTGTTCTAATCTGCCTAGTGGGTTCATGCTGCTTCACCCCCTTTCGGGTCTTGCGCTTTCTTTTGAGTGTGCTATAATCCTTGTAATATCAAGGCTTACGGGATATGCACATCATGGGTAAGCGTATGAACCTATATACCCATGATGTACACATGGGCCATAGGTCAAATCAAAAGCTGGATATGCAGATTGTACCGCACTTTTCCTTTACCTTCCCAGCCTAGATATTCATAGTCAATCCGCTTCACAATAGTCTTGATAAGCTTGTTTTTTGCTTCAATAGAAATGCTGTCATCCCGTAACCCGGCGATGGCATTTTTTAATGTCACGATTTTCTTTTCATAATCAATCTGTTTTGGAAGAACCTTTTTCGCTTCAAAGATTCTGCTTTTCAGGGCATCCATTTCAGCGTGAATAGCTTTGTTTCTTTCGATGAACTTATCTTCTGAATAGATTCCCTTTTCAAGAAATTCATATTGCTTTAATTCTTGGGCCTGCAAACTTTCCAATTCTTCATTCATCTTTTTCAATTGTCTTTGCTGGATCATGAAAGAATTCCCGTCATCGTTCTTCAACCTTGTTTCCAACTCTGGCAACTGTTCATGTTCCAGTGTGAAAACCACAGCTTCCATAACTTCATCCAAGTATGCAGATTTGCTTCCGCATCCGTTACGGTTTCGGCATTCAAAGCGATCCCGTGCGTGTTTATACGGGTGCTGCGCCATTGCCTTTCCGCACTTGGAGCAGAAGAATACCCCGGCAAGCGGATTTTTCAAAGGCATGTCCCATTTTGCCCGTGGGTTGTTGTTCATCTTTTCTTGCGCCCTGTCGAAGATTTCCTGCGTGACAATGGCTTGGTGTCTTCCCGGTGCAATTATCACATCTTCTGTTGCAGCTAACATACTTTGTTTCTTTAGTTCACCGTTCGCATAGACCTTTTCTGTCTTGTGTTCACCGAACTTCACAAGCCCGACATAGTGAACATTTTTCAACATTGCCCGAATGGATGACTTTTCCCAAATAACGCCTTTCCGGGGCTTCACACCGATTGAATCCAGATGCCTTGCAATTTGCAAGTATGTTTTGCCTTGATTCACATACATATCAAAAACCAATCGCACGGCATCGGCTTCTTCATTGGGCTTCAAAGATGGGTTGTCATCAATCATGGCCTTGTCAAATCCGAATGGCGGGATGTTGCCGATATAGTTTCCTTTCTGAACTGAGAGAATGCGCCCACGCAGCAAGATTTCCTTTGTGTACTCCAAGAAATCATTGCCCCGCATCAATTCTTGTTCAAAGAATTTTCGGTGCATCTTGTTTGTCAGATCATAGGTCATTTGAAGTGTCATGACCTTTGTGTTTGAATAGCGGAAAGCATTGACGATCTTTCCACAGTCTTCAAGATCACCACGGGACAACCGGGCAGGCTCTACAACCAACACCATCTTCACCGCTGGATTTTCGATCAATGAAAGAACTTTGTTGATTTCTGGTCTTTCCTCGATTGTCTCACCTGAAACAACTTCACGAAAGATGCAGCCTTCGGGGATTCTGCCCCCAAGTTCCCTTTCTGCCAGTTCTTGCAGCATGGTTTCATGCTTTGCAAGGACTTCTTCAACGGATTCATCCGGGCTATCAGCACGGGATTTCCGAAGATAGATGATATATGCTTCTGTTGAAAGCACATTGAATGGTATTTCCTTCATACTCATTCCCCCTTATGTTTTTTCTTTGGTGCTTCGACAATATCCGATTGAAAGCATCACCCCCTTTCCAGTATTTTCAGATTGTCAGACTATTCATGTTTGTTGTAAAATGGTAAAAGAACAGGGAACATCTGTTCTTGCCCCGGATGAAAGGAGAACCCCCAAATGAAAGAAAAGTACATATCTGAAATTACGCAATTCATAAACACATTGGAAGAAAGCCAATTGCTTTACATACTCACTTTCATCAAGAAAATGTTTGGAGATAATTAAACTTCCGTTTCTGCCAGACTATGCACAAGGTCAATAACGATCTTGCGCTTTTTTTCGTCTAGGCTGTGGAATTCATCAAACATACCAACAAAATCGTCATCCATAAGAATCTCGAAGTGCCGTTCTGCGGTTGCTGCGGGATTCTTTTCTATTTCTCCATATATCAACTCTGAAGGTCTGATCCCTAACACATCAGAAATCTTCTTCAAGGTGCTTCGTTTTATGTTCACGATTCTGCCCTTTTCGTATTTAGCAACAGCCGATTTCTGAACGCCAAGGATTTCCCCAAGTTCTTCTTGTGTCATTCCCTTTGCTAATCGTGCCGCCTTGATTTTTTCACCTATATTCACTGTGTCACCCCCTTACTTCATTTGTGTATCTTCATAATACATCCGTGTGTCTTAAAAATCAAATATATTTTACTGAATTTCAAAAAAGCTATTGACAAACGAAAATTTATTTGATAGATTATGAGTGTCCTAAAAAGACACTTTGTAATGAACGGGGGTGACAAAATGAATTCCAGACTATTAAAAAGCTACATGGCGTTGAACGGTGATACAATTCGTGATCTTGCGGATTTCCTTGGCATTTCGCCGCAAAGTGTGTCCTATAAGATCAATGAAAAGGTCATCAATAAGGATAAGATTGAATTCAAGCAGGGCGAAATTGCCGCTATCAAGGAAAGATATAATCTTTCTGCGGATCAGGTGGAAGCTATTTTTTTTAACTGATAGTGTCCTAAAAAGACACAAAAGGGAAGGAAAATAAAATGAACAAATACATAATCGGAAACGCAACTGTTGTGGTTTCCCGCCCTGTTCTGTCCGAATCGGAACAGGCAAAGCGTGAAGGCGTGATCTTGACAGCCCTTCAGCAGTACGGGAAGGCCATGACCGAAGCGGGAAGGGTGACACCATGAAGCACGGCAAAAAACCCACACGGCAAGAAAGAATCTTTCTGAAAAGCAAAGACCTTGATCCCGCAGCATGGCTAATTTACAAGAACACATCAACGGGGCTGCATCTGGTGCATCGTCAAAACGGTGAAACCCGGATCATCCCGAAAGAAAACTGATTGGAGGAACTACCAAATGAGCAAGGAAGATATGGAACTTTTGGAAATCTTCAACGGAGAAGAAAAGCCGCTGCATCCCGATACAGTCCACATGACGCTTGGGCAGCCCACGGCAAAGCCTGTTCCTGAGAAGCAGTGCAACCCCGGCAAGAATACGCACAAAGAAGAAAAGTCCGCAAAGGATCAGTGGGAGCCTGTGAAGCCTGCCCCGGATTTCATTGGCAAGCTGAAGCAGACCGCAAAGGATGTGTGCTTGTATGCGGTTCTTTCAACAATCCTGTTCTATTGGCAGCAGACAGGCAGACTTGAAACAACCACATCTTGGTATGCCTTGCTGGTGTGCGTGGGTATGGTGTTTTTCTCTATCGGAAAGAATTTTGCTGCTGGTGGTGATCGCTGATGAACATTCCTGACAACTATGACCAATGGGAAGCCCACGAAAGAGAAAAGGAAAAGCTTCTTGAATTGCTGCCAGAATGTGAAATCTGCGGCGTAACCATTCAGGATGATTTCTATTTTGAAATCAATGACGCTATTATCTGCGAAAGCTGCTTGATTGAGCATCACAGAAAGAGAACGGAAGATTTCATATCTTAAAAAATCAGGAAAGGAAAGAAGCCATGATTGAGAAAGTGAAAACCGCTAATCACGAAGAATGGCTGAAGCTGCGAAGCAAGTACATCGGCGGTTCGGATGCAGCGGCAGTTGTTGGCCTGAATCCCTATTCTTCCCCGTATGCGCTGTGGGCAGAAAAGACAGGCCGTGTTCCCGGCTTCGCCGGAAACCTTGCATGTGAAGTCGGCACGTTCCTTGAAGAATTCGTTGCACAGAAATTCGCACAGGTGACGGGAAAGAAAGTCCGCAAGTGCAATCAAAGTTTCCTGAATAGTCAGTATCCTTTTGCAATCGCAAATATTGACCGGGAAATCATCGGTGAAGATGCCGGACTTGAAATCAAGACAACCGACACGCTGAACATGAAGAAGTTCAGGGGCGGTGAATATCCCGAAAATTATTATGCACAGATGGTTCATTATCTGGCAGTGACCGGGAAGCAGCGGTGGTATCTGGCTGTTCTGATTGGCAACAAGGAATTCAAATGGTTCACCCTTGAAAGGGACGAAGCTGAGATTGCGGCCCTGATGACCGCAGAATCGGAGTTTTGGAAGCTGGTGAAAATGGATATCCCCCCGGCGGTTGACGGCACAGCGGCAACCACAAAGGCTATCGGGGACATTTATGCGAACAGTGATGATTCCGTTATCGCTGATCTTACCGCACACAAGGCCGATATAGCACGATACATAGAACTTGGCAGCCAAATCAAAGAACTGGAAGAACAGCGGGACGAAGCCGCAAACAGTATCAAAGAATTCCTTGGTGAATGCTGCGGCGGTGAATGTGAAGGTTTCCGGGTGTCTTGGCGTTCCCAAACCCGGCGCACGTTTGACAGAGAGAAGTTTGCAAAGGAAAACCCGGATGTTGATTTGTCCGGCTATTACAGGGAAAGCAGCACCCGCACATTCCGGGTAGCTGAATTGAATTAAGGGTGATTTCAAATGGGCAAATTCATTCACGGGCAGCGGCACACAAGGCTTTATTCAATCTGGACGGATATGAAAACCAGATGCACAAACCCCAAAAGGCCGAAATACAAGAGATACGGCGGCAGGGGCATCAAGGTCTGTGACGAATGGATGAATAGCTTTGAAGCCTTCTATGAATGGGCAATGTCAAACGGCTATGCCGAAAACCTTACTATTGACCGCAAAGACAATGATGGTAACTATTGCCCCGAAAATTGCCGCTGGATCACCATGAAGGAGCAGGCCGCTAATAAGTCCACAAACCACCTGATAACACATGAAGGACAAACCTTCACAATGGCGGAGTGGGCAAGGCGAACAGGAATCCCCCGGCAAGTGTTGAAAGACCGCATTTGTCGGTATGGTTGGAAACCTGACAGAGCATTAACAACGCCTGTCAGAAAACACAAAATTTATAACAGAGGTGCATAAACATGGCAGGAAAAATTCAGACGCAGTTGGCACAGGCTCAGAAAGCGGACAAGCCCGCAGCACAGCCCAATGTGACTGCATTACTCAACACATTTTTAGACCGTGACGGCCTGCGTAAGCGGTTTGATGAACTGCTTGGCAAGCGTTCCCCACAGTTTATTTCTTCTATCGTTTCTATGGTGAACGCTGATAAGAATATGCAGCAAGCGTTTTATGAATCGCCTATGACTGTCATTCAGGCGGCGTTAAAGGCGGCAACTTTTGATTTGCCGATTGATCAGAGCCTTGGCTATGCCTACATTGTGCCGTTCAAGAACTACAAGAAAGACCTTGGCGCAAAAAAGATGGAAGCAACGTTCATTCTTGGCTGGAAGGGTATGCACCAACTTGCGCTTCGCACGGGCGCATATAAGACCATCAACGTTGTTGATATCCGGGAAGGCGAACTGAAAAAATACAACCGCCTGACTGAAGAAGTGGACATTGATTTCATCGAGGATGAAAACGAACGTGAAAAGCATCCCGTTATCGGATATGTCGGCTATTATCGCCTTGTCAACGGCGCAGAAAAGACAATCTACATGAGCGTGAAGGCGATTGAAAACCATGAACGAAAGTTCCGCAAAGGTGAGTATCAGGGCAAAGGCTGGCGTGACGATTGGGATGCAATGGCAAGAAAGACCGTGTATCGCATCCTGATTGGCAAGTGGGGCGTTATGTCCATTGACTATCAGACGGCGGATGAAGGCAAGCAGCTTGCCGATGTGATGGCAGACGATGCACGGGCAGAAAACATCATTGACGCTGAATATGCAGAAGTTCCCGTTGATGAAGAAACGGGTGAAGTCATCGAACAGAACCCGACAAATTAAAAACCGAAAGGACTTGATTTAATGTTGAATCATATTGTTTTGATGGGCCGCTTGACCCGTGATCCCGAACTTCGGCGCACTGGGAGCGGCATTGCGGTTGCCAGCTTCACCATTGCTGTTGACCGGGACTTTTCCGGCAAGGACAGCGAAAAAGAAACGGATTTCATTGATATTGTCGCATGGCGGCAGACGGGTGAATTTGTGTCCAAGTATTTCACCAAGGGCCGCATGGCGGTTGTTTCTGGACGGTTGCAAATCCGCAACTGGACTGACAAGGAAGGCAACAAGCGGAAATCCGCTGAAGTGGTTGCTGATCATGTATATTTCGGTGACAGCAAGAAGGAATCTTCCGGCGGTGACAGCTACGGCAGCAACTACGGCGGCTTTGAACCGCAGTATGCAAACCAGCCCACGGCATCTGACTTTGCAATGATTGAAGACGATGATGCACAGCTTCCGTTCTGATTGGAGGTATCTGCGTGAAAAAAGCAATAATGACCACGGATGTATTCAACCGCTTAATTGATGCAACCAAGGGATTTGTTCAGAAGACCGGATCAAGGAAAACATACCAATATATCCGACTTGAATTCCATTCCGCAGATGATGAAGTGAGTGCAATTGCTGTTGATGGTTTCAAGATGTCTGTTGAACACGCAGTGTGCAAGAGTGAAGAAGACTTCACTGTATATGTGAAAAGCAATATCAAGCTTCCCAGAAAGACTGATGTGGAAATTGAACTGGATGAAGATGAAGCGGTGTTCAGATGTGATGGCTTCATGTTCGGATATCATCAGCCCAATGGTGAATTCCTGAATTGGGAAGACGTTTTGCGTAAAGATGAACCATCTTTCAGAATCGGCTTCAATGGGGAGTATCTTATGAAGGCACTGGAAGCTGCACGGATTTCTGCTGGTGGTTCATATAAAACTCCGATTGTGCTTGAATTCAGAACACCGCTTGATCCAGTGATTATCAGAACCAACAAGCACGATATCAAGATGGTTCTTCCGGTTAGGATTAAAAATTAGGCGGTGACACTATGGCAAGCAAATACAAAAACACCATAATCACTATCGGAAACAAAGTCTTTGACAGCAAGCATGAATCAAAACGGTGGCAAGAACTGTGCCTGCTTCAAAGAGCAGGCCAGATCACCGACTTGCAGCGGCAAGTCAAGTTTGTTCTGATCCCTACGCAGTACGAAAAGTTCCCCCGCTATTCTGCAAAGACCGGGAAGCGGCTGAAAGATGGCATCCGAACGCTGGAACAGGAATGCAGCTATGTTGCCGATTTCACCTATATGCAGGATGGGAAATTGGTCGTGGAGGATGCCAAGGGATTCAAAACCCCGGAATACAGGATTAAGAAAAAATTGCTTCTGTGGGTTCATGGAATTCAGATAAAGGAAACGTGATATGTCCAGATTGATAGATTTAACAGGGCAACGGTTTGGAAGGTTGACCGTTATTGAAAAAGTATCGCCTAGACCCGGATGCACTAACGCAAGGTGGCGTTGTGCATGTGATTGCGGCAATGAAACTTTTGTGCTGGGGACTACTTTAAGAAGGGGCGAAAGCGTTTCTTGCGGTTGCTATCGTTCCGACTATTTAAGAAAAAGAATGACCACGCACGGAAAATACAAAAGCAGGCTGGCTAACATTTGGTACGGCATGAAAGAACGTTGTTATTGCTCTACATCTCCACAATTTGAAAATTACGGTGGCAGGGGCATCAAGGTCTGTGACGAATGGCGCAACAGCTTTGAAACCTTCTATGAATGGGCTATAGCAAACGGTTATGCCGAAAACCTTACCATTGACCGCAAAGACAATGACGGTAATTATTGCCCCGAAAATTGCCGCTGGGCAACGATGAAAGATCAAGCCAATAACCGCAGAAAAAGGCGGTGGCACAAAAAACCGAAGAATTAAGGAGGTATAGCCATGTCTTATGATATTGATTTTCGTGTAAAGGCTGAAGGCGTTGATAAGCATATCAGCGTGGGCGATTGCACAGCAAATATCACATGGAATGTCCGAAAGATCATTGAACTGTCAACCGGGCTTCCGTGGATCAACGAAGGCAACAACGGCCTTTGCAAAGATATCATCCCGGCAATCGAAAAGGGCCTGAAGGAACTGCAACAGAACGGGTGGAAGTATCGGAAATACGAAGCCCCTAACGGTTGGGGAACTGTCGGCGGAACAATGCACTTCTTTGAAACAATCATCAAAGAATGGAACTATTTCAAATACACAAACCCAGAACTTGCAGAAATTGCAACGTTCTGGATCATATAGCGGAAGGATGATGACAATGACGATGAACGATTTGAAAAACACAACGGCACTGGTCAAGGCGATTTTGGAGCAGGACAAGCAGTGCCGGAATAGTGATAGTTTCTTATATTTGAAGGTGCTTTCTGTGATTGGAAAGCGGAAGGGCATCGACATTGAAACCATGTCTGTTCCTTACTTCCTTATGAACCTTCAGGGAACAGCTTTCCCGCCTTTTGAAAGCGTGAGAAGGGCAAGGCAGAAGATACAGGCCACTTATCCTGAACTTGCTGCATGTGACCGTGTAGAAGACTTCAGGATCGAGAACGAAACTGCTTTTCGTGAGTATGCAAGGGGTGAAGTGTAATGCTTGTTTCTGGCGTGAAAGTTCAATTTGACCCCTTCAAAGAAACAACGGGCTTTGCTTCTGAAGACAACAGGGGCAAGCTGGTGACGGGTACAATCGTATTAGTCAATTATCTGAACAAGTGGTTTTCTGTCGAATATGAATGCGGCGGCGTGAAACAGCGAACTTCATTCACATTCAGTCAGATTGGAGAGGATGTGACGATTTGTGGCTGATCATAAATGTTCCTTTCCTGACGGCCTGACAATCAAGCCCGATGGAATCCATGAACTTGATCCCTGTCTATATGAAACAACTGAAATTCACAGGAATGTGACGGTTGAAGTTCGGCGGTGTGTCCGGTGTGGTCATGTTGATATAGCGTGGCACATGCAGGATAACAGCGAATCAGAAACGGTGGTGAATGACAATGGCTGAAAGAAGGATGTTCACGCAGAAAATCATTGACAGTGATGCTTTCCTTGATATGCCGCTGTCAACGCAAGCCCTATATTTTCACTTGAACATGCGGGCTGATGATGATGGATTCGTCAACAACCCAAAACGCATTCAAAGGACAATCGGCGCATCTGAAGATGATCTGAAACTGCTGTTTGCAAAGCGGTTTGTCATCGGATTTGAAAGCGGCGTTCTTGTTATCAAACATTGGAGGATGCACAACACGCTTCGGAAAGACCGATACAACCCGACACAGTATCAGGAAGAATTTGCGTTGCTGGATGTAAAAGATAACAACGCATATACAGAAAGGTGTATTGATGTCCCTTTTGTCCCTGAATTGCCAGCGGCAACCACTTGGCAACCACCCGGCAACCAACTGGAACCACAGTATAGTATAGGTAAGGATAGTATAGATAAGAAGAATATATATAGTCCTGATGACCCAGAAGAAGAACAGGAAAATCTATCTGAAACATATAAAACTATCATTGCTTATCTGAACGAAAAAGCCGGAACAAAGTACAAAGCAACCACAGCCAAAACAAAAACCGCTATTCATGCAAGACTTGCTGAAGGTTTCACTGTTGATGACTTCAAGACAGTCATTGACAAGA
>JAEIGA010007067.1_pt1 | contig 17072 bp, 20 predicted proteins | sample 9270691 | NCBI WGS metagenome assembly JAEIGA01 (sample SAMN17057246, study PRJNA624740) | gut metagenome | biome: biome; isolation source: fecal sample | host: Bos grunniens | place: China: Xizang | collected 2019
AAACGGCGACACTAAGTGGATCATGCCAGACCGCCTCCACCCGGAACTTCCAGGTTACAAAATATGGGCCGAAGCGGTCATGCCGTATTTCCAGAAGTTCTGCGGCAAATAGCACTTCTGTTCAAACCGACGTTACTCTTACATTTTACACGGTTTTCAAGACCGCAATGTTTACCCCATTTGAACAGCGAGCGGACGAGCGCCAACGCAACAAAAATTTCATCCCCCTATGATTATCGGCGCAAAACTGATATAATTTAGACGTTTTCTGACGAGAATTTTATAGGACATGAACGAACTGACCATACAGGAAATATCAAACTCAGATTTGATACGTTCGCGAATCTTCACGATTCGCGGCGTTCAGGTTATTTTGTCTAGCGATTTAGCTCCGTTGTATGATGTTGAAGTGAAATACCTTCATCGACAAGTTAAGAGAAACGCAAACAGATTTCCTTCCGATTTTGTTTTGCACTTATCTCCTGAAGAGGCAAATGTTTTGAGGTGCCAAAATGTCACCTCAAAACGCGGTGGAGATAGATATGGCGTATTGGCTTTTACAGAACAAGGCGTAGCAATGCTATCAAGCGTCCTAAAGAGTGAAAGAGCCGTAGAAGTCAATGTAGCGATTATGCGCACCTTTGTGGCTATGCGCAAAGCTCTTGCATCCATTGCCCCTCTTCTAGCGAGAATAAAGGCAACAGACAGGCGGCAGATTGCTGACCAAGCGAAGAACGATGCTAATCAAGAACGTAACGAAGAACGCTTCAAGCTCATTCTTGACGCGATGCAGGATAAGAAGTTTCCGCCGCAAAAAGTGTTTTTTGACGGGCAGGTTTATGATGCGTTTGAACAGATGAAGAAGTTTGTGCGCATGGCGAAGAAGGAACTGATAATCATCGATCCATATTTCGCCGATTCGGTTTTGCCGCTCATCGCACAGAAGCGAAAAGATGTTGAAGTTCTCGTTGTCAAGAATTCGCGCAGCAAACTTCTTCATGATGTCGATGTCGCGCAGTTCAATACGCAGTATGCGAACTCGCTTACAGTCAAGGTTTCAGACCGCTTCCATGATCGCTTTCTTATTATCGACAAAACGACGCTAATACACGTGGGCGCGTCACTGAACCATCTTGGAAAGAAGTGTTTCGCTTTTTCATCGCTTGATAAGTCCAATATCCCGGACATCTTGGCGAAAATCTAATTTCAAAACCCGAAGAACTGAACAAGGAAAGGAAGAATTCAATAAATCAGTAAAACGGACATAGGACGGAGCAACCGCTTCGTCACCATAACAATTTGCATAGCTGCAAAGCGATCGTCGAGTGGAATGTAGGAAGTTTCAGATGGACGACACCTTGCAGAGGAAAGCGCAATCGCGTTTTGCCTCTCTTTGTGTTTCCATCAAGGCATCCTACAGCCTCACTCGAGACACGAAGAGAGGCTTTGATTTTACCCTTGATTCGTGTTTGATTGTGAAGTGGCAACACTGAACAAGGGCAAGCCCGACTCTTGGGAGGTGAAAACTAGGGTTGACATTGATGATTTGAAAAGTCATGACACATCAAAAGTTAATTATTATATGCGCTGATGCATACAAAGAGTTAGCTACAGCTTTAGCACGTCAACTCAAAGAGTTAAAAGGTGTTGAAGCTTTGGCGCAAACTGTTATAGAGTATAGCGCTCTTGAGACAAAGCCTAGTACCGACACCTATCTACTTTTTATTGGGGATGGAGAGGAGAATCCATATACCGCATTCTATTATCCCAAAATAGCGTTCCACTTAATGAACGAATGTGGAGCGCACTTTGGTGGAGATAATACGCGAGGAATTATTTTTGGTGATGGAGACATTTCACATCGTAAGCAGCTAAAGATAATTTTCGACAAAATGGAAAAGGGAGATATAGAACAAACAACACCAGATGCAAAAAAGGGCCCAAATTTTATGAGGTATGCATTAATCTACTATATGGCAACTTTTTCGCTAATTCTACCAATTTTAACAGCAAGCGGGATATTTCTTTTCAGAAAAGCGCAAAAGAAAAAAATACGCTATCTTCAAGTTTTACTTGGTATGGATCGCTTCATCGAAACACTAACTAACAAATAAAATAAATAGGAGGTAAAAAATGGGATTCTGGAAGTCAGTAGGTAAGTTTGCTGGGAAAACAGCATTGGGGATTATCGCCCCAGGCGCCCTTGCAGGATACGAGTACCACAAAGCTAAAGTAACGAACGAGGTCCTAAAGGGATTAGATGAGGCAATTGACCCATTTTTCAAAAATTTGGCTCAAGCTCAAGAAGATGACTCTTGGAGTGAACTTTTGGTGCTCGTTAGAGGATGTGTTGTTAAATTTCTATCTAACGAAGAAGCGCGGCAAAAACTATTAAAAGAGTCTCATCCCAATGAGCAGGGACGCATATGTTGCACATTAGCAACAACTTTTTGCGGAGAGCCCTCAATATTTCAAGCAGCCACTGAAAAAGGAGCGAAGGTAGAAATTCTGATAGGGATGTTAAATATCACCGAAAAAATATGTAAAGAACTTGACAACCGAATTGCTTCAGCAGGACTTTCTCAAATGGAAGAAAATGTCGTTCGATTGTTGTTTGATACAATGTGCACTAGATTACCATATGTTGGCACAGTGATGTATGTCCGTAGAAACAACGATGCTGCGATTACACTATCGGATATGCTGAAGAGCATTATCTTTTCAGATGAGGAAGATGATGATGGGAAGTTCATCAAGCTCACGTGCCGTGAAAACAACGTGAACTATAACGATATTAAGCAGAAAATGGGATATTAACCTAGAAATAAAGGAAATAATTATGGATGGTAAAATTGGAGAATGGCTTAAAGCCATTGGCGTTATTGCACTTATGTGTCTCTTATTTAAGGCATGCGATTCAAATCGCAGTGGTGGCGGTTGCACACCTGATGATGGAGCGTACACATTTTAAGGAGAAAAAATGGAGATATTATCTACATGTTGGTTTATTTCTGGAATAATTGCTTTATTTGCATTTTCCGAAAGGAAAAAGAGTTTAATTGGAGGACTTCTAAAAGAACTTTTTGAAGCAAAAAAAGCCGAGGACATACTTGTTGGACTTTTAGCAATAGCAATAGGGGTGCCAACGATAATAGCAGTAGGCCCTATAACGTTAATCCGTTTTTGGGTGGATTTCGATTAGGGATAGGCAACTGTATTTTAACTAGATACTCTATAATAAAAAGAAAGGTGTTTACTTCCATAAGCAATTACGTATTTGATTTTCTTCACGCAGCGCCTATTGGTCAACATAAGTCGTTAGATTTATACTGATCTTAGGCATATAAATGCTCGTAATTAAGGCAGTCGCGAAATTGCCTTAATCGCTACAGCCATTGCTAAATGATTTTAGGAAAACATATCCCTGAGATATTTAATAACGTTAATTATTTTTCATCTATTTTCTCCTTGTGTGTTTAAACCCCTTCTCTCACTATGAGAAAAGGGAAAATGCTTTATTGCCAGACCAGTCGGGCGAACCCGACCTGGTCGTTTCAGATTTGAGTGCGGCGATGCGCATCCCATCCTCGTGGACTTGAAGCGTTGCTTCATCGGGAGGATAGAATTCCCTTTGAATGATTTGTGGGTAACGGGTCTAATCAATGGGTATCCCATATCCCTATCTCTGACACCCTTGTTATCAACGCATCCTACCCATTGATCTTTTTCGGCGGATACATCCAAAATACAACTCCCACCACCGTCAGGATCGAGGTACTAATATAATATGTATAAGGCATAATTTGAGGATGCTTATTGTATAGGCTTAGAGCGCATTGTTACGCGGATTTTATCGAAAATACGTACTAGTTCACCCGCCTCAATCAAAACAGGAGAAATCTCCGCTACATTCGGATACAATTCTTTCAACAACAAAAGCCAGTATTCACTTTCGGATGCTTCTTTAGCGACAACGGAAATCTTATGGAGAAAATCGCTCCTCGATTCAGCGCGATTCGCTTCACGGTAATTAGCGCCGATAGCGGTTGCTGATCGGGCAAGTTGATCTTTGATATTGCGAGATTCTATACCTAGGGGAATTTTACGAAGCAAGCGCAAAACCGAAACTGAAAAATCAACTGTACGTTTTTCAAGTTCAATTTTAAATTCACCGTTTGTCATGGCTTTTCCCTTTCTCAGAAACTGTCAAACTCGCAAACTGTTAAACTGATTCTACTTGCAAACTTTATCTGGCTTGGGGAGTTAGTAAGTTTTACAGTTGGGCAGTTTGTCAGTTATACAGTTTAGTTGTTTCTCACACTCCTTAACGTAACTCCCTAACTCGGAAACTTGTCCACTGTTACACTTGCTAACTTAGTTTTGCATGTTGTTGTCAGTTTGCAAGTTTGACAGTGTTGCGAGTTTGGCAGTTAGACAGTTTAGTTTAATTGGCGGAGAGGGAGGGATTCGAACCCCCGGACCCTTGCGGGTCAACGGTTTTCAAGACCGCCGCTATCGACCACTCAGCCACCTCTCCAAATGTTGGGACATTTGATAAAACACAAATGTGCACATATTATACCAAAATTTTCTCACTTCGTGTTACAGCAAACTTGGCTCCTCTCACCGCGGCAGAAAAATACAACGTAACACATCGCCAAACACGACTATTTTACCCCAAGCTACAATACACAGCTCGCTACGGCCACATCAATCTTCTCCGGAATCGTCACCGGCAGAGCATGTTCCCCGCCCGGAATCATCTCCAATTCGGAATGAGGAAAAACCGCACTCAAAAATTTAGCGTTCTCCGAGCGCACAATTCCATCTGACTCGCTTTGAAAAATATACACAGGGCATTTTATCTTTCCCGACGCCAGAAGATCTACAAGATCAAGCCTGAGATCCGTATTCTTCAAATACTCAAGCCCGCGGGCCAAATTCTCATCGCTATCCATCTTATACGGATTGGGCCTACCTTCCGGCGTTCCAAAAAAACCCCGGCCCTTAGTCATTTTCAGTCCTGCTTCCAGCGCAGCAAGACGGCGTGGCGTCATTCCCGCCCAGTTGCTGTCTCGCATCATACGCGGCGTCGCGGCGACAAGAACAAGCCCCTTCAGCTTCTTCGGAAACTTCATCGCGTATCTAAGCGCAAAACTGCCGCCCATCGACCAGCCTACAAGAACAAACTCATTCTCTTTCTCCAGCACGTCCTCGGCAATGCCGTCAAGAAGTTCGATATAGGTGAAAATTCTCTCGCGCTCGAAAAGACAAAGATCCCACGCTTCTTTGCTCGACGCCCAGCCGTTAAGAACAAATGTTTTCACACGCCCTCACAATCCTGCCCGCCACGGCGAGCTTTGACATTTTCTTAAGCGGCTCCTTTCGCCCGTCGGGATAAACAAAGACGACGCGGTTCGTATCCGAACCGAATCCGGCGCCTTTTTCCGTAACGTCGTTGGCGACGATCATCGCGAGATTCTTCTCGCGGCATTTGCGGGCAGCCTCCTTAATAACATCGTTCGTCTCGGCCGCGAAACCGATTTTGACACAACCCTTTATCGACTTTAAAATGTCGGGATTTCTGACAAGCTTTATCGTATCGGACATTTCCGTCTTTTTAAGCTTCTTCGATGCACATTCCGCCGGACGCCAGTCCGCTACCGCCGCCGTCGCGACGAATACGCATCCAGGCGTCACCAACTCAGTTACGGCGGCGAACATTTCGCGCGCGCTCACGACATCAACGCGCTTTACGCCGCGCGGCGTTTTAAGCGCCACGGGCCCGGCAACAAGCGTGACCTCGTGACCCGCTCTCGTCGCCGCGCGGGCTACCGCGAAACCCATTTTGCCGGTCGACGGATTCGACAGGAATCTCACGGGATCTATGAACTCTCTCGTCGGCCCTGCAGTTATTACGAAATGAAGACGCTTTTTCATATTCTGTCAATCCAACACCCTGACGGTCGGCCCCGCCCCGGAATACGAGTCGAGCGCGCCAGCGGAAAAATCGTCATCCCCGGCGGAAGCGCGGACGGATTTTATTTTCGGCCTGTCGCCGAAAAGAACGGTCCCGAGACGGACCAGCGTCGCACCCTCCTCGACCGCAACCTCATAATCTCCGCTCATTCCCATCGAAAGATGCTTAAGTCCAATGTTCAGATTTTTCTCGGCCGTATCGCGCAATTCCCTCAGACGCCTGAAGTAGACCCGCGCGTCTTCGGGATTCTCGGAAAAGGGCGCCATCGTCATAAGCCCTTCAACAGTGATGCGGGGACATTCTTCCAGAATGTGGGCGATCGTCGGCTCAACCGCCTCGGGCGACATTCCGTTTTTAGACTTCTCGCCGGAGACGTTGACTTCGAGAAGAATCCTTACGTGAGCTCCGATCTCGTCCGCGATGAAATTTATTCTGTCGGCCAGTTTTACGGAATCGACGGAGTGGATGAAATCGAAAATCTCAAGCGCCTGACGGACCTTGTTGCTCTGAAGATGTCCGATAAGATGCCACTCGGGCCCGCTTGCGCTCGCCTCCTTTTTCCACGCCGCCTCCTGGACCTTGTTCTCGCCAACGATCGCGAGTCCCGCGCTCCAGGCTTCGTTCACCGTCTCCGCGCCGTGGGTTTTGGTTACGGCCACAATCTGAACATCGTCGACATCTCGCCCCGTGCGTTCGCAGGCGGCGGCGATTTTCGCTTTGACCTCGTCAAGTATCTCATTTAAATCTCGCTGCGACATATAATCACCACAATCCATATCTCATTCTTTTGACACCGGCAGAGTTTTTCTGTCAACGTATCTGCCCGCATGAACAACCCTTACCATACAGCAGCCAAAAAGAACAATCTGCCAACTAATGAAAATCCACGCAAGCATTATAGGCAACAGAGCAAGCGACCCGTAAAGAAGTGAAGACCGGGCTATTCCCACCTGAGCCAGCGTACATATCTTAAGCCAAACGGTAAAAATAAGACCTGTCGCAACCCCGCACCACCATGCGTATTTAAGACGGACCTTGACCGCAGGAAGTATCTTGAACATAAAGGCGAACACCATAGATGTGAAGAGCAGCGTCACCGCCTTTCTGACGACGATTGAATCCAGAAGCCATATAACTCCGTCCGACAGCCACCTCGTCACCGATGTGGCGCCGACAGTCGCGGAAATCACATCTTTTACCAGCGCCAGCACAGGCACCGAAACAGCCATCAGGATAAATATGAGCAGCAGCGCAAGGACGGCCATGTCCATGAGATAACTCTTCCATATCGACCGTATGTTCTTGCAGCTCCAAATCTCATTGAAGCTGAACTCCATTACACCCACCGAACACAGCGCCGTCCATAAAAGCGTAAAGAAACCGATCCACCCCAACGCCGCAAAATCAATCTTATCCAGTCCCTCCAAAAGCTCCGATTCTACCCGTCGCGCTTCACTCGCAAAAGTAGACGCCGGCTTTGCGTTCTCGTCGCCGGAACAATTCTCGTCAGTCCCGTCTTCGATCTCATCAGCCTCTTGTGGAGCGTCAAATTCAGAAATCATCTTCTCGCATTGGATATGGATTTTTTCGCGAGCATATTCATCAAAGCCGGCCGCCTTCGCCAGCATAAGCAAAATGCAAAGGGCAGGAACTACAGCCAGCATGGAATAATATGTAAGACTCGCCGCATGAATGGAGCAATTGCTCTTGAAAAAGATCTTGCAGGAACCTTTGATCCACTCGTAAGCGCCGACCAGTTTCTTTTTCATGAAGCCTCCCGAACTTTATATCTCCAACGGCCCAAGAAGAAATCCCGCCAACCATCCCAACAACGTTCCGCAGAAATAAACCAAAATCAGTATCAGGATATTTTCCACAACATTTCTGTTGGTTCTGAACAGAACCAGCAATCCTACACCGCAGCCGGAAAAAGAACTCGCCATCATGGCTCCGGAACTCATCGCCCCTTCCGCATACAGCCTTGCGGATGCGACGGAAGCGGCGCAATTTGGCACAAGCCCCAGCAGACCGCCCAGCATTTCACCGACAACCGGCGCGTTCAGCTTCCACGATTCGAAAGGCGCGTGACCGCAGTGGTCATGGCAGCAGTGGCCGGAGCCGCAATACTGAAGAATAAAATGAAGAATCAGCGAAACCGCAAGAATAAACACGAAAATCTCCGCCGTATGAATTAGAGCCGGCACGATTATGCCTTTATGCCTGCGGCAGTGACAATGGCTGTGACGGCATATTCCTTCGATATTCACATCGCGTTTCTTCTGCCTGACGAAATACACCACTCCGCCGACGGCGAACCCGACGGCTATGGCGGCTATCACCTTCAACAGAATTATTTTAGCGATAACGGGAAACGGTATTTGCGAAGAGATGAGAACGGGAATCAATTCATCCGACGTCGAAAGAAATACGGCGAGCATAGTGCCAATCGTAACGACTCCGCCCGCGTAAAACGACGCAGCCATCGCCGAAACGCCGCACTGAGGCACCGCTCCAAGCAACCCGCCCACTAAAGGTCCAATAGAACGAGAGCGCTCGAGAAATCTCTCGAGCGCACCTCCCGCATGCGCCTCAACCGCCTCAAGAACCAAATAGGTTGCAAAGAGGAACGGAAGAAGGAGCAGCGTCTCTGCGATAACGTGTATCACGCCTGAGCAATAGCTTCAGCAGGGCAAGTACCCGCACAAGCGCCGCAATCGAGGCACTTGCCGGCATCAATCGTGTAGGGAGTACCTTCGGAAATCGCTTCCGCGGGGCACGAATCCTTGCAGCATCCGCATGCAACGCACTTATCGGCGGCAATAGTATAAGCCATTTTATTTTCCTCCTTGACTGTTGGTTATAACCGGTATATTATAGCACTTCTGCACCGTTTTGTGGTAGAGTTATATTTATCAATCGCGGCCGGCCCGGGCAAAGACCATCGCAAACATCCTGCCGATATTACAAGGCGACAAATACATTTGATTCAGAATTCGACTTGAGAGCCGCCTCAACGAAACGCATTGTCCGCTCGCCTTCTTCCGCTCCGGGGTGGTCAAAAGCACGAAACTCTCCACCGCCTTCCGCGAAACGCCTGGCGCGTATCGCCGCGCAAAATTCGGCATAGATATTCGCGAACGCTTCGATGAATCCTTCATGATGTCCTGCCGGGATCCGTGACGAGCGAGTCGCACCGTCTGAAATCTCCCTAACATACGGAGCGTTTCGCTTATAAACGCGCTCCGCGTCGAACGGATATTTAACCGAAAGATAATTGGGCGATTCCTGATTCCAGAAAAGAGAAGCTTTCTCCCCATAGACCCTCAACCGCACGCCGTTCTCTTCGCCCGTCGCGACTTTAGAGACGACCATCGAGGCTTTCGCCGTTATCGCGCCGCCGTCCTTTTTCGCCAAGCGCATAAGAATCGAAGCGTCGTCATCAAGTTTATTGCCGGGCGCAAACGAAGAAAGATCAGACAGCAGCGATTGGACCCTGAGCCCGGTCACATACTCAATGAGATGAAAACCGTGAACGCCGATGTCAGCGACGACACAACTAGCGCCGGATTTGACGGGATCCATTTTCCAGGCGTTGCGTTTATCGAGAGGCTTCGTGAAATCGATTTTCCTGAAACTCCCCTGCTGATACTCAAGAACGATTTTGCATATCTCGCCAAGCTCTCCCTTCGCGACGATGTCACGGGCGAGCTTCACCATCGGAAATCCCGAATAAGTGAACGGCACGGCCAGAACCCTGCCGCGTTCTGCGGCGACGGCCTTCAGTTCCGCCGCCTCTTCAAGCGTCATCGAAAGCGGCTTCTCGCACATGACATCCAGACCTGCTTCAAGCGCCCTTTTTGTTATCGCATAATGCGAATCGTTGGGTGTACAGACAGCAACAAAATCGACGCGTGATTTTTCAGCCTCTATCAGAGCCGCCCAATCGGAATATATCCGATCATCGGCGACGGCGCACGCCCGCGCCGCGGCGATATTGTCGTCCATATTTCTCGAAAAGCATCCCGCCTCCAGATCGGCAAGATCGTCGAGCCTTACCGCCATCCGGTGAACCGGTCCGATGAAAGAGCCTTTCGCTCCGCCGATCATCGCATATTTCAGCCGCCGCGTCCGCATTAAAGCCTCCTTTGACACAATCACATTCTGCCGCTTACGGCATCAATAAGATCGCAAAGGCGCTTGTATGCGATAGCGAGATCGTCGTTTGTGACCTTGTACATATATTCATTCGCGCGTTCGATCTCTCCGCCCGCATTCGCAAGACGCTTTTCGATAACCGCCTGCGAATCAGTGCCGCGTCCCTCAAGACGTGCGCGGAGCTCCTCCATCGACGGAGGCATTATGAAGATGTCAACATAACCGATTTTCATCGGATCCGTGTTGGGAAGGTTGCGAACATATTCACGGACCTTGGCCGCACCCTGAACATCAATATCGAGAATCATCGAGTTGCCTTCGGCGAGCACCTCCTCGATAGGCCCTTTCAGCGTGCCGTAATAATTGCCGTGGACGTTGGCGTATTCAATAAACGCATTCTCGCCGATAAGCTCCTCAAAGCGTTCCTTTTTCATAAAGTGATAATCAAGCCCGTCCTCTTCTTCGCCTCGGATCTCGCGCGTAGTGCAACTTATCGAATACACGATGTCGGAATATTCCTGCAGCAGCATGTCGATAAGCGTAGACTTTCCGCAGCCACTCGGAGCGGACATCACTATGAACAGGGGTTTTGTTTTTCCCATTTTCAACTCCTTTTTAAATATGTTTTCAACTTCCTGACGACCGGTGTAATTTCCGGTATTATCCTTTGTAGACGATATCCGCATAAGCTCCGCGCTCGGCGCAACGTGAATATGTTACCGCCTTCTTGCCGAAAAGCATAGCATAAAACGGGCTCGACGGCCGGAGACCAAGCGTCTTTTCAAGAAGTTCAGGAATTTCATTCTGCACCAATTTGAGAAAACCGCACCAGCATGTCCCTATGCCGTTCGCATTGGCCAAAAGCTCGAAATTCGAACAGGCGATGGCGACATCCTCCATCGGGGTGGTAACGCCCGGGGCCGTCTCATCCGACGAAACAATAAGAATTCCAGACGCTCCCCGGAAGAAGACATCTTCTCCTCCTTTACGCAGCTTTATGGCGGGAACCGCCAGCCAGCGCGGAAGCAGCCTCGCTCCGTCACGATGTTCCTCGACCGCTTTCAAAAATGCGGCGCGGAACTCATTCATCGCAGCGCGATTCGGGTAACATGTAAATGTAAGCGAACGGGCGTTACAACCGGTCGGCGTGTTTCCCAACAGCTTGAGAACCTTATCAAGGACCTTTAAATCAACATCCTCCTGCGAAAACCTGCGGACGGAACGACGCGATTTGAGCCAATTGGAAACCTGTTCCGCATTCGGCAAATCCAAGCCTCTGAGCGCTGCCGTGTCAGAGGATTTAACGCCGTCAAATGTGATGGCGCCCACGGGGCAGACGGCGAAGCAGTGCTGACAGCGCATACACTTCTCTTTTTGGGACATGACCGGCACCCCCGCATCGCCAAGCGACAAAACCTTGAAGGCACAATCTCGCACGCATGCGCCGCATCTCAGACAAACAGAAGGATCAACCTCAAATTCTACAGGTGTTTTTAATGCAATCTGATTTTTCATACGACAATTATATCATAAATCGCATAGAGCCACCCGCCGCCCGGCCATGAAGATTCAAACTGACCGTAATTTTTCAATCAGTTTCACCGCCGCCGCCGAATCGGCCTCCCGCCGTGAACCGCCTTCGCCTAAAGCGGATCCTACGCTTTCAACAAAAACTTCAACAGTAAATGTAGGCTTGTCGCTCGTGCCGGCCGTTTTGACAAGACGGTACAACGGCATCCGCGGAGGGACCATCGCCTGAGTCAGATGCTGAAGCGCAGACTTAGGATTCCCGTCCAACTCTCCAAAGCGCGAATTGGCGACGAGATCGAGATTGTCGAAAATCTTCCTCGCCGCGCAAAGCCCCCCGTCAAGCCACGCCGCCCCAAGCACGGCCTCAACGGCATCGGCCACGGTTTTTGAATTGGCCGGCAAATCTCCCGCCCCCTTATTGCGTTTTAGACGGGAAACAAAACCGCACCCCTTCACGGCGTCGCAAAGCGCCGCTGTCGAAACCATGTGCTGCCGCTTACCGGTCAATTCGCCCTCCTTGAGAGTCGGGTTGTCCGCATATAACCGATCTGTCGCCAACAACCCCAATACCGCGTCGCCCAGGAACTCGAGACGCTGATTGTCCCTCGCCCTCGGCGATGTCATTCTGAACGACGGAGTTGTCAGCGCCTCCTCAAGAAGGGCCGGGTTTTTAAATTCGTAACCGAAAATTTCAGGGCTTGATCCTGATTCTGTCTGCAGATTATTCACGACGGAAATTATACCATTTTTAATTGCCGCCGTGAGCGAAATCCGATTACGCAGAGCACTGCGAATAAAAAAATTATTTCTTTTTCGTAACCGCCACAAGAGGAGTCGTCTTCACTTTATCAACGATTTCCTCCAGAACATCAGGTCTTGATTTCAAAAACTCAATCGCCGCAAGCGACCCCTGGGCCAGCTGAACCGCACCATAACTGAGCCAACTTCCGCGTTTCTCGACGATTCCCCGCGCGAGCGCCGCATCGAGCACCGATCCTTCTCTCGAAATTCCGCAAGAGTAAAGAATATCGAACTCGGCCTCTGTAAAAGGAGCCGCGACTTTGTTCTTCACAATTTTTACACGCGTGCGATTTCCGACGACTTCCCCTTGCGGATTTTTTATTGCACCGATCCGCTGCACCTGCAAACGGCACGTCGAGTAAAATTTCAGCGCCTTGCCGCCAGGCGTCGTTTCCGGATTTCCGAACATGACCCCAATCTTCTCTCTCACCTGATTCGTAAAAACACACAGCGTCTTCGTCTGCGAGATGGCGGCCGTCAATTTTCGCATCGCCTGCGACATTAGCCTCGCCTGGAGGCCGACATGACTGTCGCCCATGTTGCCGTCGATCTCCGCCTGCGGCGTCAGCGCAGCGACGGAATCGACGACGACAACGTCAAGAGCTCCAGACTTTATAAGTTCTTCGCAGATGCACAGCGCCTCTTCGCCGCTTGAAGGCTGAGAGACGATCAGATTCTCAAGATCAACTCCTATTTTACGGGCATACGACGGATCCAGCGCATGCTCGGCGTCGATGAACGCCGCCGCACCTCCCGACTTCTGCACATTGGCGACGACATGCAGAGCAAGAGTGGTCTTGCCGGACGACTCATGACCGTAAAGTTCAACGATGCGTCCTTTGGGAAGTCCGCCGACTCCGAGCGCCATATCAAGAGACAATGCGCCTGTTGAAATCACCTCAATGTCACCGCGCGCCTCCTCGCCCAGCTTCATTATCGACATTTCGCCAAACTCTTTGCGGATCGCCTTCATCACCTCATCCAGCGCCGAACCGATCTTGTTTATCATTCCGTCTTTGGACATATAAACCCCTTTCTTTAATTAAGGCGCAAAATCAATCGCACCAATTTACAAAATTTTCACGCCCGACAAAAACATCAACGCGCTCAATGTGATCGACCTCCGGAGCCTTCTTCGATTCCGGAGTACCGAAAACCTCGATGACGTCGAATCTGTACGAGCCCTCCCATTTATGAGTCGTAAGCCACGACCGGCAGACGCGCCGCATCAGCATCCGTTTGCGGCGATCGATTTTTCTCAACCGCCGCTCGTACTCGCTATGTTCGGCATGCTGTTTTACCTCGACGAAAACTATTGAATCTGCCTCGGTGGAATACGCGACTATGTCAATCTCAAGACGCTCATCATTCTTACACGGATGAACATTGCGCTCGACGATAATATAGCCGCGCCTCCGTAAAAAATCAGCGGCGACGTCTTCGCCCCAACGTCCGTGTTCAACACTGATGTTGGGAACCTCTTTTCTTTTCTTACGCGGCAGGAACATTACCCATCTCCCTTACTCGGCGTTTGTACGCACTGGTATCACGCGGGATTACCTCGGGGATGCCGAAGCAGATCACACCTAATGAATCCTCTATCGCCATGGCGAGCCCATACGCCTCGCTGGATGAAAGCACTATATGGGCGCTTTTTGATCCAGAGGCGCCTGGCAAGTTTCTGGCAACCTCAATCGCATAGGCGCCGTCGTATTCAACAAGATGACGGAGAGAAATTTTGGTAGATCCCGCAGGCGAAACATGAAACAGCCCCTTGCCGTCTTCCAGCGATTCCTTAACCCCTCTAAAGACTTCGAGCATCCTTGTAAGGTCATTGAAGTCAAACTTGACGCAAATGCTGTTATCCCAGTCGAACGTTGCAAAAACAGGAGGCGTGACAGACCTGTCTCCGACGGTAAGCTGTTTGGCGAAAACCGCCATTATCGAACCGTCGACATCGTCGTGCGCCGGATGCACTTCAAGTTGCAATGCACCTCCGGTACATTTCTGATTCGCCTTATAAAACGTCAGCTTCGGACGAAAATGCCTCTGCCTGCCGACTTTACCGTTTTCATTGCTGTCCATTTTTTATCTCCTTTTTTTGTTTTGTTGTAATGACTTAAATTTTCATGCCCAAAAAGATTCGCCGCCATCCGCATCAAGCTGTCTATATGAAGCCGCTTCAAGCACAGCCTCGCGACCGACCGACTCCTCCCCTGCAAGATCCGCAATTGTACGCGACACACGCAGAATCCTGTCGTATGCACGCGCCGACAGACTCAGAGAATCGATCGTTCGCCTTATCTCTCCCGCGCCCTCGGCGGAAAGTCTACAGATATCCTTTAAATCGCGACTCTTTGCATCGGCGTTCGAATGAACCCCTTTCATCCCACGATAGCGGCTTCTTTGGATTTCACGAGCTCTCAAAACACGCTCACGAATAACCGCACTCGATTCTCCGCGGGAAAAAGAATCCAGATCTTTCACGGGAACTGCGCTGACGCCGATTTGAATATCTATACGATCGAGAAGCGGTCCGGACACACGTCTTTGATATTTCAAAATCTGCGACTGGCTGCATCGGCACTCGCGCGTCGGATCGTTGTAATACCCGCACGGACACGGGTTCATGGCGGCGACCAGCATAAACCGACTCGGATAATCACAAGCCGCAGCAGCCCGCGAAACAGCAACATGCCCATCTTCAAGCGGCTGCCTCAAGACCTCAAGAGCTTGACGAGGAAACTCTGGAAACTCATCCAGAAAAAGAACGCCGCGATGCGCCAAAGAAACCTCGCCAGGAAGCGGATGCGCTCCGCCGCCCAACAGGCCGATAGAACTCACCGTGTGATGGGGAGAGCGAAACGGACGGCTCGTTATAAAGCACCCGCCACCTTTTTCTTTGCCCGCAACCGAATGGATGCGCGAAACCTCAAGCGCTTCTTCGACCGACATCGGAGGAAGAATTGAAGGAATTCGTCTCGCCAACATAGTCTTACCAGATCCGGGAGATCCGATCATCAGAACATTATGCCCTCCAGCCACACCGACTTCAAGCGCCCGTTTCACAAACGACTGCCCCTTCACGTCAGAAAAATCATCGCCCGAATCGCGACTCAATTCAACAAGATCTTCCAAATTGGTAAATAACGGTTCAATTTTCAATCGACCCTCAAGGTATTCGGCGGCGTCGCGCAACGAAGAGACTGGGATTACGTCTATACCGGTGACGATACTGGCTTCTTCCGCATTTTCTTCAGGAACCAAAACAGCCGCTCGCCCGTTTCTCCGCATTTCCATAACCATCGGCAAAATACCTCGCACCCTTCTAACCTTCCCCGAAAGTGAAAGTTCGCCGACCATCCCGAAATCTTCAAGTCCTGCCGCCTTGAGTCGACCTGTGGCACTCAGAAGCCCTATCGCGATCGGAAGATCATAGATAGGTCCTTCTTTTTTAACATCGGCTGGAGCCAAATTAACTGTAACCGAAAACTCATCTTTCGATTTATATCCAGAATTCTTCAACGCAGTCGAGACCCGATCCTTGGCCTCTTTTACGGCCGTGTCTGGCAACCCGACTATCGTAAACGAGTTCGTACCCTTCGCGGAATACACCTCAATCTCGACCGTCGACGCGTCGACTCCGGTAACAGCAGCGCTGTAACATCTCGACAACATAAAATCTCCTTTCGCCGGAATTTTACCGACAGGAGGATTATCGCATTTGCCAGAAAAAAATGTGTATCATGCGCGTAACATTTGCGTAACTTTTCTGATACGCTTTTGATACGATTTAAGTATACGATGTTCTCGCTGAATGTCTGTGCAGAACGCTCTACTTGCCTACACAGAAACGCGAGAAGAGCGAGTTTAGAAGATCGTCGCTGTAATCCGCGCCGACCGCCTCGCCCAGTATCTGGGAGGCGCGTCTTACTTCGTTGCCTAAGAGTACCGCGTCGCGCGACTTGAAATCCGCTGCCGACAAAATGCCGCGCGCGCGGACGAGGCTCGAGAGATATCGCTCGCCGTCGCCGCGCTCGACTTCGTCTGAGCCCGCCGCCAGACACTCAAGACGCGAGGCAATCTCAAGTTTAAGTTCCTCCACTCCCTCATGAGTGAGCGCCGATACATTGAGACAGTCCCCGCGCTTAAGATCGCACTTGGGCGTGATCTTTATAACCTTGGACGGATCCAATCCGATACCGCATCCTTCTGCAAAATCGCCGAAGGCAATTACGATGTCCGCCCTCTTCGCGAGCTCCTCGCTGCGACGGACGCCCTCGGCCTCAATCTCCCCGAAATTTTCGCCGCCTTTGCGGATACCCGCCGTATCGACAAGCTTAACGGGCCAGCCGCAGATATCCGCCCACGCCTCGATCGAGTCACGCGTCGTTCCCGCGACATCAGAAACAATAGCCCTCGCCTCAGAAAGAATCGCATTCAACAGAGAACTCTTACCGGCATTAGGTGGGCCCAATAAAACGACAAGCGCTCCTTCGCGCAAAATCCGGCGTTCCTTAAGCCGCGCCGCTTCCGCGTCGATGGCTTTTACGAGTGACAAGGTTTTCGCCTCAAGCTCTTCAAAAAACGAATCCGCGAGATCGCC
>JAEIGA010007068.1_pt1 | contig 17070 bp, 10 predicted proteins | sample 9270691 | NCBI WGS metagenome assembly JAEIGA01 (sample SAMN17057246, study PRJNA624740) | gut metagenome | biome: biome; isolation source: fecal sample | host: Bos grunniens | place: China: Xizang | collected 2019
CATATCCGGACCGGAAACTGCTGTATACGGCCGGTGCGCTGGCTTCGGTCGGGTTCTGCATCAAGAGCGGTATGTGGCCGCTGCACACATGGCTGCCTCCGTCCTACACGATGGCGCCGACGACAGCCACGACTCTGCTTTCCAGTGTGCTCAGCAAGACCGGTGTGTTCGGACTGGCCGTGATCCTTTCTCAGATCTTTGCCGGAGACCGGGCCGTCGGATATGCGGCACTGGCACTGGCGCTGATCACCATGGTGGTAGGTGCCGTCCTTGGGATCTTCAGCACCAACATCAAACGGACACTGGCATGTTCCTCCATCAGCCAGATCGGCTTTGTTCTTACCGGCCTGGCCACATGCCTGCTGCTGCGTGAGGAAAATGCCTTTGCCGCCCATGGAATGGTGCTTCATCTGATGAACCATTCGCTGTTCAAGCTGGTCCTGTTCCTGACGGCAGGTGCCGTGATCATGAACATACGGGACGGTGAATACAATGCCATCCGCGGATTCGGGCGGAACAAACCGCTTCTTATCGCTGCCATGCTCATGGGACTGTGGGGCCTTGCAGGTATTCCCGGAGGGAGCGGATACATTTCCAAGACGCTCCTCCATGAGAGCATCGTGGAGAGCATCCACCTCTTTGAATCCGGCGGCAGTCCCGCGTTCTGGCTTCATGTCACGGAATGGGTATTCCTCATTTCCGGCGGATGCACCTTCGCGTATATGACGACGCTGTTCGTCTGCGTATGCGCGGAACGGAATGAAGATCCCGGAGTCCAGGCGGTGTATGACCGTATGAAAGGGAAGTGGTGCCGTCTTCCTTCTGCCGTGATCATTGGATTGTTCGCACTGGTGATCCCGGTCCTCGGATGTGTTCCGTTCCTCATGGAATCACTGGCATCCTTCAGTGATCCGTTCTTCTCGGCCGGTACCGCGCACCCCGTACATTACCTGTCGTTTGAGATCCTGAAGGGATCGATGATCTCCATCCTTACGGGTGTCGTGATCTATCTTGTCTTTGTCCGGAGATTTCTCATCAGAAACGGGGCATATACGAACCGGTGGCCGGCATCCGCGGATCTGGAAAAGAACGTGTACCGTCCTCTGCTCCTGCAGATCCTTCCGTTTGCCGGATCGCTCTTCGCAAGAACGGTTGCCACACTGCCGGAACTGGTACGCATCGGATTCTGCCGGCTGCTGTACAGCAACAACAATAACGGTGTCGTCATCCCCGGGGAGGACGATCACTTCAGTTCCTACCAGACGCAGGAGGAGGCGGACGAATCCTTCAGTACGACGCTTGGAACCAGCCTTCTTCTGATCAGTATCGGAATGGCGATCATTCTGGTCTTCCTGTTCCTGCAGTGAGCACCAGACCCGTGAAAGAATAATACGACCTTTAAGGAAACGCATTCCTTAAAGGTCGTTTTTTCATTTTGTCATAAATTTGAAACGGAAAATTCGGAAACTTGAATTTTTGGGATTTCTTCTATATACTAAATAAGCTAAAGTATTATGTAAATTACACACAATATATTGTGTCAGAGAGGTTTTTGATCTATGGCAGCAAAATCGCCGAAATATGATAATAACAGCATATCCCAGCTGAAAGGCGCCGACCGTGTCCGCAAGAGACCGGGCGTCATTTTCGGTTCGGACGGACTGGACGGATGTCAGCATTCCGTGTTCGAGATTCTCTCCAACTCCATCGATGAAGCCAGAGAGGGTCACGGCAATCTGATCACGCTGACACGCTACGAGGATCTTTCCATCGAGTGCGAAGATTTCGGGCGCGGATGTCCCATGGACTGGAACGAGAATGAGAAACGGTTCAACTGGGAACTGGTGTTCTGTGAACTGTATGCCGGCGGCAAATACCGCAACAATGAGGGCGAGAACTACGAATACTCTCTCGGTCTCAACGGACTCGGTTCCTGTGCCACGCAGTATGCTTCGGAATACATGGACGTTACGGTATGGCGTGACGGGAACAAGTATGAACTTCATTTCAAGAAGGGCAAGGTCTGCGGGAAAAAGGGCAAGGAGCTGACGGTGGAACCGGCGGACCGCAAAAAGACCGGCACCACCATCCGCTGGCGTCCGGACCTGGATGTCTTCACGGATATCAATATCCCTCCCGAGTATTTCGAGGATATCATGCGCCGTCAGGCGGTGGTGAACAAGGGCGTGACGTTCCGTTTCCGCAATCAGGTCAACGGCAAGTTTGAGACCAAGGATTTCCTCTATGAGGAAGGGATCCTGGATTACGTCAAGGAGATCGCCGGGGAACAGACGCTCTCCGCTCCGACCTTCATCGAATGCGAGCGGAAAGGCCGCGACCGTCAGGACCGTGATGACTATAAGGTGAAGATCTCCGCCGCATTCTGTTTCTCCAATAAAGTCAGCGTAACGGAGTATTATCATAACTCCTCCTGGCTGGAGCATGGTGGAAGTCCGGAGAAAGCCACCAGAAACGGGTTCGTTTATGCCATCGATGCCTATCTGAAAAAGATCGGCAAATATCAGAAGAACGAATCCAAGATCACATTCCAGGATGTCTCAGACTGCCTGGTGCTGGTGACGAACTGTTTCTCCACCCAGACATCCTATGAGAACCAGACAAAGAAGGCCATCACCAACAAGTTCATTCAGGAAGCGATGACCGACTTCTTCAAGGAACAGCTGGAAGTCTATTTCATAGAGAACAAACCGGAAGCGGACCGCATCGCCGAACAGGTGCTGATTAACAAGCGGTCCAGAGAGACGGCGGAGAAGACCCGTCTCGGCATGAAGAAGAAACTCACCGGATCCATCGACATTGCAAACCGTGTTCAGAAATTCGTGGACTGCCGGAGCAAGGATCCCAACGAACGTGAGATCTATATCGTGGAGGGCGACTCCGCACTGGGCGCCTGCAAACAGTCCCGCAATGCCGATTTCCAGGGACTGATGCCGGTCCGGGGAAAGATCCTGAACTGTCTGAAGGCAGACTACGTGCGGATCTTCAAAAGCGATATCATCACGGATCTGCTGAAAGTTCTGGGATGCGGCGTGGAGGTGAAAGGGAAGACCGCCAAGGATCTTACCGATTTCGACATCAACAACCTGCGCTGGAACAAAGTCATCATCTGTACGGATGCCGATGTGGACGGCTACCAGATCCGCACCCTGATCCTGACGATGCTTTACCGGCTGGTGCCTACTCTGATCCGGGAAGGATATGTATATATCGCGGAATCTCCTCTGTATGAGATCACTACGAAGGATAAGACCTGGTTTGCGTATACCGATCGGGAAAAGAACGATATCGTAGCGGAACTGGACGGAAAGAAATGCTCCATCAACCGCTCCAAAGGTCTCGGTGAAAACGATCCGGAGATGATGTGGCTCACCACCATGAATCCCGAGACGAGACGTCTGATCCGTGTCATGCCGGAGGATGTGGACCGCATGAATGAGGTCTTCAATCTCCTCCTCGGAGATAATCTGGAAGGCCGGAAGCAGCATATCGCGGAAGACGGATACCAGTATCTGGAACTGGCGGACATCTCGTAAGAAGGAGTATAACAATGAAATTTCAGAAAGCGGTATCCACAGCAAGAACGCTTCTGCTCATCGCGCTGGTGCTCTGCGTGCTGGGGCTGACCATGGGCGGTGCCGACCTGGCAACGATCCGTGCGGTCACCACCGGTCTTGCCATGCTTCTGGTGATCGTAGCGCTCTATTACATATTCCGTTACTGCAGATGTCCTTACTGCGGAAAACAGATCTTTTTCGGTGTGTCGAAGGCCACCAGCTGCCCGCACTGCCGCAGAAGTTTTGCGACGGGCAAAAAAGTCAAAAGAAACAGATAATCTTAATCGGAAGGTAATTTTTCCATGCCCAGAAAGAAAAAAGAAACTGTAAAAAAACCGGAAGTCGACCCCAATGTCCTGGGACTGCGGGCGGAGACGGTGGAACAGCCCATCACGGAAACACTGGAGACCAATTACATGCCCTATGCCATGTCGGTCATCGTTTCCCGTGCCATTCCAGAGATCGACGGATTCAAGCCGTCCCACCGGAAACTTCTGTATACCATGTATAAAATGGGACTGCTGCGCGGTGACAGAACCAAGTCTGCCAACATCGTGGGACAGACCATGAAGCTCAATCCCCACGGTGATCAGGCCATCTACGATACCAGGGTGCGTCTGTCCAAGGGATACGAAGCACTGCTGACGCCATTCGTGGATTCCAAGGGCAACTTCGGCAAGATGTATTCCCGGGACATGTCCTATGCCGCGCCCCGATACACGGAGGCGAAGCTGTCTGCGATCAGCGCAGAACTGTTCCGGGATATCGACAGCGATACCGTGGAATTCGTGGATAACTATGACGGCAGTATGAAAGAGCCGGTCCTGCTGCCAACGACATTTCCCAACGTTCTCGTTTCTGCCAATCTTGGTATTGCCGTCGGTATGGCCAGCCAGATCTGCGGTTTCAATCTCAACGAAGTCTGTGAAGCGGCCATCGGCCGGATCAAGGATCCGGACTTTGATGTTCTGTCTGTGATGCCTGCTCCGGATTTTCCAAGCGGCGCGGAGATCATCTATGATTACACGGAGATGGAAAACATCTACCGTACCGGTCACGGCAGCTTTAAGGTGCGGGCCCGCTGGAGATATCTGAAAAAGGAAAACATCGTCGAGATCTATGAGATCCCGTATACCACCACCACCGAAGCCATCATGGATAAGGTGGCGGAACTGATCAAGGCGGGCAAGGTCCGTGAGATCAACGATATGCGTGATGAGACCGATCTGGGCGGTCTGAAACTGGCCATGGATCTCAAGCGCGGAACGGATCCGGAGAAACTGATGCAGAAGCTCTTCAAGATGACACCGCTTCAGGATTCCTTCCCGTGCAATTTCAATATCCTGATCGCCGGCAACCCCAAGGTCATGGGCGTGTACGAGATCCTGGATGAGTGGACGGCGTGGCGTGTGGACTGTGTCCGGCGTCGTGTGTATCATGAGCTGAACCAGAAGAAGGACAAACTGCACCTGCTCAAGGGCCTGCAGAAGATCCTTCTCGATATCGATAAAGCCATCGAGATCATCCGCAAGACCGAAAAGGAAGCGGATGTCGTTCCCAACTTGATGATGGGATTCGGAATCGACGAGATCCAGGCCGAGTTTGTAGCGGAGATCAAGCTGCGCAATATCAACCGCGAGTATATTCTCAAGAAGACTTCCGAGACGGAACAGCTGGAGAAAGATATCGCGGAGCTGGAAGATACCGTAAAATCGAAGGCGAAGATCAACCGGATCATCGTCAATGAACTGAAAGAGATCAACAAGAAATATGAGATGCCGCGGAAGACCGGAATCGTCTATGCCGATGAGATCGAAGAATTCTCGGAAGAGGAGTCCGTTCCCAGCTATCATGTCAATGTGTTCGTATCCAAGGAAGGATACATCAAGAAGATCACGGACCTGTCTCTGCGCATGTCCGGAGAACACAAATACAAGGAAGGCGACAGCCTTCAGACTCAGTTCGACTGCGATAATACGGAAGAGATCCTGATCTTCACCGACAAGCAGAATCTCTATAAGGCCAAACTAGCGGATTTCAACGATACCAAAGCATCGACCCTCGGTACGTATATTCCCGCACAGGTGGGGATGGACGAAGACGAACATGTATTTGCAGTCCTTCCCGCCAAAAAGTACCGCGAAAACCTGATCCTGGTATTTGAAAACGGAAAAGCGGCCCGTTTCAAGATGGATGTCTATGAAACGAAGACCAACCGCAAACGGCTGATCAATGCCTATTCGGACAAGTCACCGCTGATCAAAGTGCTGGCATTCTCCGATGAAACGGATATCACGCTGTTTTCCGATCACGGCAGGGCACTGGTGGTTCACACTTCCGTGATCCCCGCCAAGACCAGCCGGTCGACACAGGGCGTGTTCTGCATGAAATTCGGCCGCGGCAAACACATGGTCACGGATGCTGCACTGCTGGCAGATACGGACATCAAGAATGTTTCCCGTTACCGTTCCCGCACGATCCCGGCGATGGGTGCTCTGATCAAGGAAGAGGATCGGGGAGAGGAACAGATGTCTCTGCTGGACTGATACACTGATTATTTGGAGAGGAGGAATGGAGATGCCGACACAGTTCGTACGCCGGGTGACAGCCCTGCTTTCTCTGGTTCTGGTATTCTCGCTCCTTTCCGGATGCGGTCTTTACGACAAGGAATATTCGGTGGTGGAGCAGTACCCCGTCGCCGTCAATGATTCGGACAGGGATTCCAGCACCGTTCATAATTATTATGAGATGGAAGCGGCGATTCTGAATCTGGTACACCAGCGGCAGGAACAGGGCTCCATCGTCTTTGAAAACTATGAAGGGGACATCAGTTCCGATCTGAAGAACGTCTGCTGGGGACTTCGTACCCGGGACGCATTCTGCGTGTACTGCGTCAGCGGGATCCAGTATGAGATGAACCATATCGTATCCCATGAAGGTGCGGATCTCTCCATTTCCTATTCCAGAAGTTCGGAGGAGATGGAACATATCAGGACCATCTCCTTTTCCACCGAACTGACCGATTATGTGGAACAGGCCATTGATTCCTTCGTGGATCGCCTGGTCGTTCTCATCAAGAACTGTTCTCTGGATGAAGACGGGATCCGGGAACTGGTCGCCTCTGCCTATGAAGACAATCCCGTGATCGCAATTGCGGCCCCCATGACGCAGGTTAAGATGTATTCCGGCTCCGGGCTGCAGCGCCTGGTGGAGGTGGAGTTCTCTTACGGGGACGATATCCAGGACCTTCAGAATAAGAAGAAGGAAATGGCGGAGAAGATCGGGGATATCACCGAACAGTCTTCGGACGATTTTACGGAAAAGACCCTGCTCAAAGCGGTCAACATGATCACGTCACAGTGCCGGTACCGGGATGAGTATATCGGAAACTCCGTTTATTCCTGCCTCGTGACGAAAGAGGCAAACAGTCAGGGTCTTGCACTGACTCTGAAGAGCGTCTGCAATGCCATGGATATCCCATGCGAAACGGTGAACGGTTTCTATAATCAGAAGGAACATTACTGGAATATCGTTCAGATCGGCAATGATTATTATCATATCGATCTTTCACGGTGCATCCTGCAGGGTACGGAATCCGGTTTCCTTCGAAGCGATGAGGAGATGTGGAATGAGTACCGCTGGGATACCTCTGCATACTCCAGATGTTCCGGACCGCTGACCTATCAGGACGTAGTAAACAGCTGATGGAAAGAGCACACTTTTTTTACCGGGTGTGCTCTTGACTTTTTATTGGAATATGCTACAATAACATCCGTTGCGCGGGCATAGCTCATCTGGTAGAGCGCCACCTTGCCAAGGTGGAGGTAGCGAGTTCGAGCCTCGTTGCCCGCTCCAAATAAGACCTGCTGTTTTTGGCGGGTCTTTTATTATGTGATAAGAGGTGCTCACATGAAGACCGATGTCATTATCATAGGTGCAGGTCCTGCCGGTATCTTTACCGCGCTGGAAATGATCAAGAAGAACAGCAGAAAAAAGATCATTATGGTTGAGAAGGGCAAGGCGATCGAAAACCGTCACTGCCCGAAATCCGTTACCGGCAAATGCATGAGCTGCAAACCCTATTGCCATATCACCACCGGGTTTTCCGGCGCAGGCGCGTTTTCCGATGGGAAGCTGTCCCTGAGCTATGAGGTCGGCGGAGACCTTCCCACACTCATCGGGGAAGAGAAAGCACAGGAAACCATCGATTACTGTGACAAGATCTATCTGGAGTTTGGTGCAGATACCCACGTGGAAGGCATCGGAGATCCGGAAAAGACGAAGGTCATCCGCAAGAATGCCATCAAGGCCGGTCTGAAACTGGTGGACTGTCCCATTCGCCATATGGGCACGGAAAAAGCCCATGATATCTATGGCGCGATCCAGAAATATCTGCTGGATCACGGCGTGGAGATCCTTTTCGGTGTGGAATGCAACAACCTGATCATCGAAAACGGTGTCTGCAAGGGCGTGATCCTGTCCGATAACGGTATATCGAAAGAGGTCTATGCCGAGGATACTGTGGTTGCTACAGGCCGCAGAGGTGCCGACTGGCTGGAATCGATCTGCACGGAACATCACGTGGAGCACGTGGCCAGTACGGTGGATATCGGCGTCCGCGTGGAGGTCCGCAATGAGATCATGGAGGAGGTCAATGAGGTCCTGTATGAATCCAAGCTCATCGGGTATCCCGCACCGTTCAAGAACAAGGTCCGTACCTTCTGCCAGAACCCCGGCGGTTATGTGGCGCAGGAAAACTATGACAACGATCTTGCCGTCGTAAACGGACATTCCTTCAAGGATAAGAAGTCGGAGAACACCAATCTGGCGATCCTCTGCTCACACAATTTCTCCATCCCGTTCAATCAGCCCATTGCGTATGCACAGAAGGTGGGGGAACTGACGAACATGCTGGGTGACGGACATATCCTGGTGCAGCGCTTCGGCGATATCCTGGATGGCAAGCGGACCTGGGCGAAAGAACTGGCACGATCCAATGTCCGGCCGACGCTGCCCGATGCGGTAGCCGGGGACATCACGGCGGCGATGCCTTACCGTGCCATGATCAACATCATCAATTTCATTCAGGCCGTGGATCAGGTAGTGCCCGGATTTGCTTCCTATGAAACGCTTCTGTATTCTCCGGAACTGAAATTCTATTCCAACCGGGTCAAGATGGATACGGATTTCAACACGAACGTCAAGGGCCTTCACTGTCTGGGAGACTCCTCCGGATGGACCCGGGGCCTGATGATGGCTTCTGCCATGGGGACCCTGATGGGCCGGAAACTGGCGGAAAACGAATAATCATACTGCAGACTCTCTGTTACGGAATGCTGTTCCGGACAAAGAGTCTGTGTTTTTTTGAAGGGCAATGATGTTTCACTGAGTATGCAGTTATGGTATAATCAAGAGTAATCAATTTGTGTTATTTCAGGTGTGTTATGGGTGAATTTAAAGTAATCAGTGAATATGTTCCCTCCGGAGATCAGCCGGAAGCGATCGAATCGCTGGCCCAGGGCGTGGAACTGGGACTGGAGGAGCAGACCATGCTGGGTGTCACCGGCTCCGGTAAGACATACACCATGGCGAAGATCATTGAAAAAGTAAAGAAACCGACTATCGTTCTGGCTCACAATAAGACGCTGGCAGCACAGCTCTGCAGCGAATTCAAGGAATTCTTCCCGGAAAACGCGGTGGAATACTTTGTTTCCTATTACGACTATTACCAGCCGGAAGCATATATTCCTCATACGGATACCTATATCGAGAAAGACAGCTCCATCAATGATGAGATCGACCGTCTGAGGCACTCAGCCACGTCCAGTCTGTTTGAAAGACGGGACGTCATCGTCGTGGCCTCCGTCAGCTGTATCTACGGTCTGGGAGATCCCATCGATTACGCCAATATGGTGATCTCTCTTCGTCCCGGCCAGAGCCGCGGTATGGAAGAGATCATGAGAAAACTTCTGGAGATCCGTTACGAACGCAATGATATTGCATTTGAACGTAATATGTTCCGTGTCCGCGGAGATGTTCTGGATATCTTTCCCGCCTATGCCACGGATTCTGCGATCCGTGTGGAATTCTTCGGGGATGAAGTGGACCGGATCTCGGAGATCAACGTGGTAACGGGGAAAACACAGCGCTATCTCAATCATGTGGCGATCTATCCTGCCAGTCATTACGTCACGACCCAGGAAAAGATGCAACGGGCCATTGAGGAGATCCGCCGGGAATGTGATGAGCGTGTAAAGTTCTTTGAAGAAAACAATAAACTGCTGGAAGCACAGAGGATCCGTCAGCGTACCGACTATGATATCGAGATGATGCAGGAGCTCGGATTCTGTTCCGGGATCGAAAACTATTCCAGGATCATTTCCGGCAGGGCGCCGGGAAGTGCGCCTATGACGCTCCTTGATTATCTCCCTGAGGATTATCTCATGTTCATCGATGAAAGCCATGTTACGCTGCCGCAGGTACGCGCCATGTACCGCGGGGACCGGGCGAGGAAAGAGAACCTTGTGGAATTCGGGTTCCGTCTTCCGTCGGCATTCGATAACCGCCCGCTGAAGTTTGAGGAATTTCAGGAACGCCTCAATCAGGTGATCTATGTCTCGGCAACCCCCGGGGAGTATGAACGGTCCCGCTCCGGCAATATCGCCGAACAGGTGATCCGCCCCACCGGACTTCTGGATCCGAAAGTGGTCGTACGGCCGGTGGAAGGACAGATCGATGATCTTATCGGAGAGATCCAGGCCAGGATCGAAAAAGGACAGCGCACTCTGGTCACCACACTGACAAAGAAGATGGCGGAGGATCTTTCCGAATACTTTACCAATGTGGGAATCCGCTGCCGCTACATGCACCATGATATCGGTGCCATTGAGAGGATGGAGATCATCCGAAATCTCCGACTGGGAGATTTCGATGTGCTGGTAGGCATCAATCTCCTCCGTGAGGGACTGGATATTCCGGAAGTCAGTCTGGTGGCGATCCTCGATGCGGATAAGGAAGGATTCCTCCGCAGTGAGACCAGCCTCATTCAGACCATCGGACGTGCCGCAAGAAATGCCGAGGGAACCGTCATCATGTATGCCGATACCGTCACTCCGTCCATGAATGCGGCCATTACAGAAACCGAACGGCGCCGAAAAAAACAGGATGACTACAACAAAGCCAACGGCATCGTACCGAAGACGATCATCAAGGATGTGCGGGATCTTCTGGAGATCTCCACGGATCTGTCCTCTTCGGCAAGAAAAGAAGGCGGCGTTAAGTTGACGAAGTTCGAACGCAAACGGGAGATCGAACGGCTGGAAAAACAGATGCGGGAAGCATCAAAGATGCTGGAGTTCGAAATCGCTGCACAGCTGCGTGATCAGATCATTCTTCTCCGTGGGGAGAATTCGGAGAAATAGAACGGCGGTACCGCCGGATAAGGAAGGAATTACTGTTATGAAACTGATGATACTGGACGGAAACAGCATCGTGAACCGCGCCTATTACGGCGTGCGTCTTCTGACTGCTCCGGACGGAACTCCGACAAACGGTGTATTTGGTTTTCTTTCCATACTGCAGAAGCTGCTTGCCGATCAGGAACCGGATGCGGTCTGTGTGGCATTTGATGTCCATGCACCCACGTTCCGTCACAAGCAGTACGCGGAGTACAAGGGAAAAAGAAAACCCATGCCGGAGGATCTGGTCGTTCAGATGCCTCTTCTCAAGGAAGTGCTTCAGACCATGGGGATCTCCTGCTATGAATGTGCAGGATGGGAAGCCGATGATATCCTTGGGACCGTCGGCAGAAGATGCGAGGAGGAAAACTGGGACTGTCTCATCGTAACGGGAGACAAGGATTCCTTCCAGCTGGTGACGGACAAGACGCATGTGTTTCATGTGAAGTCCAGCAAGGGGCAGACCACGACCATGGAATATACTCCGGAAGTGTTTCAGGAGGAATACGGTTTCGCACCCATCCATATCATCGATCTGAAGGCGCTGATGGGCGACTCCTCGGATAATATCCCAGGTGTTCCGGGAGTAGGCGAGAAGACGGCTACGGCGCTGATCCAGAACTACTCCACCATATCCAGCATCTACAGTCAGCTGGATTCTCTGGATGTGAAGGATGGGATTAAAAAGAAACTGGAAGCCGGAAAAGAGAGCGCTGAAATGAGCTATGATCTGGCGACCATCCGGAGGGATGTACCCATCGATTTCGATCCGAAAGAGAACATATGGAAGCTGACTTCTTCCGGCGAACTGTACGCACTGTTTCACCGTCTCGGGTTCCAGAAGTTCATCGAACGCTGGGGCCTGGAGCCGGGAGAAGAGACAACGGAAACCGGGAAGAGGGAGTCGCTGGAGGTCCGGGAAATAACGGAACCGGATCTGGAGTGGCTGAAAAAAACAGTGTCCGGTGAGGAATATGTTGCGGTCACCGTGGGGGAGGAGCTGGATCAGATCTTCCTGTGTGACGGGAAGGCCGTGTATTCCGTACGATGGAACGACTGCGGCGAATCCTATAACGAGTTTCTGAAATATGTGTTCTCCGGAGAAGTGAAGAAAACCGTTCACGGTCTGAAGGAACTGATGCGCCGCCTCATGGAGGAGAAGATCACCTACGACGGGTTCGTCTTCGATACGGAGCTGGCCGGCTATCTGCTGCAGTCCTCGGAATCGGACTATTCCGTGGAACGGCTTACCATGCGGTACTGTGACGGTGAGATCTCCGGGGTGGAAGGGATCTATTCCCTGAAACCGGTCATGGATTCTCTCATGCGGGAACAGGGCATGAGAAAGCTGTATTATGATATCGAACTGCCGCTGTGCGAAGTGCTTGCGGAAATGGAACGGGAAGGCTTCCTGGTGGACCGCACGGCTCTTTATGAGTACGGCGAGAGCATGATCGGGACCATCGACCAGCTGCAGCAGCAGATCTGGAACTATGCCGGCCACGAGTTCAACATCAATTCCCCCAAACAGCTGGGAGAAGTTCTGTTTGACGAACTGTATCTTCCGCAGGGGAAGAAGACCAAGACCGGATGGAGCACCAGTGCGGATGTGCTGGAAAAGCTCAGAAACAAGCACCCCATCATCCAGGACATACTGGATTACCGGACCCTGACAAAACTGAAGTCCACCTATGCGGACGGCCTTCTGAAGGTCATTGATACGGACGGCCGGATCCACACCAATTTCCAGATGACCGTGACTGCGACGGGACGTTTGTCTTCCACGGAGCCGAATCTCCAGAACATTCCAATCCGTAAGGAATTCGGCAGCGAGATCCGGAAGATGTTCGTTGCGGCACCCGGCAATGTCCTGGTGGATGCCGACTACAGTCAGATCGAGCTTCGGCTGCTGGCACATATCTCCAAGGATACCGCGATGAGAGATGCGTTTCTCAGCGGAGTGGATTTCCATACCGCCACAGCCGCACAGGTGTTCAATACACCGGTGGAAGAGGTGACTGCACGGCAGAGAAGCAATGCCAAGGCCGTGAACTTCGGAATCGTATACGGCATCTCAGCATGGTCTCTCGCTGGAGATATCGGGGTCTCCACCTCGGAAGCGAAAGAATATATGGATGCCTATTATGAGAAATATCCCGGTGTCCATCAGTACATGGAGGACATCAAGGAAAAGGCGAGAGAAGACGGATATGTGGTGACCCTCTATCAGCGCCGACGCTATCTTCCGGAGCTGAAATCCGCAAATTTCAACACCAGATCTTTCGGAGAGCGGGTGGCGCTGAATATGCCGATCCAGGGAACCGCGGCGGATATCATCAAACTGGCCATGGTCAATGTCGCGAACCGTCTGAAAAAGGAAAACCTGGAGGGCAAGCTGATCCTTCAGGTGCACGATGAACTGATCGTGGAGTGCCCGGAAAAAGAAGCGGATACCGTGGCGAAACTGCTCGCGGAGGAAATGGAAAACGTGATCCATCTTTCCGTTCCTCTGAGTGTGGAAGTCAAGACCGGCCATACCTGGCATGAAGCCCACTGATATGATGAACTACGTGATTCGACAGGCAGATCCTGAACTGATCCCGCAGATCGCTGCCATCGAGAAAGATACTTTTTCCGATCCCTGGTCGGAGCATTCACTCTCCGCCTGTCTTCCGGACGATAAGCATGATTTCTATGTTGCACTGGATGAGGAGGGGCACGTTCTCGGATATATCAGTTTCATGAGCGTGCTGGATGAGGGATACATCAATAATGTGGCTGTCCGTGAGGACGCCCGGCATGCCGGGATCGGATCTGCGCTTGTTTCTGAGAGTGTCCGGAGAGGCAGGGAAAGGGAACTGTCATTCCTCACCCTGGAGGTGCGTGCGTCCAATGAGCCCGCCATCGCGCTGTATGAAAAGCATGGTTTTGCGGAAGTGGGACGGCGTCCCGGATACTATGAAAAACCCAGGGAAGATGCTATACTGATGACATTATTTTTTGAAGAAACCGAGGAAATTGGATGAAGATACTAGCATTCGAATCCTCCTGTGATGAGACTGCGGTCGCCATCGTGGAGGACGGCAGAACAGTATTAACCGATCAGATCTTTTCCCAGGCCGATCTGCACGCCATCTACGGCGGAGTGGTTCCCGAGATCGCTGCAAGAAGTCATGTGGAGGTGATCTCCATTCTGACGGAGCGGGCACTGGCAGATGCCGGACTGACGAGAGAAGATATCGACGCCGTGGCGGTGACTTATGCACCCGGACTCATCGGCGCCGTTCTGGTGGGAGTGAACTTCGCAAAGGCTGCTGCGCTGGCACTGGATGTGCCGCTGATCCCTGTCCATCATATCCGGGGACACATTGCGGCAAACTATATTGCCTACCCGGAACTTGAGCCGCCGTTTCTCTGTCTGTCCATCTCCGGAGGGAACACCCTTCTGGTGGATGTCAGAGACTATACGGACATGAGTATCATCGGAGCGACGAGAGACGATGCGGCCGGAGAGTGTTTTGACAAGACGGCGAGAGTCCTGGGACTTCCTTATCCCGGCGGCAAGCCCATCGATGAACTGTCGCAGGGGGGAAATGACACCGCATATACGTTTCCCGTTGCCCATGTCAGCGGTTCTCCCTATGATTTCAGTTTTTCCGGTCTGAAGACGGCAGTTATCAATATTGCACATCATGCCGAACAGACGGGAGAAACGATCAACAAGTTCGATCTCGCCGCGTCTTTTACGAAGGCTGTGAGCGATTCGCTGGTGCCCCGTACGATGATGGCCGCAGAAGAGCTTGGCTACCGCAGGATCGCCGTTGCAGGCGGTGTGGCTGCCAACAGCAGGATCCGCAGAGACTTTACCGAGGCGGCAGAGCAGAACGGCTGTGAGCTGTTTATTCCTCCTCTGAAGCTGTGCGGAGACAATGCCGCCATGATCGGCAGTCAGGGATACTATGAGTATTTGGCAGGGACGCGCGGAAGCTCGGATCTGAATGCATTTGCGACCAAGGATATATAAAATACACAAAAAAACATGCCCTTTTCTTTCGGATTTCTACAGCTCCGGAGAAAAGGGTATTCATTATTATTGCAACTGGATTTTATGTCAATCACTGACTGTTTCTTATTTGTAACAAGTATATGAACCAAAGTGGATTGACAGGAAAAAGACCCTTGATTTTCCGTGTTTGACGAAAAATATCTGTTGAAAACCCTGTGCATAATGTTGATAACTATTTGAATAAATTTTATAGCTAAAAATTATGTGAACGATTTTTCACCAATAAAAACGCCTGAAAAATGAGTAAATGCGGAAAAAAAGAGGGAAATAATTGAATTATCCATTTTTTATGTAAAGCCGGAATAAACAGTAACATCTCGTTACCTTTTTCAATTACAGACAGTAATCGATGTTGGAAGGGAAGACGGTTGACTTTTTTCAGTTGAGTGTGCTATTATATGCAAGCGCGTAATAGAAGATGTGCTGGTATAGCTCAGTCGGTAGAGCAGCTGATTCGTAATCAGCAGGTCAGGTGTTCGAGTCACCCTACCAGCTCCAAAAAAAAGATCCGGATGATCATCCGGATCTTTTTTTATATCTTTCTCAGCTCTGATATTCAAATGTGATGTCATAGATGCTGACCGTATCACCGTCCTGGATCCCCATGGATTCCAGCCGGTCAAACACACCGGCATCCCGGAGGATCCGGTCGAACCACATGAGGGATTCGTGATCGTTGAAATTAACGGAAGCCACCAGATTCTGAAGCCAGGGACCGTCGAGACTCCAGAAATCATCCTCGTGTTCGATGATAAGATCTTCCGATGTGTCGATGACGGGTTCCGGAGGAACGTAGTCCGCTTCAAAGGCTTCCACAACGGGGACCTTCTGAAGCAGATCCGCAATGGTCCGGATCAGCTCTCTGGTGCCGTTGTGGGTCGCGGCAGACATTTCAAGGAAGGTGAAGCCCTTGCTCTCCACATATTCCTTCAGACGGTCGATGTTGGAACGGTCATCTCCCAGCAGATCCGTTTTGTTGCCCACGACGATCTGCGCGCGGGATGCCAGTTCGGGACTGTACTGCTGAAGCTCATTGTTGATGGTATCAAAGTCTTCCACGGGATCCCGGCCTTCACTGCCGGAAACATCCACAAGATGAACCAGAAGTCGGCAGCGGTCGATATGCCGGAGGAAATCATGGCCGAGGCCCGCACCTTCCGATGCGCCTTCGATGATTCCCGGGATATCTGCCATTACAAAGGATACTCCGTCGTCCACCCATACGACGCCCAGGTTGGGGAAGAGGGTGGTGAAGTGATAATTGGCGATCTTGGGATGTGCCTTGCTGACCACGGACAGAAGTGTGGATTTGCCCACATTGGGAAATCCGATCAGTCCGACATCGGCCAGAAGCTTCAGTTCAAGAAACACTTCGTGGCTTTCCCCGGGAAGACCGGGCTTGGCAAAGTTCGGGACCTGACGGGTCGGTGTGGCAAAATGCTTGTTGCCCCAACCGCCTCTGCCGCCGCGGCAGGCAAGATAGTCTTCACCGGTGGACATGTCATGCATGATGGCATTGGTCTCCGCATCCCGGATCAGGGTGCCGCGGGGAACCTTGATGTACAGAGTTTCTCCGTCCTTGCCCGAGCAGCGTTTTCCGGCACCGTTGCCGCCGTTTCCGGCCACATATTTTCTTTTATAACGGAAATCCATCAGTGTGGACATATTGTCATCCACCTGAAAAATGATGTCGCCGCCTCTGCCGCCGTCACCGCCATCGGGACCGCCGGCCGCCACATACTTTTCGCGATGAAATGCTACTGCACCGTTGCCGCCGTTGCCGGCCCGGATGAAGATCTTCGCTTTATCTACAAAAGAAGTTGCCATGAGTGGAATCCTTTCGCTAAAGATAAAGGGACGGGCAAATATCCCGTCCCTTTCAAGTTTTGATTACTGAGCGATCTCGTAGACAGAAACCTGCTTGCGGTTCTTGTCTTTCGGCTCAAACTTAACTTTGCCATCGACCAGTGCG
>JAEIGA010007069.1_pt1 | contig 17069 bp, 17 predicted proteins | sample 9270691 | NCBI WGS metagenome assembly JAEIGA01 (sample SAMN17057246, study PRJNA624740) | gut metagenome | biome: biome; isolation source: fecal sample | host: Bos grunniens | place: China: Xizang | collected 2019
CAGCAGGTTTCACAGACGTATCAAGTGAAAAGATCAACGCTATATATAATGAATTTTATAAGGACGAGACTTTTGTCAGAGTCCTTCCCGGAAAGGTATTGCCGGATGTAAAGAACGTAGCAGGTTCTAACTACATCGATGTTAACGGAGTCTATGATCCCGAAACAGGAATCATCAAGCTCTTCACAGCACAGGACAATCTCGGCAAGGGCGCAGCTCTCCAGGCAATCCAGACAGCAAATGTAATGTTCGGCTTTGATGAAACAGCCGGACTGAAAAATATCGTAAGAGGTATCTGATATGGCAGGACAGAAAGAAAACCCCGTAATCACGGGTGACATGAAAAATAATGTTGACAGGGCATCGATCCTCATCGAATCACTTCCTTATATCAGGAAGATGAGAGGTCAGACATTCGTTATCAAGTACGGCGGAAATGCCATGATCAACGAAGATCTGAAGCAGTCTGTCATGGACGATATCACACTTCTTAAGTATATCGGCATCAACCCCGTAATCGTTCACGGCGGCGGACCTGACATCAGCGATATGCTCAATAAGGTAAACAAGGAATCCCACTTCGTAAACGGATTGAGATACACAGACGAAGAGACAATGGGTTATGCCCAGATGGTTCTCATCGGTAAGACAAACAAAGATATCGTTTCAACTCTTTGCGGCAAGGGCGCTAAGGCTATCGGTATTTCCGGTATTGACGGCAACCTCATTGAGGCAGAGAAGATGACTGAAGATGCTGAAGGAAACAGCATTGATATCGGTTTTGTAGGCAAGATCAAGAAGATCAACACAAAGGTTATCTCAATGCTTGCTAACGATGAGTACATTCCTGTCATTGCACCTATCGGTGTCGGCAAGGATGGCGAGAGTTACAACATCAACGCAGATACAGTTGCATCTGAAGTTGCAATTGCTCTTGGCGCATCAAAACTCATTACTCTTACCGATGTAGGCGGCGTATTGAGAAAGCTCGAAGACGGTTCTGACTATATCATTCCTGTTTTGGACCAGAACGATATCAAGGACCTCGTTAAGGAAGGAATTATCAAGGGCGGTATGATCCCTAAGATTGAGGGATGTCTCGATACAGTATTGCGAGGAGTCGACAGAGCACATATTATTGACGGTAGGATTCCTCATTCCATTATTCTTGAGACATTCACAAAGAACGGAATCGGCACAATGATCGTAAAGGAGAAGAAAGAGCATTATGAGTATAGAAAATGATTTTTCCCTGATTAAGGATTACGACAACAATTATTGCCTTCAGGTTTTTAATCTTCTGCCCGTTGCCTTCACAAAGGGTAAGGGTTGCTACCTTTATGATACGGAAGGCAAAAAGTATCTTGATATGATCGGCGGTATCGCCGTTAACTGCCTGGGTTATGGTAATCCGAAGCTTACTTCCGCAATTTCAAAGCAGGCTAAAGATATCATCCACGCATGCAATTACTACTACATTCCGCAGAAGTCAGAGCTCGCTTACAGACTCTGCCGCGCAAGCTTCGCAGATAAGGTATTCTTCTGCAATTCAGGCGCTGAAGCAAACGAAGCAGCTATCAAGCTCGCAAGGAGTTTCTTCTATTATAAGGATATAAATAAATACGAGATCATAACTGCAAACATGAGCTTCCACGGCAGAACAATGGGAACCATTGCTGCAACAGGCCAGGAGAAATTCTCAAGACCGTTCGAGCCCAATGTTCCAGGATTTGTTCACGTTCCTTATAACGATATCGATGCAATGATCGATGCCGTTAACCCTCATACTGCAGCAATCATGCTCGAGCTCATTCAGGGCGAGAGCGGTGTTAATCCCGCTGACAAGCAGTACATCCAGGAGATCAGGAAGCTCTGTAATGAAAAGGGTATCCTTCTCATCGTCGACGAGGTACAGACAGGAGTAGGACGTACAGGTAAGATGTTCTGCTACCAGAATTACGGTGTAACACCTGATATCATGACCCTCGCGAAAGGTCTTGGCGGCGGCGTTCCGATCGGCGCAATGCTCTGCACTAACGAAGTAGCAACAGGCTTCAGACCCGGTGACCACGGATCAACTTTCGGCGGAAATCCTCTGGCTTGTGCAGCAGGTAACGCTGTTTTGGAAGTATTTGAGGAACAGAACATCATCGATAATGTAAGAGAAGTAAGTGATGAATTGTTTGAGAAGTTGAACACATTAAGAAGCAAGTATAACTGCATCCGTTCAGTAAGAGGTATGGGCCTTCTCATCGGTATTGAATTCGACGATTCCATCACCGCACAGGGAATGCGCGAACAGCTCATGACAATGGGATTCCTCGTAAGCGCAATCGGTAAGTCAACTATCAGACTCGCACCTCCCCTTATCCTTACAAAGGCTCAGGCCGGTTCATTCGTAAGAGCTCTGGACAAGATCCTGAAGAACGTTTCCGGTCCTAAGAATGTATTCAGCAAGATCAAGGATGCTTTCCCTTCCAAAAAGCAGGTGAAGGATAACGTTTCAAAGATCGGTTCGGCTAAGATAGACAAACTCGACACTCTGGCCGTAACAGAAACAAAGCCCGCTGAAACACCTGACGGTGAAGATGACTAATTAAGGAGAATTTTGAAAATGAAGCACTATATTGATTTCCATAGAGACGTAAGCTTTGAAGATCTCGACTATCTTCTCGACACAGCTATTGATCTCAAGGCAAAAACAAAAGCAGGCATTGAGCATCACCTTCTCAAGGGTAAGTCTCTCGCCATGATCTTCACAAAGTCATCTACAAGAACAAGAGTTTCTTTCGAAGTTGGTATGTATCAGTTAGGCGGTCAGGCTCTGTTCTTAAGCAACAACGATATCCAGATCGGCAGAGGCGAGACAATCTACGATACAGCTAACGTATTGTCCGGCATGGTCGACGGCATCATGATCAGAACATTCAGCCACAAGGATGTGGAAGACCTCGCAAAGTACGGTAAGGTCCCTGTTATCAACGGCCTTACAGACGATCAGCACCCTACACAGGTATTGGCAGACCTCCTTACGATCAAGGAGCACAAGGGTGAACTCAAGGGTTTGAAGCTCGCTTATTTAGGTGACGGAAACAACATGGCTAACTCCTTGCTGCACGCATGCGCTAAGGCAGGAATGGACATTTCTGTTGCAAGCCCAAAGGACTATACATGCCCTGAAAAGTATGTAATCGAAGCTACCGAAGACGCAAAGGTTACTGGCTCAAAGATCGTCATGACAGAAGATCCTTTCGAAGCTGCTGAAGGCGCTGACGTTATCTATACAGATACATGGACATCCATGGGTCAGGAAGCTGAGAAGGCTAAGAGAGTTGAGATCTTCAAGAACTATCAGGTTAACTCAAAGCTTATGGGCGCAGCTCACAAGGATGCAATCTTCATGCACTGCCTCCCTGCTTACAGAGGCTATGAAGTAACTGAAGAAGTTATCGACGGACCCCAGAGTGTTGTTTTCGATGAGGCAGAAAACAGACTTCATGCCCACAAGGCAATCCTCGTAAACTGCTTCCTCAATTAATGAAGAGCAGTCCCGAAATAAGAATTGCAAACGTCTCTGACGCTGAAGGAGTATCGCGCTTACTTAAGAGCGCGATGCTTACTTATTGCGCAGATTCAGGAATTTCATCTTCGATGCTCGAAGCACTGACAGAGAGCATCGAATCGGTTGCTGACAGAATCTCACGTCAGACATGTCTCATTGCTGTTCAGGGCGGTGAGATCGTCGGCTCTATTTGTATCAAGGACATTCCCAATCCTCTTGTATACAGTTTCTCCGATAAGACTTACAAATATCTCGAGAATGCCGGCCACTGCAGTTATATTTCCAGATTTGCAGTCAAAGAATCCTACAGGAAAACAGGCCTTGGCATCGATCTCATAACCAGAGCAGTCGAACTGTCCAAAGAAAAAGGATGCAGTTTCGCGCTCCTGCACTCTGCTGCATCCAATAAAAACATGGTTGATTTCTACGGCAAACGCGGATTCGATCTGATAGATTTTGAGGGATCCAGAGGATATATGAGAGGCCTGTTTGCCAACAAAATAAGTTAAATCGTTTTCACTACGAACAGATCACAATCCTTGAACTTCGAATCATTCTTCAACTGTTCATAGGCTTTATCTCTGATATCTTCGCTGTCATACATCGCGAAAACAGCACTTCCCGAACCTGTCATTCTTACAAAGCGCGCACCTGTACCGGCGAGAGCCTCCTTTGCTTCGGCAATGTCATCTAACATCTCCAAAGAAGGAATCTCGAGATCATTGGTAAGAAGGTCATCTCCTGCAAGGAATCTCTCCAAAGGAGCCTTCTCTTCACTCTTTAAGCTCTCAATATAATCGGCATAACGCTGCTCATCAAATTCAGGCAGAGGTTTACTGTCTATCGCATGGAAACATTCAGGTGTCGATACACCCTTAGAAGGTTTGACAATAAGAAGCGGAATTCCCGCAAGTGATTCAAGATATGTAATATCCTCTCCAACACCTTCACAAAGACACGTTCCGCCATAAAGGAAGAATGGAACATCAGCACCTACATTAACTGCGAGCTGGTTAAGTTCCTCATCTGTAAAAGGATTTCCGAAATGTTCCTGAAGAACCATGAGAACTGCGGCAGCATCTGAACTTCCGCCTCCCATGCCTGATTCTGAAGGAATCTTCTTAGTAAGAACGATCTCAATATAAGGAATCTTGTCTATGGAACCTTCCTTCTTGCGGAGATATGAAAAGAACCTGTCCTTCGCTTTGCTGCAAAGGTTCTTATCAGGATCTATATCATTTCTTCCGATACATTTAATATCAAAACCGGTCTCACGCTCAGGATAAATATTTATCGTTAATGAATCTGCAAGATCTATCTCCTGCATGATCGAATATAAACTGTGATAACCGTTGGGCAGTATCCCGCGAACCCGCAAGAAGAGATTCAATTTAGCACAAGCTGTAATCTCATAAGAATCCATAAGGATCTCCAAATCAATTCTGAATCTAATTATTTTAGTATATAAATTTTACTATACTTCATAGAAACATAAAAGGTTGTCTCACCTAACATGAGACAACCTTATGAATCTTATCTAGTTGAGTCAGGAATCAGACTGCTACTACTTCTTCCTGTGACTTCTCAGGCATAACGCCTACTCTGACTGTTCTGGTAAGAACATCGATATATGAGAAGGAAATGATCGACTGCTTACCTGTCTCGTTGTCACAACGCATTGTGAAAACGTTAGGATAGCAATGCTCAACTGTGCCAATGTAAGTGATAATTCTCTTACGGCCGCCGTTTGTCTTGCAGACAATACGCTTACCGATGAGTGCTTCGAACATAGCCTTGCACTTATTCAAATCAGAACTAATAATCATTGCGCTTTCCCCCAACCCGGAGCTTAAACTATTAAATATTTCAGATACCTTAAAGGAACATTACGGAAATATTACCAACATGCACCAATGCTAACATTTCCTTGACAACTTGTCAACGAGAAACACAACATTTAGTAAAAAAACACAACGTTTCCTACAAAATATAGTGTTTTACCCTAACCCCGCGTATTTACGGGATTTTCCGGGAACAGTTCTTACAAATCTCATTTTCGCCGTGATTGAAAAGGCAGTCCTTTTACAATAAAATCGTATCATTATCATTTCTAAAGGAGACTAATTATGCTTAGTGACATCGAAATTGCTCAAAACGCAAAGATCAAACCCATCACCGAGATAGCGAAAACTGCAGGTATCGATCCTGATAAGCTCGATTTATACGGAAAATACAAAGCAAAACTTCCTTTAGAATATGTTGAGAGTCTTCCTGCAAGACCCAATGCAAAACTGGTTCTTGTTACCGCAATGAACCCTACACCTGCCGGCGAAGGCAAGACAACAATAAGTATCGGTCTTGCTCAGGGACTTAAATGTATCGGCAAAAACCCAATCCTCGCATTAAGAGAACCGTCTTTGGGACCTGTATTCGGTGTTAAGGGCGGTGCCTGCGGCGGCGGCTATTCACAGGTCGTTCCAATGGAAGATATCAACCTTCATTTCACAGGTGATATCCACGCTATTACAACAGCAAACAATCTCCTCGCTGCCATGATCGACAACCATCTTTTCCAGGGCAACGAGCTCAACATCGACAAGGACAGAATCCTCTGGAAGAGGTGCCTGGACATGAACGACAGATGCTTAAGAGCAGTTACTGTCGGTGTCGGCGGTGGAACCAAGGGCGTTACACGTCCCGAGATCTTCCAGATTACGGCAGCTTCAGAGATCATGGCTATCCTCTGCCTCGCTAAGGATATGGACGATCTCAAGGTAAGACTCGACAGGATTGCGATCGCATACGACATGGACGGCAACCTCGTTACTGCAGGCCAGCTCGGTGCTACAGGTGCCCTCGCCACATGCCTTAAGGATGCGATGGCTCCTAACCTTGTACAGTCATTGGAAGGTGTTCCCGCACTCGTTCACGGCGGACCTTTTGCAAATATCTCACACGGATGTAACTCATGCATCGCAACAAAGACAGCATTAAAGCTCAGTGACATCGTTGTTACCGAAGCAGGTTTCGGTGCTGATCTCGGCGCTGAAAAATTCCTCGACATCAAGTGCAGAGATTTAGGCATCTGGCCTGATCTCGTAGTTATCGTAACTACAGTCAGATCGCTTAAGTACAACGCCGGAATTCCGAAGGAAGAACTCTCTAAGCCTAATCCGGAGGCTGTTAAGAACGGTCTGGCAAACGTATTAAGACATATCAAGAACATGCAGAGCTTTGGTGTACCTGTTCTCGTCGCATCCAATAGATTCCTTACAGATACAGAAGAGGAGCTCGCTATTGTTGAGGAAGCATGCAAGGCTACAGGCGCTGAATTTGCTCCTGCAGAGATTTTCGCCAAGGGTGGCGAAGGCGGAAAAGAACTCGCAGAAAAGGCTCTCTCAATTCTTGAGCAGAACAACCCCAAGAATCCTGTCTACAGCTACGAGCTGACAGATTCCGTAGAAGAGAAGATCAATAAGGTTGCTACAAAGGTTTACGGTGCAGGCAGCGTTGATATCCTCCCTGAAGCAAAGGCAAAGATCGACGAGTTCGTAGCAAAGGGCTACGGCAATCTCCCGATCTGCATAGCAAAGACACAATATTCATTGTCTGACGATCCTAAGAAACTCGGTAATCCCGAAGGCTTCACCTTAACCGTCAGAGACTGTTATATCTCTGCAGGCGCAGGCTATCTCGTTATCCTTACAGGTACGATCGTTACCATGCCGGGTCTTCCCAAACACCCTGCTGCCATGGATATCGACATCGACAGCAATGGAGTAATCACAGGACTGTTCTAAGAGATAATGAAGCGGCCAAATCCGACATTTCTGAAAAAAGCCGAAGGGATAAAGACTTCCCGCAAAAGGCGCACCCTGATAATCATAGCTGTTTTGGTTGTGCTCACTTTTGCGATTATTTTTGTAAAGTCCATTGCCTCGGCACAGGAGCGTTACAGACTCCAGTATCCCGGACTCGTCGGAGCCGCTACAAGTACTACAACTGCGTATTCTGAATATCAGAGACCGGTCCATACAACTACAGAAACGACAACTGAGACGACTACCATAGCGACAACAACACAGCTCCACGCTATTCTTGCCGCTACCCCTACTCCGCCCCCGGATCCTGAATCCACGGCGGTCACTTCACAGATCAATTCACCTGACCCGTTTACAGAGTACAGCAACTTTACTTTCAGCCCTCCGGGCGTCCTGACAGCAACATATCAGGAGCGTGCCGTCGGCCTTGATGAGTTAAAAGAAAAGATCGAGTCATACCAGAAGAGCCATCCCGAGATGAGAATCTGCTACGACTTCATCATGCTGTCTTCCGGTGAACATCTGGGTATCGATGAGCTCGATCCTGTAGTTCCTTCAGGCGCAATGGCTATCCCAATCGAGATCGTTTACTACGATAAGAATGCGGGAATCACAGGTCCTTTGTCTGAGGTAGTTACTTTCGATGGTAATTACAACGGTTCGCGCAGTTCTTCTTACATCGCGAAAACATATGCTTACGGCAAACAGTTCTACATGAGAACCATCCTGAACTTTGCCATCTGCAAGAATGACAGTGTTGCCCTCAACTATGTAATCGAAAAGATCGGCGGTCTGGATGAAGCAATTGCAGCCGTAGATGAGATCAGCAATTACATCTCCTACAACGATTCGATCCTCTATTCCGATTACAGAGGAAGACAGTACCGTGCACCCGGCACGATTTCCTGCTATGACATGGGCAACTACATGTCATACATGTACCGTGAATTCCTCAACAATCCGCAGATCAACCAGCGTCTTTTTAATGATCTGGCAGATAACGAGATGGAGTCCCCCCTTGCAGCGGCATTCCCTGCAGGCACAAGGATACTCCATGTGTTGGGCAGAAACACGGAGCGCGGCGCATATCTCGAGTGCGCGATCGTAGATTACAACGAGCCTATCGTTCTCGTTATTTACGTTGAGACTTCATCTCCTGATGCCGCAGGAACAGCTATCGCTACCATCGGCGGATATACACAGAAATATATGGAAATGTGTTACCGTTCATATTAATTCCTGGAGCAGACAACCTGTCCTTATAAGCGAATAGTATTACAAAGCTTTTATGTTATAATTCGTATGTTTGATAATTGAGTTCGTCCCGCGCGGTCTGCCGCCGGCCAAGGTCCCGTGCGATTTCGGGCCGTGAACCCTGTCAGGTCCGGAAGGAAGCAGCAGTAAGCGGTTTACGGAGTGCGCCGCGGGTCAAGCCTTACCGACGGCAGTTTGGGCGGGACGAACTTTTTGTTTTTGGCATTAAGATTTGAGCTCAAGGGATTAATTATGGAAGATCATATCGTTCTCTACAGACAGTACAGACCTTTGACTTTTGACGACGTAGTCGGTCAGGAAGCAGCTGTTGGTGCTTTAAGACAGTCCGTAGTTGCAAAGAAGCTCGCTCACGCATATCTTTTCTGCGGCCAGCATGGTACAGGCAAGACTACTATCGCGAAGATCTTTGCCCGCGCAGTAAACTGCGAGCACCCCGTTAACGGAAATCCTTGTAATGAATGTCCGACATGTAAGGGCATTTTAGACGGTTCTATTCTTGATGTTACCGAGATGGACGCCGCTTCCAACAACGGTGTTGATGATATCAGACCGATCCTTCAGGAAGTTAATTTTGCTCCTACCAGAACAACCTATAAGGTTTACATAATCGACGAGGTCCATATGCTCTCCAAGGGTGCGTTCAACGCCCTTCTCAAGACCATCGAGGAACCTCCGAAGCACGTAATCTTCCTTTTCGCGACCACTGAGTCAGATAAAATTCCCGCAACCATCATTTCACGTTGCCAGAGATATGATTTCAAGAGAATTCCTATTGAACTCATCACCGGCAGATTAAGAGAGGTATGCGGTAAGTCCGGCATTAAGGCTTCCGACGATGCTCTCCGCCTGATCGCATCCAGATCAGACGGTGCTCTCCGTGACGCTTTGTCTTTGTTGGACCAGATCTCCGCTATCTCAGGCAGTGATAATGAGATAAGCTCCCAGGATGTTGAGAAGATCACGGGAACCGTAGACAGTTCCTTCCTCTTCAAGATGGCTAACTGCCTCATCGACGGAAGATTCGACGAGCTCATTGATCTGTGCCAGATCCTTAATGCATCAGGCAAGAACCAGGTGCGCTTCACGTTGGATCTCGCAAGCTATTTCAGAGATCTCCTGATCATCAGAGTTAAGGCAGATCCGGTTATCTATCTGCCCTACCCCAAGGAAACAATCAAGGATATGTATCAGACAGCTGCAAAGGTCAGCGCCGATACATTGACGGGCTATATCAGTTATCTTTCCAAAGAATACGCAGAGCTGCGCAAATCTCCTGATATTGCAACGAGCTTCGAGTTAATGCTCATGCGTCTTTGCGGCAGGAAATCCACACTTCCTGTTACTCCCATTGTCATTCCCGACTTTGAGAAGAGACAGGTTGAGAAGGCAAAAGAGATAACTTTTGAGGAGACTTCTAAGGAGACTAAAACTCCTGAGACTGCTGAAGCTCCTGAGACTCCCAAAACAGAGACTGCTCCTACTACAAAGAAGACGGATATTGCTTCCCTCTTTGCAAATAAGGGCGTAAAGACAGAAGAGCCTGCAAAAGAAGAAAACAAAACCGGAGACGAAGACAAGGAAAAGGAATCTGAAGAAACACAGAAGACTTCTTTCACAGCACCGGCACCTTATAGGCCCCAGCCGTCTTCAACTCCTTCTGGTTCCTTTACTACATTCACTTCTGCAGCAAAGGATTCTGATGCTGAAAAGAAAGAAGAACCGGCTCCTGCAGAATCTGCAAAGTCTTCTTTTGAATCTCTGTTCTCATTTAAGACTGAGGAACCTTCAGTTCCCGAACCGGAAGAACCTTTGGCACCTGATGATTCTGATGATTCAGAATTCATTCCCGCCGCTGATCCTTCTGACATTCCGCCTGAACCTACGATCTTTTCTTACATTCAGGAAGAGCATGATAAGAATCAGTTGAGCTTTGGTACAGATGAAGCTGACGAATCTGAAGATTCTTCATCCGGTTCTTCAGAAGGTTTATTCTCACACCTGTCGTCTTCTTTCCTCAAAGATATCGCAGGTGATCTCGATATCGGCAGTTCTTCTGTCAGCGAACCTGAACCGGAAGCACCTGCCAAGCCCCGTTCACAGCTCGTACAGCAGGCTGACAAGAGCGGACTTATTGTAGACGGTCCCGGTACGGCAAGAGAATCTGTCAGAGCGCCTTCTATCACAGGTGAAGAAGCAGACGTCGCACTCCGCTGGTCCAACGTCACATCGAAACTTCATGAGACAAACGATAATGTAGCTTCCATCCTTGATCACACGAGCCTCAAAAAGGACGGCGACTCAGCTTATATCGTCTTTGACGACAACGATATGAAACTGTTATCCAACCTTAAGAAATCACAGGCTTTCAGACAGATTTCCGCAGGCATAAAGGATGAATTCGGTGCCGAGCATCTCTATCTTTGCACCGTAACCCAGTATTCCAATCTGGAACAGAAAAACCGCGCAAGCAAACAGGAACAGAAATTAGACGAACTGAATGAGCGTTCAAAGAATATGGGTGTTCCCACTGACGTTCATTTCGGCGACTGATAAAACAGATAATACTATTCGGAGGTAATAACAATGGCAAAAGGATTCCGTGGCGGAATGGGAATGGGCGGCAACATGAATCAGGTAGTTGCTCAGGCTCAGAGAATGCAGAGACAGATCGAGATGGCACAGGCTGAAATCCGTGAAATGCGTTTTACAGGTACAGCAGGCGGCGAACTCGTTAAGGTTGTCGCAGGCGGTGACCACCAGATCTTCAGTGTTGAGATCGCAAAGGAAGTAGTAGACCCCGATGATATCGAAGGTCTCCAGGATCTCATCATGGCAGCAGCTAACCAGGCTCTTGAACAGATTGACAAGACCAATCAGGAGCGTATCGGAGCCATCACCGGCGGCATGAAGATGCCCTTCTGATAATGGCAAGATATTCGCCTTCAATCCAAAATCTCATAGCCCAGTTGAGCAGTCTTCCCGGAATAGGCGGCAAGTCTGCTCAGCGTTTGGCATTCCATATTCTATCCATGGATGACAAGGATGCCGAAGCGCTGACTTCTGCTATCATGTCCGCAAGACAGTCGACTAAGAGATGCACGTGCTGTCAGAATTTTACCGATTCTGACCCCTGCCCTATTTGTTCTGATCCGTTAAGAGATAAGACCACCGTTCTCGTTGTCGAATCTCCCAGAGACGTATCAACTTTCGAGCGTGCGCACGAATATAAGGGCCTCTATCATGTTCTTCACGGAGTATTTAACCCCATGAAGTCCATGAGCATTTCAGATACAACTATTCCGGATCTCATAAAGCGTCTGGCTGATCATCCTGAGATCACGGAAGTAATCGTTGCTACCAATCAGACTGCTGAAGGAAATGCGACTGCACTCTACTTATCAAGAATGCTCGGCCCTTCCGGCATAAAGGTATCACGACTTGCATCAGGACTTCCTATGGGTTCTGATATTGAATATGCAGATGACTTAACTCTCCTGTCCGCTCTAAAAGGCAGAGTTATGCTGACGGGAGACAAAGAATGAGACTTGATAAATTCCTTAAGCTGTCCAGAGTAATAAAGCGCAGAACAGTTGCCAACGATGTTTGCCAGGCAGGCAGAGTAACAGTCAACGGCAAATCTGCAAAGCCTTCTGTAAAGCTCAAAGTCGGCGATGAAGTATCCATCCTGTTCGGCAGCGGCGAAGTCAAATTCAGGGTAACCGCTCTGCCCGAGACAGTCCGTAAGGATGAGGCTGCTTCGATGTACGAACTTATCGAATAACCTAATATTACAAGTAGTTTAAGTTTAACCCCGGGTTGTTGTATTGCACCCGGGGTTATGTAATATTAACCATATAGAATTGTTATCTGTCGGAGGCATACCTTGCGCAAAATCAGACGCAAATCAGGCGGAATATCTTTCCTTACAGCGATGATCTGCATCAGCTGTATTGTTGTCGGTATTCTCTGCATTACGAAATATGCCAACATCGCCAAGCAGAAAGAACGTCTCCTCGCAGAGAACTCCTCTCTTAAGGCACAGTCAGAATCCCTGGCAGATGACTTAAAGCAGATCAGAGCCCAGGAAGAATTCCAACAGGACGATGCTTACGTCGAGAGCGTAGCAAGAACACAGCTCGACATGGTTTATCCGGGTGAAGTAATCTTCAGAGTTACGGGCGAGAAATATAACTGATAACAAACGGTGACTTTAAGAAGTCACCGGTTTTAATTTCCAAGGATATTCTTTGCAGCCAGATAGGCTTCGCTCATGCAGGCCTGGAGATTATACCCGCCGCTGATGCCGTCAATATCAAGAGCTTCTCCGATTATGTAAAAACCCGGAACCTTTTTAGATTCCATGGTCTTGCGGTCAACTTCTTTGAGCGATACGCCGCCGCGTGTTACATAGGCCTTATCAAAGGATGAAGGCTCATCAACTAAAACCTTCAGATGCTTTATCTCACGGCAGAGTCTCTTTCTGTTCTCTTTTGTAAATCCCTGCGCATATAATCCGAATACATCTGCCTTCCTGCAGATCTCACCTGCCACTGATGACGGAACATACCTTGATAAGAGATTAACTATCTTCGTATCAGGATGTTCACTGATCAGTTTCAGAAATTCCTGGTCTAACTGCTCTTCATTAAGCTGTGGAATAAAATCCAGTTCCAGGAAAGCATTACCTGTTACCTTATCCGGAATCTCTCTGGACAGTTCCATAACCGCAGGGCCTGTAAGACCGAAATCTGCAAACAGCATCTCACCGGAAACCGCACGGACCATTTTGCCGTCAACAAACAAAGACACTTTTGAATTCACTGATACGCCGCTCAGTTCCGATGTAAATTGTTGAGATTCCTTATCTGTCTTAACTGGTGCGAGCGCTCCTCTGACAGGAATGATTGTGTGTCCCAATGCTTCTGCCAGTTTATATGAATCACCTATCGATCCTGTCCTTGGAAATGAACTGCCGCCACTCGAAAGTATCAGGAAATCAAATTGCAGTCCGCCATTTGATGTTGAAACTGAAAAGACCTCACCTGTTTTTATTCCGGTGACTTTTGTATCCGTAAGGATTTTCGCGCGGCAGGACAGATACGAGAGAATGGTATCTCTGACCTTAACCGCACTGTCGCAAACAGGAAAGATCCTGTTATTGTCTTCTTCCTTGACCGCAAGACCCAAGTCATTTTCAAAAAATCTGATCGTTTCTTCAGGACCAAATTCTCTTAACGCAGGATAGATGAAGTTCTCCGCTTCGTGATAACCCTTCTTCAGATCGGAAGCATCTTTTCTGTTGGTGATATTGCAGCGGCCGTGGCCTGTGAGAATAAGCTTTTTGCCGGGAATGGAATTTCTCTCGATCACAGTGATCTCAATATCTTTGCCGCCCGAAATCTTTGCCAGACAGCATGCCGCATAGAGGCCGGCTGCGCCGCCTCCTGCTATTCCGACACGTATCTTACTACCGCTCACTTGGAAAACCCGTTACCGCCCGTCAGTCGGCAACCCTTATCTGAAATCTGTCGAATCTGACCTTCTCCGTATACTGTTCACGGAAAAAGATCGTCTGTCCGAACGCCGCAAATTCCTTGGTATTTTTCTTCATCCACATGGGAACAGGAATATCGAGTTGCCTGCAAAGCTCGATCAGAGCCTTTTCCAGACATTTAGCATAGGAGGTGTCTGTATCCTCGGTAGTAACCGTTTTAATCTCGGTCATTCTGTTAGCGACAAAAAGCCGGCCTTCGAGTGTCAAACCTCAATACCTCCTCATTTGCTCCATTTCTTTGCCACTATTTTGCCTTTTTTGAATCTTAAAGTAAATAATTGACATGGTAAGATATGGTTGTTCAAAGTAATTGTTCCTTACTTCATAACACCCTCCTTAAGACACTGACACCCCCTCGTCAGTGTCTTTTTTTATAAAAGAACAATTTTATTTGATAGTAAAAATAACAATAAATCTAATAATTTAGAAACTCTTTCTTATTGATTATGTAAAATTCAAGTTGTAAAATGAAATAGAAATTATATTTGCGGTTTTTCCCGAATCGCAAAACAGGAGGTCACTATCATGAAGAAATGTCCCGATTGCGGCATGGTCATTGCCAATCAGGCTATCAGATGCCCTAAGTGTAAGTATACATTCACATCAGCAGACGAAGGTGCAGGCGGTGGAGACGCGCCGGTAGTGACACCTCAGGCAGCAGCTGTTTCTGCAGCAGCTACAGGTAAGTCCGATAAGGTTGCAGGCATTATGCCTATGATCGAAGTTAATAAGGACAACGTTGATACTCTCTATGATCAGCTCAAGCAGGCTATCGTTAAGAGAAAGACAGAGTTCGACCACTTCATCGATTTCCTTGAGAACAGAACATCCTGGCTCACATCTCCTGCAGAAGTTAAGGGACCTCTCGCTTGCGAGAAGGGACTCCTTATCAGAAGCGTTGCAGTAGCTAAGCAGCTCCTCAGAATCAAGGATACAATTATGCCTCAGCTCGACGAAGAGTCAGCAATCATCATCGCTCTCTTCCACGAAGTCGGTAAGGTTGGTATCGAAGGTAAGCCTCTCTTCATCCAGGAAGAGACAAGCTCAATCGGCAGCACATCTACTCTGGGTCTTTCATTCAGCAGCAGACTGTCAGGTTCTTCATCCAGCTCAACACCTACTTACTCAATAAACAACAAGCTCGTTCACATGAACGTAGGCGTAAGATCCCTCTTCCTCGTTTCACAGTACATGTTGCTCTCTGATGACGAGGCTCAGGCAATCAGCTACGGTTCAGACGTTGAGCTCCTCGATGGTAAGCTCTCACCTTATACACTCCTCCTCTCTACTGCTCTCCAGATGCAGAAGACAATCTATGAGGATAACGACGTTGTATCAGGTTACAGCTTCACGGTAATCAATCCTTCTTAATCAGGATAAAACGGTTAGAACAATATAGAGGCCGTCACAAGACGGCCTCTTTTTTTTTGATTAGATTCTGCGAAAAAACGGATCAGGTGTTTACGGGCAACGTTGCTCCGTAGGCTTCATTCTCAATAAATACGAGCTCACCGTTTTGAATCTCTGCTGTTCCATATGCCGTCCCATCCCCATTGAACTCACGTCGTTCAATGGCCATCTCATCTTCAGAACAACCGAGTATTCTGTAATCATAAGTCATGCGTTCATCTAACATATATCCGTGATCGTTATAAACATCATATACAACGATTAACGAGGAAATTACGCCGCTTCCGGTTACAACAGTAGTACAGAATTCCGGGTGGCCATCCGCATTGAGATCACATTCTGAGGGCGGATCGATTATTGTGCCCGCAAGAGTTACATTCTCATTGATAAAACTCATCAGAGGCTCATACTTCTCCGGTTCCGTCGTCGGCATATCACTCTCTGTTTCTGTAACAGCCGGTATTTCCGAAGTCTCCTCAACCGGCTTCTCAGGAAGTGTTACCAATCCATTCCTGGGTGGAGTTATAGTGCAGTCATCCCATCCGCTTCCGTGACCTTCTATATAACCGCTGGATTTAAATGTTCCGCTGTACATAACACCATCTTCGCCCGTCACCGTATAAGATCCGCTGGCTTCGAAAGTGATCTTGTTATAGACATCACCCTTTATCTCATGAGCAGTCAGCTTATCGATCGTTATTCCGGGTTCAAGGCCGTATTTTGTAGCCACTTCGTGAAAGACCGGTGATTTTGCCAACATCTCGCATTGTGCTCTTTGCTCCGGAGTCAGATCTGCCTCCTTGCCTCCGGAACAACCGGATAATGAAAAGACCATTACCAATATCAATATCAGGTATCCGAACCGCTTAACCATAGTAAAACCCCTTATTCTGTTTTCAGATAATAAAAGACCGGACCACTCATTAACTGATAATAGGATAACATCCTTTCCGTTCAATGCTACTGTCAACTTTGTGATATTCGCCTTTTGTGTTACCTTACAGATAAAGAAAGGGGCATGCTTATGAAATACGATAACGACAGATTGGGAGCGGCATTAAAGCTCTATTTGGGTTCTGATCCATTACCGATGCATATGCCGGGCGGCAAACGCAATCCCGACTTCGTATCACAGGCATTCATGCGTGACATCACGGAGATCGGAGGATTCGATAATCTCCATGCGCCCGAGGGTCTTCTGAAGGACATGGAAGACTGCGCAGCATCCGTGTGGAAAGCCAGGAATGCATTCCTGTCAGTTAACGGTTCTTCTGCCCTGATCCTCGCAGCTATCTGGAGCGCAGCGATCCAGAATCCGGGAACAAAGATCCTGGTAGCCATGAACTGCCATCTGACAGTATGGAATGCGATTGAACTTACAGGTTCTTCTATTGTTCCGCTGATGCCGGCATTCGACCCGGAGCTCCCTTTCGCAGGTCACATATCA
>JAEIGA010007070.1_pt1 | contig 17069 bp, 14 predicted proteins | sample 9270691 | NCBI WGS metagenome assembly JAEIGA01 (sample SAMN17057246, study PRJNA624740) | gut metagenome | biome: biome; isolation source: fecal sample | host: Bos grunniens | place: China: Xizang | collected 2019
AGTATCGGGCAGTTCAGGTGCTGTCGTCAGGCTTGTACAATAGGCGAACATATAAGAATAACTGTTTTCACCCAATGTTGTTGCGGGTAGTATTGAAGGCGCTTTCGTCAAGCTTGTACAACCTGAGAACATTTGTTCATAACAATAATCAGCCAATGTGGTTGCAGGAAGCTCAGGTGCGGTTGTCAAACCTGTACAATTTATGAACATATAAGAATAACAACATTCAGCCAACGTTGTTGCAGGCAATTCAGGAGCAGTTGTCAGGTTTGTACATTCAAAGAACATATAAGTATAACAACCTAACGCCAATGTAGTGGCAGGAAGCTCAGGTGCTGTAGTCAGGCCTGTACAATCGAAGAACATTTCAGCATAACAATGGTCAGCCAATGTAGTAGCAGGCAATTCAGGCGCTTCTATCAGACTTCTACAACCATTGAACATATTACCATAACAACCTAACGCCAATATAGTAGCAGGCAGTTCGGGTGCCGTTGTCAGGTTTTCACAATAAGCGAACATACTATTATAACACTTATCAGCCAATGTTGTGGCAGGGAGTTCAGGTGCGGTAGTCAGACTTGTACAACCATCGAACATAGAATAATAACATCTATCAGCCAATATTGTTGCGGGCAGTATCAGGTTTGACGCATCAATCAGTCCATCACATTCTTCGAACAAAGAATAGAAGCAATAATCGTTTGGTATTGTTACCTTGTTTTCAAAATCATCACCATACAGAAGTGACATTATATTACCGCAACACTTAAATTTACCTTTGTGGCACACAAATCTTGTAAATTCATCCGTGGAGAAACTGAACCCACTACTGTTATCACCCTTAAAATATATGGTGTCACCCTTCTTCATTTTAATTGACCCGCCGTCATAAAGAGTGGACCATTTGCCGTCATTGTTTCTTTTGTATTTGATATTTGGTACATAAGGCACTTGGGCTTCATCAGATGACTCATAAGATATTTTCGTGTCTTCAACCGCGATGAATCTGAAGTAGTCCTTATTATTTCCGTCATGAACTTCCACAATTGTTTTACCGTTGACCATATCATTCTCCATAGCCATTACGGTCATGATACAATAAGACGCCATATCTCTCAGGGTATCCTCAAGTGACTCGTCTATGTCATCAATCTCAGGATGCTTGACAAGGTTGCACAATCTGTTGAATTTGTCACTGATTCTCGTCACAGCGCTCACGATACCGAGTTTATTGTATGTATCGCTGAAAGAGGAGCCATACGCGGCGTTCTTTTTCTCATAAAGGTCGCCAAGCTCCTTACCGATTTCTCTAAATCTAATTACACTATCCATTTTTTAATTTTCATAAAAATATATAATCAAAACGCACAACAAACCAGACAACAATAGTCTGATTAAACACCACACACTCAAATAACATTTCGCCAACTCAATCATGAACGCTATGACAATTGAAAACAACAAAATAGCGCAAACCAAAAACGCGGCCTTCAGCACACTAATGGCTAACTTTTTCCAATTTACCTTCTGCATTGTCTTTCAAAATAACCATAGTGTCAACTGGAATACCGTTATCGTAGACTATCCTAAGAACAGTCTTTTTACGGTACAGGGAAATCAGTTCGCTTTCATCCCTAATGTCAGCCAACACACCCAAAAATAACCCAAGAATAAATCCGCCTATAAAAAATTGCGTCTTAGACATGTCAAATCAAATCGTCAGGCGTCACATATCCAACCTTCTCCATTCTTTCAATCGCCCTTTCGGCTGATATCTCAGAACCTTCAAGCTCAAAAAACACCTCTCCATGCAATTCGGATATAATTGGGACTAATCCGTCCTCAAAACCAACGAACACTATTAGCTTGGCAAACTCCTGCAAGGATTTGTCGCTTAATGTTATGTCATGTTGCGCCTTTTTTAAAGCCTCTCTCATATCATATTTTCTGTCAACGGGTTTATGTTCAGGTACTCTGAAGAACATAAGAACATCATCAAGCTCGTATTCGAAGTCGTCACCCTCACTGTCATCCCAACATTGGTGGGTCTCGTTATATGTCAATACTTGAAAATGTTTGCCATAGCCCTTCACTAACGCAAGCACTCTCTCACCGTCATCAGGCTTGAGTTCAGGATAGTCAAGCCATACACCTTTCGTCATCTTTTCCATATTTTTTTCTATTATTTAACGATTATACAGCAAAGGTACATATATTTTTTAATATACGCAAATTTTATAGACTAAAACTTTTGTCAGCGATTCTGTTCATTTCCGCATAGGTCATAGAAATTGGATTCTTACCGAACATACATCCAAGTCGGAACTTCTCTTTCTTGCCATATATCGGTTTGTTCAGCAATATATCCTTGTTAGTCAAATTGCACAAAACGCCAAGTACCGCATATATTATGGCCATATCACGTTCAACCCCAAACATTTGTATATAACACTCAACCTTCTCCTCAAACATTGAATGTGACGACAACAGCCTGTGTGAGTTGAACTCTCCAAGCTTTATTGTCAAGTCGTCCAAAACATTAAGCATTAGTCTTGCGACAGCCCTCTCGTTTTTAGGGGAATAGCAAAAAATGTCCGAAAACAATATATTCAAATCGTCTACGACATTGTCGCTGTGCTGATACCAATTTTTAGCATACAGCACAATCGAATTAAATCGATAGTCTTTAATTTTAGCTTCCATTTCACATTTTTTTAGTTGTTTGACTGCGCAAAGATATGACATAATTTTGAAAGCGCAAAACACTATTTATAGAAAAATACATTTTTCAATGAAAAAGATATGTTTAACCGAAAGCCAACTCAATAAGATTATTGGCGGATGCGTAAAGCGCATCATAAAAGAGAGCGGATTGTCGTATGACACAAGCGGCCTGTCAGGTTTGGACTACAAGAACATGGACGACGAGTCGCTTGACGAGTTCTTCAACACTGACATCATACCCGATGACGTGAAAAGGGTTGTAAGCTCATTGGCGGGAAGAAGGGGTTGCGAATTGTACGGAGAGGAAGGATACAACGTATCCGACAACGGCGTGAACATTGGTTATGGAAAGGGCTTCACCATCATAGCCAACGATGACACAAACGTAGAGGAACTCATTTCAAAAATGGTCTCATTGGACTTCGCCATCACAAACAAGGACGGCGGTCGTATGGAATTCATCTACAAGCCGACCTTCAAACGTGAGGAGGAATTCTACAATGAGGAAGAGCCCGAAGAGGGAGAGGATTGGAGTGATGTAGAACTGTTCCCTGACAGGGACTGATTCTTGATTTAAGGACAACAAAAAAAAAGCACTGAATGTCAGTGCTTTTTTTCTTTTTACAGATTCAGGAACGAAAACCAATTTTCCTGCGGTACAAGTATCCAAAACGCAGCGGCAAACCATCCGCCGACAAACGTGAACACCCAATCGGTCCAATCAAACCAACCACCCTTCAAATGGTCCTTAAGTTCCAAACAAGTGGCGGCGACAACAGCCGAATAGACTGCGTTCCAAGCACCGAGAGACAACAATCCGACAAGGAAACCGCCTATCAAGTGCTGATGCCTGTTGCTTGATTTCAAAAATTCCACAAACTTAGCCATAACACAATTACTTAAATCAACAGAAGCCAAACTCCTTTTTTATTATTTCAAAGGCCCTCTCCACCGTAGGCCCCATGTCATAATATTTGTATTCGGCGAGTCTTCCCGCGAATATGACATGTTCCTCCTTCTCGGCGAGTTCCCTATACTTGTTAAATAGTTCGGTGTTCTTTTTATCGTTAATCGGATAGTACGGTTCCATACCCTCCTTGAACTCGCAAGGATATTCAGTGGTAAGGACAGAGTGTCCGTTCTGATACACGTCATTACCGAACATCTCGAAATGTTTGTGCTCAATAACGCGCGTATAAGGTTCTTGGCTTGACGTATAGTTAATCACCGCGTTACCTTGAATGTTTGGAGAGTCAAATATCTCCTCCTCAAACCTTAAAGACCTCCAATCCAACTTGCCGTAACAATATCCGAAATACCTGTCGATAGGTCCTGTATACACAAGTTTGTCCGCATACTTTCTCCAATCCCTGTATTCTGAATCGAAGAAGTCAGTGTTTGTCTTACAGGTTGAATATTCGAGCAGGCCTTCTATAAGTTTGTTGTATCCTCCAACAGGGACACCCTGATATTTGTCATTGAAATAGTTGTTGTCAAAAGTAAGCCTTACAGGTATTCTCTTAATGATATCTGCTGGAAGGTCCTTACAGCTTCTACCCCATTGTTTTTCCGTATACCCCTTTATGAACATCTCATATATGTCATGTCCGACTAGAAGAAGCGCCTGCTCCTCCAAATTTGACGGTGTGTCACCGATAGCGGACCTTGCCTTTTCCTTTTGTGAATCCATAATCTTCATAGCGGCGTCCGGACTTGTCACACCCCAAACAGCGTTGAATGTGTTCATGTTGAATGGAAGGTTGTAATACTTGTTTCCATAACATGCCAAAGGACTGTTCGTGTATCGGTTGAACTCCACAACACTGGTCACAATACGCCACACATCATCATTGGACGTATGGAATATATGTGCCCCATACTTGTGCACATTAATTCCGTTCACATTCTCACAATACAGGTTTCCTCCCAAGTGTGGCCTCTTGTCTATCACCAAACAATCAGCGCCCAAGAAATACGCCAAATAAGAAAACATTGAGCCCATCAACCCTGAGCCTACAACAAGATATTTGTACTTATAGTCCATAATAAAAATGTTTTTAATACAGCACAAAGATACACATTTCAATTAACCTGAACAAAAAAACAAGCACCAATTTTAAACATTAGCACATTCAAAGTACACTTTCTCCCCTCACACGTATTTTTTATATATTTACACAGGAGGTTACTTATTTAAATACATAAACAAAAAAGGTCGGGTTTAAAAACCTGACCTTTAATATATTAAAACAATAAAAAAACGTTAAATTTAAAGCTTTAATTTAGGTAAAAAATTATTATATTATCTGACCCTAACAAAATACGGATTTTTTTAACGTTTTTTAACCATGCCCAACATGCAACACATAATCCGCGAGCGGTATATACTTGTTTTCATACAACGGGTCCGTAACAATCAATTTAGCCTTTAGATTCACTTCTACCGGGTATGAGCCTTTATAGTTTCCCGAAGCCCTGAAGGCGCATCCAATTCCGCTTAAATACGTAATGTAAGCGTTATCCTTAATCGAGTATGAAAAAGGGTCCAACGTATTGTTCATAAACCCAATTGTGTCGACACCGGTTATGTCGTTTCCGAAGTTGTCAGTGATTTTGACGTGGTCAACCTTGAGGCTGAACATTCTCTTTCTCGTGTCATTCTTGTCGAATGTCGGACAAGTGACAAAGAAGCCTGACTTAGCGTTAAGCATGACAGTGACGCTTCCATCAGCATTGTCATACACACTACCAACAGTATCCCTGCTTTCATCGACAGTAAAGTCTTCGGCTTTAAGGTATCTCTCTCGTCCAAAGTCAAGTTTGGCGAAATCGTTGTCAGAACGGTTCTTCAATTGAAAGTTGATACCCCTTATTTCAATATAATCCTCATACACGTCAACTATGCCTCCCTGACTACCGTTGTTGTCATAACTGTTGGAAACGAACAATGGTCTCGCAAGGCTTGGTATGTGTACGTTATACGCGGACTTTGAATTGTCTGCGAAAACGTTTGCGTTCTTGTCTGACTTTTGAGAATCCCAATGGAAATGCGAGTGTCCTGTAAACCAAACACTGTTTTTATATTTCTTGTTAAGCGCGTCAAGTCTGTCGTATTGTGCGCCTGAAAGCCAATACTTGGGATTTGTCACTCTCACATCCGTATACACCTTGTTTGGGTTTCCGGCCTTTTCCTTGAAGAACAGGTGTGTGAACACGAAACACCTATCAGTCTTATGCTTTTCAAGAACACCCTCGAACCAAGTAAGAGTATCGTCACTGTAATATCTGACACCGTCACTTTCTGTTGAGTTGATGCCATAGTCAAGGCTCAGAAACACAAACACGTCCTTTCTTCCTGACGGAAGTGTCTTTGTAAAACAAAACGAAGGGTCATAATCACCCTTTGCGAATTCGGTTGACTCCACATACGGATTGTTTTCAGGAAAGGTAAAACGTTTCCATTCCTCCACGCTTCCATTGTCATAAATCGACTTGTTGTCATGATTGCCCGTGCAAGTATAGAAAGGCATTGATGTTATGCTTTTCTTAATGTTATAAAAATGTTCCGCATGAGCCATCTTGTCGCTTGTAACGTCACCGGCACAACAAATGAACGACGCGTCAGTATCTTTCGACAGGAATCTTAGCGCGTTTGACATATCCTCGTTAAAGTCATCGTTGTCGTCACTGTACAAGTCTTTGTCATCCGTGTCATTGTAATGAGTGTCGGACATTATCGCGAAAGAGTATAGCTTATTTCCCCTGTCAAATGTAAGCGGGCCTGTCTTTATCTTTCCCAACATTTTCCCCTCATTGTCATATACGCCTATATATTTCGCATCCTTAGGCGCCACGTTCTCGTTAATAAAAATGTCTACTGTCTTGCTCATTTTTTCCTAACTATATACATGTTAATGTTATGGTTATAGTTGTAGATGACAAATTCGTCACCTTCTGAAAGCTCGTCCTCACTCGTTATCTTTACTTCAAATGGCGGATATGACTCCAAGGCGACCTTTCCGGTATAAAGTCCGTTACCGTCAACTTTGGTTACAGTACCAACCGTGTTGAACAATACGGAAACCCCAGTATCAACATCGTCGACAGTCTTGTATGTCTTCACGAAAGCCGTATATATAACGGCGAACAGCGTTGCTATAGCCAAAATGACTATAGTGGCACAACGGCTAATTTCCATGAACTGCTCAATGAACGCTATAAGCCAAAGCATAATCATATTAAACCATAGTACCACATCAAATTTGGTCTTTTTGGTTAAATAAGGTTTCATTATCATGAACCCCGTAAGATAAACCGTTATAAGCAATAATCTACTCATAGTTCTATTAAAAAAAAGTCCGCAAGAGTCCGTCAAGACGTCTTGCGGTAGTTTTAATGTATCTCAAACAATGAGGAATGGCGACAATGGCAGGTCTTCCACCATTTTAGTGAATGCGGACCAATCCTCCTTGAGCTTGTGGTGTCTTCTTTGTCTATAAATAGTCTGAAGCTGCTTGTAGTTCGTGCTAACGTGTACGAACAGCTCGGTCCCCATAGGACAGTTTGAAATGATTCTCATCATCTGATGGTAAAGCACCTCTGTATAAGAGCGGGCCTCTATCACTGTTCCGTTAGACAGCACAAAAGTCTCGAATTCAGTCCTGTTTTCAACATATCCGTTATATTGCGCTATCAGTGACTTCATTTGCTCAATAGACTCATTGGTGACGTATTTGTTGCAACACTTTGAGAAGTCCATCTTGGTAATCCTGTGCATAAGAGAAGAGCTGCTGACATAGTCAAACCAATTGTATCTTTGGAACTGTTTTGTTATGTATTGCGTGTACTTCATGTCAAATGACACTCTGACGCCCTTCATCCAATTGTCATGGCAATGCACATCTGTTGAGTCCGACGCCTTCTTAAGCCTGCTTACCCTAATTGCGTCAGCTATCAGTTTCTTAAATCTTCCACATGTGATGTCCCAAGTATAGACACACGGCTTTCTGTCGGTAAAATCGGAAGCACAGGAATATTCATGTGCCAAAGCCATCTTGATATCAGTCTCATATGGCACGCCGTCAAAAATGTATGCCAGCTTATCAGACTCATCATCTCCGAGAATTATTTTGTAAGGACCGTCCTTATAGTGTGTAACCTCAACTTCTGAAAGTGACTTGTTCCAAGTCTTTTCCTCGAACGCGTTGGATAGTGCGAATCTGAAGAGGTTGCCACTAAGGCCTGAGTCATAAATCAAACCCATATCCTCGATATGCTGACCGTACTCATCCCAAGACAATGACATGGCATATCCGGATGATACCAACGATTCGGGAAGGTCATAAACCTTAACGTTTCTAAATTCAAGCATCCTTTTCTATTAAATTTTCCAAGTTAATCTTTTCACCCTCTGACAGGACTTTATACCTGAAGTAGTTGAAAAAACATTTTTGACTAACGCGCTCATAAGACTGACCCATAACCAAGACGTCTTCTGAAATCTTGTTGTATAATGACGCGAACGCCCTTGCCTGTGCAATCTTACGGCCCTTGCGCAAGTCAAATTTATCCTCATCATGGCACTTGGCCTTTCCTGTGGCCTTATAGCTCAGCACATTGTCCTTGGTCTCCCTTTTCAGCCTTCTACATCCAATAGGACGAGAGAATACATCAACGGGGTATACCATACACGCAGAGACGTTACACGTCACGCTCCCATCCTTCTCGTCTTCGTCAAAGCCGACATAATGTATGGTAACACGTATGTTTTCGCTAACGTCAAACCGTAAACATGCTGACTTCAGCTTTTCAATTTTATCGTTAGTCATGGGACTTACTTTTTTACGTTAACCTCGGCAAGAATCTCATTTGCCAACTGAAGGTCCTTAACAAGCTCGCTTTCCTCTTTCTGATACAGCGCGTAAGACATTGATATAGGGTGCGGCTTAATACTGATAGTGTCCTTATCAAAATCATATACAATCTGAGACAGACAGTTCCTAATCCAATTGTCCTGTACGCTCTCGTCAACAAGATTGAAGGCTTGTTCAAAAACAGCCACCATAACCAACGACTCATCCTTAAGAACCATCTTAGTGAGGTCGTTCGGTCTTATGATAGAAATAACCTCCTTCTTAGACTTGTTCATGCAAATGGGTTTTATGGTCATCATAGCGTTAGTGAAACCCAACTCCATCGCAATTTTCTTTACTTTATCAACCAATTCGGTTGACAGGTCATCTGTGTACTTCTTCATATTTTTTTTTGTGTGTTAAACAATTCTAACGCAAAGGTACTATATTTTTTCTGAACTATTCAAATTTTTTAATAAAAAAGTAAATTTTAAAAAAAATATATGAAGTTAAACAATAAAACAGTATCATTAGTTTCCATTATTGAAATTATATGCTTTCTGTCGTCTTTTGTTGTTATTTACACTTTGGACAGGAAGTCTGTGATAGACGCGGGACTACTCGAGTGGATGACACCTTTTATAATATTCGCGGGTGTGAAGGTTTTTATTTTATTAGCATCGATTTTCAACCTCATTAAATATGTTTTGAGGTAGATTAAACTATTTAAAAGGTAGGCGGTTAAACATTAAAAACACCACCTTTTTTTATTATGGATATCACAAAAAATTTCTCTTTACACGAGTTCGTATATTCATCAGTAGCTGAAAAGTACGGGATTGACAACACACCTGATGAAACTGTAATGCTTCACATCGTAGAACTTGTCGAAACCTTATTGCAGCCTCTAAGAGATGCATGGGGAAGCGGCATTTCAGTTAATAGTGGCTACAGGTGTCCCGAATTGAATTCGCACAAGGAGATTGGAGGTTCCCCCACATCAGCTCACGCTTACGGATACGCGGCTGACATTAAACCATCTAACGGTGATATGAAATCATTCCAAGAATTCGTATTGGGATGGTTCCGGAACAGTAGCGCAAAATTTGACCAACTTATATTTGAGAAGCCTAAAAATGGAATAGCATCTTGGCTGCATATTGGTGTTAGAAACAGAAACGGCGCTCAAAGAGGTCAGATTTTCACTATCCAATAGAATTTTTGTTCAGTAAAATAGATGTGTTCAGTCGTATTGAACACCATGGTTTCACTGAACACTTAATAACCGAAACCGTAAAAGGTTTCAAAGTCAATAATCATTATACGTGCATGTCTAACGACAAGAAAAGAAAATACGTTAAGCTAAGTGGTATTGACACTATCTATAACTCCAAGGAAGAGGCCATATCGTCCATCTTCAACTCCATTAATGAAGACCTCTCAAAATACACGTCAATCACTGACTATATAGAGAACGGGTCTTATAAGGACGGAGAGACGATGTCCATCAGGTACTACGAGAGTGACGGTAAAGTAAATGTTGTCTCACTCGTATTCACTCTTAGAGAGGGTATGAAACCTGACCTTAGCGAGGTTCCGAGGACAAGGATTATAGACAGTCCGACACCACCTAACGACAAGGACGCTATTTGGATTGACTCATCACATGAGGAAGACGAGAACTACAACCCAATACAGGACGATGTTCGAAGTCTTAAAAAAGCTTTTGCTGAGCTTCTGAAAGTGGTGAACAGACACGAATACGCGTTCACACACTCAATGAACAGTGGTGACATCTACAACAGCGCTAAAGGTGACATGATGGCGATGGCTACCCCTGAACTTACCTACTATGACACAGAAAACGTTGTGTTGGAAGGTGTTGTAAGTGGTGAGACAAGCGGAATTACAGCTAGCGGTTTCAACCTGTACATACAAGGAACGAACCTTTCAGATTACACTGAAACCCCAATGACAACCTACATTAAACAGCCTTATTGGATTAGGGTTGTCACTGAGCCAAAGAACGCTCACTACCTTTCTATTGACCTGTCAGTGTCAAATACTGAAGGATGTGACACAAAGTTGGTAAAGAAGGGCGACAGTGTAGGGTTGGAGGCTACTGTTTCAGGGTCTACTTCACTGACAGCTAAAATGACACCTGAAATTGGTGCCGAGCCTATTGTGAAGACATACAGGTTCTCATTCCTTACAAACAAGGAGCCAGACTACCCTTCAAATAGGGAGCCAAACGTAAAACATTTAATTATAAAGTCAGTCGCCACATATAAGGAGCTTGCCGACAACATTGGATATCTTTGCATGAACGAACTTATTTGGTGTGAAGGAAACAGCGGACTTTACATGCTTGGAAAGACATCGGGCGGCGACATTAGACTTTTTAAACTAAACGGTGGAGGCGGAACAGGTCCTGACATACCGGTGGACCCCGATTTCCCCGACAATCCAAATATACAAGACATGATTAGCGGAATTACACAAAACGGAGACAGCATAGGCTCCATCAGATTTGTATCAACAAACGGAACAAAGTACAACGTTGGCGTAAGTGACGACGGTGAACTCAGGGTTGACTTGGAGGGTGGAATTGCGTCAGAAGGCGATTCTTACGGCACCATAAGCACCGACGACAATGGTGTTAAGACACAGGATTACGTTTTCTATCAGAACAAGAACCTTACTGAGGGCGGACTTTTCATCAACTCTGTATATTGCGGAGGTATTGACGGTGAAAACGGAAACGTTAAATATGACAGCCACACATTGGACAACTATTGCTCACACAACTTTGTAGAGCTTAGCAACACCACAAGGAATGACTTGGACCTTAACGGTTTGTCATTGCAGTATGCCACAGTAAACAAAAATTGGAAGGTACTGCCTCTTAAAGGTAAAATCAAGGCCGGCTCAACTTTCCTTATCAGGGGTTCTCAGTGTGCGTTGATGGATACCAACACCACCGTGATTAAGGTTAAGGATTATGACATGGAGTGGGTGGACAATGACGGAAAGGCACATGACAAGAAGATTCAGTTCAGCCTTCTCGGCGCAAAATTCTATTTGTGCTATGGAACAGAGCCTTGTACCGTTAGCGACCCATATTATTTGAGTGACGGTGTTTTCAAACTTCAGTATGGATATATTGATTTGATTGGTCTTGATAACGGCTCTTATTGGGAGATAACCGGTAACGAAGGTGCTTGTGAAGGTGGAGCGGCTCCATCAAACTCATACAGGGTTCTGTCAAAGGAAAGGCTTTACACCAAGTACTATAACCTTGACCCCGTAAAGCAGGCAAACAAGGCTTACAACGCACGCACAAACAACGGTATGTGGTATTATGTTGACCTGTCAAAGAAAGACGGTGAGATAATACCTTCTGTTAAGGCTTACACACCCGTATCGTCAAAGGGCAAGAAGAACTTCTATTTCAACAAGTCTTTGCTGCTTGACACAAAGCCTACTGTGATAACTTGCTCATTCGGTATTAAGGCGGTAAGTGATGACAACGCAAACGGCGCTATCGTAGACTTCAGGAACAGAAAGTCTGGACAGAAATCTTACGCCGGAGCCACACGTTGCTTTAACTGGACAAGTAAGAACTACTACGACGAATATCTTTGGGTTCGAGTTAAGGGCACTAACACTTGGGGTACTGCTTACGAATCAATCAAGGCCGGTGAAACCGTAAGTATCGCAAGCGGTTTGACTGTTGGTGTATATGACAGAATCAGGCAGGAATACAGCGATGGTGCTGTTCTTACCGCACACAAGCAAATTCTTTACAATATAAAGCCCGGCACATATGAATATGTAGCAGGCCACAAAAACGCTGACGGAACTCCCGACCTTGAAAAGTGTACTGACATCAAGTCTTTCACTGTTCTGCCCATGTCCGCTGTAACAAGCGCTGACGGTTTCACATTCGTACAGACAAGCGACCAACAGGGTTTCAATTGGGACGAATACCAAGTATGGAAGATAGCAGGAGGTTTGGCCTCAAGCAACAAGTCAACCGTAAACGGTCAGGCACCCTCTTTCATGATTAACACTGGTGACATGACACAGAACGGTAACCGTATCAATGAGTGGCTTGACTATTTCAGCGGTAAGTCAAGCGGACTTGACAATATGCCTGAAATGGCGACTATCGGAAACAACGACCTGTCACCCAAAAATTTGTCAGCGCTTGGATTTGGTGCGGATGCGGACAAGATTAATCCCGCAAACATTACGTTCTATTATACATTCGAGCTTGACGAGGAAAACGCGCCTATCTTCAATGTTAACGTTGGTGACTATGTTTATGCTGACCTGTATGTACCTTCATTGTATTCATTTAACTATGGAAAGGCTCACTTCATGTGTGTGAACAGTGAAATCAGCTATAGCACCGAAAAGAACATTTTCGGTATTGAGGAAGCCACATCAAACAACACCGGTTTCATTTATGAAAAAGTTAAGGAATGGTGCGACAAAGACATCAAGAACAACGGTGGTGACATGTGGAATATAGCTTTCTGCCATGAGATGCCTTTTACCATCATAACAAGAGACCTCATGCTCACTTGGTATGACTTTAATGCTCTTCAGCCCACTTTCAGGGGAACTGCGGTCAGAGGCGGAAGCCGTATCAATACAATGAACAAGCCTGAAAACGCTTATTGGTTCAGTGAATTCTGTCAGGAGAACAACATACGTTTGGTTATTGGAGGACATAAACATACACAGTCTACCTCTTGGCCTTTGAAGGAAAACATTACAATTGTAGATGGTGTTAGAACTGTCAACACAATGCAGCCTATCATTCAGGTTACAAAAGAAGATTTGACTAATTACTTCGGAAGTACCGGCTTGACCCACTTTGTTGTTTATGAAGACAAGACTAAGGGTGTTAAGGTTGAGGGTGACTATCCTTCATCTTGGTTTGAGAACGGCTCACTTAAGATTAGCAATGTAGGTGAAAAGGCGCCTTACAAGTATGTTCCTTCAAGAGACGCATATTTCTGTACGTTTGAATTGGTTGACAAGATTACCGCACCTGTTTACGCCATGTCTCAGGCCACCGGTTATAAGCACACATCAAACAAGGAGCTTCCCTGTCATGATTGCATGCCTTGGAACAGGTACTATTTCCCCGCAACAAGTGACAATAAGGCCAACACACAGCAGAAGTCTCCATTCTTCACCACATGGACCATTAAGGACGACGGTATCTACGGTGAGGTTAAACGTGTGGACAATCTTATGGACGGCGGTAAATTTGAGGTAAACAAATACCATAAGGACGGAAAGACACCCGTTGTCAACAACGGACTCTTCCCCAATGTTTCTATGGAGGATGACACACTTAAAATAGTGATTAAGTAACAAAACTAATATAATAATAGGCCACCGTAATGGTGGTCTATTAACACTTAAAAACTTTGAATATGGCTAAATACGCTAAAGTTTACAATAAGGAAACCGAAGAATGGGAGATTCTTAACCCTTATAAGAGCAATCACCCATTAAGCGGAAGTACAAACGCTTCGGACGTTATCGTTGACAACCCACATTATACCGATGAAAATGGTGACAACGTGACTTTGAACGACGCTTTGTCAGATATCAGTGACAATATATATGAGCTTAGGAGAAACGTTTCATGGCTCGCCGAGCATAAGGGAACCGGCGGTGGAGGAGGCGGACCTATCGTAGACTACAACTACAAGATTAAGGTGTTGGGTGTCGACGAAAAAAATGAAGGTATCGCAAACATTAAGGATTCCATCATGACCGTTACGTTCTACATTGAAAACCATAACGGGAAGACATTCGACTACAAGGTGTACTATGACAACAACTTAATTGAGGCTTCATCCATCACAGGAAGCGCACAGCGTACCGTTAAGGGTGAGGTTAGCTTGTCAAACGAACACCTGCTCACTATTATAGCAACCGAAAATGAAAGCGGTTACATTTTGCCTCAGTTCAACGCTAAGTTGACTCAGAGCATGATTGAGATATCTGTAGACAACAAGGAAATACCATGCGTTATCAATGAAAACACTAAGGTCATGATTAATGTGACCAACACACTACGTAACACTGAAACCGCATTGATATTCACTTGTGACGAAGCCGGAGACAAGCAATTTGAGCATATCTTTAAAAACACAAGTGTTGACTATACCGACAAGGTGGTATTGGATTGGTTTACAGAGGACGGAACCGGTATTTCTAACGGTTTGGGAATCGCAATGGAGCCTAACTTCACATACACCATACATGTATACGCGGATGATGACAGGGCGGGTCTTTCAAACACAGAGACTTTCAGGGTTACAATGACACAACCCGGTAAGATTACCATGTCAGATTTGGTAGGCCTTGCTAAAACACCAACAATGTTGGAGAAAAACGATGACTATAAGACACCATTCGAAAGTAGCTTGTCGTTCAGTTTTACCACATATCTTGATGTAAACAATAACACCGAAAAGCCATATTATGCAGTTGTGTTGGCTAAGCGATTAGACAGCGGTGCCTATGTTAACAGTAAAATGCTTAGTGGTGTTTACTATGGTGACAATAATTTAGATGTTGAAGGAAAAGCTTACTTTGACAACAACCAAACCGGTGGTTATGGTTTGCCAACTGTATTCAATTTCAAACTCACAAATTCAGAGTATTCTGATTTCGAAGGTTATTGTCGTATTACAGTTAGGTGTTGGGACAAAAACGGTAATTTCACACAAAAAAACGGTTATTTTGAACTAACCAAGGACGGACAGATTTACATCGAATGGATTAACCCTGAGGTGTCTAACGGAAGACGTGCATGTTTGGCCCGTTGGGACAAAGATGTTAACATCCCAAAAGTAGCCACTGAAAAAATTTGGTCCTCACATATGACCAATTACGCCAACTTCCAAAACAAGAGAAAACTTGTTGACGGAAAGGAAGTGTTGGACAATGAGGCTAAAATTGACATGAACTTGGTTAATACTGTCGGAGGCACTTACAGCGGTTTTATTGATAACAAACTTAAGCTTTCATCACATGCCTATGGTGAGATAAACCTTTCTGATTATAGAGAGGAAATCAAGTATTGGGGTGTACCAAATAGCGAATGTAGTGGCTTTACCATTTCTGTCACCTTCAACACGTCAGATTTGGCTAATAAAGACAAAGTTATCTTCTATGCCGGTAATACAAATACTGAAGGTGGACTAAGCAACGGTATTAAAATCACACTTAATAACGTGGTTTGGAGTATAGGTGGCGCAACTATTAACTTTATCATACGCACTGAGTGCCTATATACGGTAGATTTTGTTTACGACAACAAGAAAAATCAGGCAAGGCTCTATGTAAACGGAAAGCTTAGCAAGGCTTCAACTACGAATGAGCTTACCGAAAACGATGTTTTGGTTTACGAAAAGTTGTATTTGGGAAGACAAACTGACAATGGTGTGTTTAAATCGGGAAGTAACTCAAACACATATTTCTACAATGTATCGATTTACAGTACTCCAATGCCTGACGACGCTATCGTAATTAATGGTAAGAACGCAAGGCTTACAAACCAAACCGACGAAAGCGTGAAAAACGAATATACAAGTTGGAAATTCAAGAACTTCTTGTCTCTTAATGAGAACACACGTCAATTTGAAAGCCTTATATACGACAAATTTGGAGGGTACAAGAACATCGCGTACAGCGACCTTATCAACCAATCACCTATATCTGTGCTTGAGATTGATGCGACTATGCAATCATGCAACTTCAATCTTGATTACTATTTTGGTGACAACCAAAGCTCAACACCTTGTGACAATGTAACAGTTAACTTTAAATACATTGACAAAGAGGCCGGTATTGATGAGGAGCAAGTTTCAATACCAGGTTGTTCTGTGGCCATTCAGGGTACGTCAACCAAGAACTACAATATCAAGAACCTTGAGTTGTACACATACATGTTCGGTTCAATTAACAGCGAGGATAGGGACGAGTTCAAGCCAAGGTTATGGCAGGTTAAACCTGAGTGGTTCCCTGAATCAGAATTTACATTGAAGGCTGATATTGTGGATTCCGCACACGTAAACAACGCTATTATCGGTAAATGGGTTAATGACAATGCCGCAGCTATTGGTTTTGAAAAGAACCCCGCACAACAGGCTATGGACTATGTTGTTAATAAGGAATACGTGAACAGACCCATGGTATATGACAGCAACCTTAAGCCTGTTACGGATGATGACGGTTTGACACTTCGCCATAACGAGCCCACTATCAAGCACACCATTGAAGGTTTCCCTGTTATTGTCGTAGTTAAATTTAATGACGACAAGGAGAAGGGCATACAGATTAGCCGTGTGCTTGGCATATTCTCTTTCAACTTGGGCCGTCACTCACATTACAACTTGGGTCTTAGGTTCCTCAAAGGTTATCACGTCAAAGGTAACAAACTGTCAAAAGTAATCG
>JAEIGA010007071.1_pt1 | contig 17068 bp, 12 predicted proteins | sample 9270691 | NCBI WGS metagenome assembly JAEIGA01 (sample SAMN17057246, study PRJNA624740) | gut metagenome | biome: biome; isolation source: fecal sample | host: Bos grunniens | place: China: Xizang | collected 2019
AATCCGGGAATATTTGGAAAGATTAGCGAGTTTTTCAACTCTCTTTTCGGTAAGAAAGAAAAGAAACCAACAAAACAAGAAGAAAACGCTAAAGCGAAAAAAGAATCACTAAAAAAACATTAACCAACTTATGAAATCTTTTAAATTCATTTGTTTACTTGCAGTTTACATTTTATCATCACTTACGGTAAACGCCGAATCTTTCGGGAAAGATGACTGGCAAGCCGAATATCGTTACCGCGTAAAAAGCGGAGAAACGGTTACCGTGAGAAGTAAACCCGGATATAAGAAAGGTAAACGATTATATAAAGCACAATCGGGTGATATCATCTATGTAGATACCAACGATTCTACTAAGGTGGGAGAAAATTATTTCATCAAAGTGTCAGGTGAAAATGCTTATGTAAGCACTTATAGCCTTGAACGCGAAATAAATCCTCACTATCAGTTTTACCAAACTCCGGAGATTGAAATACCTAAATTGGCAACATTCGATGCAAGTCCGGCTGCTATTTGGTTCTTATTGATATTAATGCTACTAGGCTTTCTCTATTATGCCTTCAGTGGTATACTTGTCGACCATTTCCGAAATTTCTTTGGAACGAGAAACGCTTTAACCGGTCTAAAAAGAACTTTCTTCTTCAATCACCAACCTTACACCTCAATACTTAAGTTTTGTGTTGCATTACTTGTAATTGCAGCCGCTGCACTTATTCTTGAGCTACTCGTGGGTGGTGTTGTTTTTGTTCTATTATGGATTGTAAAAATCCTATGTTATGTGGTCGTATGGGTAGGTATTATAGGATGCGTTATTGGTATCGCTTGTTGCTTTACCGGTAGCGGTTGTATAGTAGGTATCCCTCTAGCCCTTATAGGTGGTGCTATATGGCATTTCGATGATGCTATTGAGACATTTGCCGAAGCAGCAGCACAAACCGGTCTTGACACTCTTAATGCGCTTAACCTTGTAGGTTTCGCAACCGACATTGTTTTAACCTATTGGTTGCATGCCATAGTGATTGCAATGTCTCCACTTATGTTATTCTTAGCACTTGCCGCATTATCAATGATTTTTGCCGGTATTTTGATCATATACGAAAAAATCATGACCAATCGCTATAATATTCATCATCCATGTCCTAATTGCCAATTAGCGAGTGAACCGGCAACATATTATTCAGATGGCGAACCTCTAGGTGTAAAACTTCGCCCGGGTGTATACGGATTATTCCACATCACACACCCTGTTACCGGCGAAAAGATGGCTACATTGATTGCAAACGGACGTGATGAACACACCCGTAGATGCCCTCACTGTGGTAAGCCTATAAACGCAAAAGAAGGCTCCGAAGCACACGTGGCAATGGTGGGATTTGCCGAATCGGGAAAAACCACATTGGCTTACCGACTTATGGCTGAATTGTTTGACAGAGGTCAAAACAATGTGTTCTTCACCGACAATAAGGGTAATAAAGACATTGAAACAGCAATAGAAGACATAAAGAAAGCCGGTAAAGTGGTGGATTTCCCACAAAAAACAGCCGAAGGTCGCATGAGATCAATCCAAGTAATCATTCAACCATCGGGACGTTCTGTTCCTTACCGCTTGTTTATAAACGACGTTTCGGGCGAAAGTTTTGACCCCGAAAAGGGCGATATCAAAAATATGCCATTCTTCCGTAATGCTACATCGATAATGTTCTTGATAGACCCATTTACAACTTATTTTGAGAAAGACGATGTATCTCACGAATTCACAAAATGGGCAGAAAAGAACAATCTTAACATAGGCGAAACCGATGGTAAACTTAACTCTATCGAGGCTCAAGAACGCATGAAAACGGCTCTTGAAAACTATAACAACAAGCTCAAGAACGTTCACTTCAATTTCGTCTTGGTTAAGAAGGATACAGGCTATCTAGATGGCATTGACACTCGCAATCCTGAAGAATTGAAGGACTTCATCATCAACGATATGGGACTAGGTAACGTGGTTGCAAATGCCGAAGACTATGCTTCTGTCAACTACTTTGCCGTAAGTACCATTGAGGAACTTGCCGAATCCAATATAGGAGGCTTGCTTGACGCAGTGCTTAATGATGTGAAGATAAAAATGTAATCTTACTTATAACTTGATAAAACAAATAGGTCTCTGGTGTCCCAGAGACCTATTTGTTTTTTATTCTATTATCATTAATCTTGACTTTCTATTTTCCGAAGAGTATAATATTTAAATTCTAAAAAATTAGTACTACCACTATTAATTCTCGCACGAAGAATCAGATTCCCTTTATCGTCAAAAGCTGTGTCATCATAAGGAATCTTAACATCAATATAGTATTTATAACCTTCCAAGCTAGATACAACCATATTACCAAAACCTTCGGCATCTATAGTCATATACTCAGCATCTTCGGGTGTAGTTTTTCGAATTCCATATTTATCTTTTTTATAATATATAAATTCGGCATCTTGTAATGACCACATATTTTCATCGGTATATTCCAAAACGCGAAGTTGATATTTACCTCCTCCTAAGCTCTTAACCTCAAAATCCAATAAATTATCGCCAAATTTATTAGGATTTATTGCCCACCGACCTTCCATTTTTTTCCAAAACTTATTTTCCCAAATCTTTCTTTTAACTTCCAATTTTACATACATATCATCCATTTTCTTTGCAACCTCAGGATAAAATCTCACATAGCTATCAAGATAATATTTTGCTGAAAGGATTGCATCTTTGGTATTCGATTGATTATATAATTCTATAATTTTTATATATGCAGGTTCATAGATACCAATCGCTAGAAGTTTCTCAAGTTCTAAAGCAGCATCAAAGTACATTTTTTCTTCTTCGTATACTTTACTCGCTGTCCAATGTTTTTTCTGTTCTTGAGATAACTCTTGCGCATTTATTGAAAACACAAATAATGCTAGAATAATAAAACCTATCTTTCTCATAAAAATTCTATTTTACTTTACGAAGTATCATATCTGACTGATTCCAATTTGGAGAATAAGGACCTCTGAAATTTATAGTAAATGAAATCATAAGATCTCCATTTTCATTAAATGCTGAATCAGAGAAGGCAAATGAGATTTTTACATAAGCCGTAGTACGTTCTCCATTGTCATTATAATGATGAGTTGTAAACCAATCATTTGCAGAGCCCACATCCTTAATGTATGCTGTTACCACTAAATCATCATCATCCCAATGCAAAAAATTTAGATTTGCAACTTTCCAACTTGAAGTTGATTTATAAGTATAACCATCAATATCTTGAACATCTTGAACATATACGTTCCAAGCATCTTCTCCAACTTTTCTCACCTCAAAATCGGCATAAGTGGTTCCAAAATTATCATTTCTACTTCCGGTCCATTTGCCAACCAATTTATCAAAGAAGTTCTTTTTCCAAAGTCGTTCCTTTACATCTAGTCGAGCTTGAGTCTCAATCATTTCATCCTCATAGTTAGGATATAATTTTACTAGTTTTTTTACATAAAAACGTGCCTTAGCTATATCCTGGCGTGTACCGAAAGTTGTATACATGTCTATAATTTTTTTATAGACAAGATCATTATCCTCTTTTTCAAGGATTTTCTCTAGTTCTTGAACGGCATAACGCAATTGTCCCTCTTCTTCATAAATTTTAGCCGCTGCCCACAAGCGTTTTGATTCAGGTGAAGAAGATGTACTTTGAGCCGATAGCATCGTTGAACAAAACAATGCTATTATTAAAAGTAGTAGTTTCATAATAGTAATTTAATCTTAATAATACCTTATGAATTGAATTTTATTTACGCGTTGTAGTGTGGTTACATTTCTTGTCTTTACAAGTATAACGTGTGTAGAGATAATTACCTTTTTTATCTTGTACTATCTCATAACTCATACTACTTCCACATTTACACTTGTATTCATATTCTGTGATAGTACATTTATTACAAGCATCAGCGGTCTGAGTAGATGTAAAAGACACAACGCCGAAGGTTAAAGCAATCATTGATACAAATGCTATTTTTGCAATCTTTTTCATTGTTATTAAATTTAAAATATTAATACTCTCTTATTATTTATCTCTCATACAAAACATTCTATAAATCAATGTTTTGGATATCTTTCACAAATGTAGTAAGTTTTTTTGGGAAAACAAATAAATATTTAAAAAATTCACGTTTGCCCTTTTTTAGTGAGCTTCAAGCCAATTGACAGCCGAACCCGACGATGGAATCATTGCCACTCGCCCACGATAAGCATTCTTCATTTCATCCAGTACAATTGTTTGAACTCTTTCAAGTTCTTCGGGAACCACATCAAAGTTTAATTCATCATGCACCTGCATAATCATTTTTGACTTTATTCCTTCGGTCTTGAAACGTTCAAAAATGCGAACCATTGCAATCTTTATTATATCGGCCGCACCTCCCTGAATTGGTGCATTAATGGCATTTCTTTCAGAAAATCCTCGTACAACAGGATTTCTCGAATTAATATCGGGTAACATGCGACGACGACCGAGCAAAGTTGTTACATATCCGTCCTTTCGAGCCTTCTCTATTGCAGAGTCCATATACTCTCGCACCTTAGGGAACATTGAAAAATATCCATCTATAAGCATTTTAGCTTCGGCTCTAGGAATCTCCAGTCGCTGAGCAAGTCCAAACACCGAAATACCATAAATAATACCGAAATTGGCCGTCTTTGCCCTTCTTCGTTGCTCTGATGTCACTTCTTCAAGCGATTCGTGATAAATGCGAGAAGCTGTGAGTGTGTGAATATCGGCGCCTTCATTAAACGCTTTTATCATAGTCTCATCTCCACTCAAATCAGCAACCAGACGTAGTTCAATTTGTGAATAATCGGCCGAAAAGAACACATTGCCTTCAGCTGGAATAAATGCTTTTCGTATTTCCCGACCTTCATCACTGCGTACAGGTATATTCTGCATGTTAGGGTTTGTTGAAGACAAACGTCCTGTAGCCGTTACCGCTTGATTATATGTGGTGTGAATACGACCTGTTCTTGAATTTATCAATTGCGGTAAAGCCTCAACATAGGTTGAAAGCAACTTACGAAGCCCTCTCACGTTCAATATTTTCTCAACTATAGGATTCTTTCCTTTCAAGCTCTGAAGAACATCTTCTGATGTAGAATACCTTCCGCTTTTGGTCTTTTTTACTTTTTCGTCAATCTTCAAGCGTTCAAATAGCACTTCTCCCACTTGCACCGGCGATGATATATTAAATTCGGTTCCCGCCAAAGTATATATTTCTTTTTCCAAATGTTGTAATTGCTCCGAAAGGACCAATTTATAATCATTCAAAACAGTTTCATTCAGTTTCACCCCCGTTTTTTCCATATCGGCAAGCACCTCTACTAAAGGAAACTCTACATCATGTAGCAGGTTTTCCATTCCCAACGTTTGAATTTGTTCCGAAAGGGCCGATTTTAGACGCAAAACCATATCGGCTTGCTCACACGCATAATCTTTCAACAACTCGATAGGGACATCAGTTATTACACATTTGCCCTTACCTTTCCCTTTAGATTCCAAAAGTGATTCATAAGGAATACACTCGTAACCTAACAACGATGATGCCAGTCGTTCCACTTCATGGCTGTTTTCGGGCTGTACAAGATAATGCGCAACGGTTGTATCAAAGTATGGGCGAGTTATTTCTATGCCATCATTGGCAAGAGCCAGCATATCGCACTTGATATCTGCACTTACAATTGTTGACAAATTGTTGACAAATATCGATTTCATCGAGGAAATCAGTTCTTTTCTTTTCTCTGTATCTTCGGGTATTGGAATATACGCTGCCACCGATTTCATTGCAGAAAATCCGATACCGATAACTCGTTGGTCGATGTTATCTTTTCCCGAAGTTATCACACACACGCCATATTCTTTAACCGACGACAACTTTGAAGCCAATTTTTCAACCAATGCCGGATTATCTATTATATCATAGCGATGTGGCTCGGTCGCAATCGACGCCACTTTAATTTCGGGTATTACCTCCTCTTCTTGCTCTTCATCATTTCCAAACAATGAAGCCTGAACCGAATCGGCTTTTACCTCCGGTTCTGCAACGGTCTTAGGAACAAAATCTGAACCTATAATACGAGTAATTAAAGTACGGAATTCAAGTTCATTGAAAACATTATATAAAGCAGTGAAATCGGGCGTTTCGCGCTTCAGACTTTGTTCGTCAAAGTCAAGTGGCACATCGGTTTTGATTGTGGCAAGGAACTTGGAGAAACGTATCTGTTCGACGTTTTCCTCAACTTTGGTTTTCATTGCACCTTTCAGCTCATCAACATGTTCAAGCAAACCTTCAACCGAGCCGAATTGCTTAATCAGTTTTTGAGCTGTAACCTTTCCCACTCCGGGGCAACCAGGTATATTATCCACCTTATCACCCATCAATGCAAGATAATCTATTACTTGAAGCGGAGTATCAAATCCATAGGTCTCACATATTTCCTTAACTCCAAGCACTTCAAAATCGGCTCCTTGCTTTCCCGGTTTATACTGAAATATGCGTTCATCTACAACCTGCCCGAAATCCTTGTCGGGAGTCATCATGTAACAAGTGAAACCTTTTGCTTGAGCCATCTTGGCAAGTGTTCCAATCACATCATCGGCTTCATACCCCATAACCTCTATCACCGGGATACGATAAGCCTCCAATATACGCTTTATATATGGAATAGACAGGCGAATATCTTCGGGTGTAGGAGGACGTTCTGCTTTATATCCTTCAAACGCCTCGTGACGGAAAGTAGGACCCGGAGGGTCGAAACACACTGCTATATGTGACGGATTCTCACGTTTCAACACATCTTGCAACGTATTCACAAATCCATAAATTGCCGAAGTACTGAACCCTTTACTTGTCATTCTAGGTGCATTGATAAGAGCATAATATGCTCTATAAATCAAGGCATAAGCATCAAGCAAAAAAAGTTTATTTTGTTCCATATTCTAAACACTTTCTATTTCATTAAGCGAATTTACGCAATATTTCCCAAAAAGTAAGTTTTCACAGTTTCAAATTTTCCTTTTCCCCCACAAAAGCCCATTTACAACAACAAATTTCCATGGAGTTTTGGAAATATTTGTCTTTGAATTTCTCTAATACTGAGATTTATTGCTATTTTTGCAACTTAATCCATAAATGATGGGAGAAATCAATTCAATACAGCAAAATATAGCTCAGGATTTATCTAAGCTGAATGACATTATTAAGAATGTACTTGAGTGCAATTCGGCTCTCATGAACCAAATCGTAACCAATTTTTTGGAGTCAAAAGGCAAACAGATACGCCCTATTCTTGTGATTCTCAGCGGACGCTTCTTTGGAGGAACAAATGAAAAGGTGCTTAATGCCGGTGCTGCTATTGAATTGTTGCATAATGCTACTCTTATTCATGATGATGTGATCGACGAATCAAAGGAACGTCGCGGACAACCCACGATTAATCGCATTTGGGACAACCACATTTCGGTGCTCGTAGGCGATTTCTTTGTGAGTGCAGCTTTGCTTTGTGCAGTCCAAACCGGAAACCACAAAATCACAGCTGTCCTTTCACGCTTGGGACGCGAACTTTCTCTTGGCGAAATCAATCAGATCGACAATGCTCGTCAACACAATATCAACGAAAACACTTATTTTGACATTATCAAGAGCAAAACTGCATCGTTGTTTAAGTGTTGTGTTGAAGTGAGTGGATATGTCAACAATGCAAACAAGAAAGAACTAGCTGATCTTATGGCTTTCACCGAATTGCTAGGTCTTTGTTTCCAAATCAAAGATGACATTTTCGATTACTTTGAAGATAAAAACATCGGCAAACCTACCGGCAATGATCTTCGCGAAGGAAAAGTGACTCTTCCGCTTATTTACGCTTTATCTAAAGAGAATGCAGAGAAACAAGCCGAAATGTTGCAAATCATTAAGAAGAACGAACTTTCAAGCGACGAAATTGCCACACTTATTGATTTTGCCAAAAAAGAAGGCGGTATTGAATATGCTTACACCACTATGGAACGTCTTCGCGATGAAGCTTTCGCTATTCTTGATGCTTATCCCGAAAAAAGTGTAACCGAAGATTTCAAGGCTCTTTTCAACTACATCATCAAGCGTAACAAATAATCTCATGCTTGAGAAATATCTCATAAAAGGACGTATTGAAGCCGGTTGTGATGAAGCAGGCAGAGGTTGTTTGGCCGGACCGGTTACTGCTGCTGCTGTAATTCTTCCGGAAGACTTCCACAACGACCTTTTAAATGACTCAAAACAGCTTACCGAACGTCAACGGGACATATTACGCCCTATTATCGAGCGCGAAGCTATCGCTTGGGCTGTGGCTTTCGTTTCTCCTCAAGAAATCGATGAAATAAACATCTTAAAAGCCTCTTTCACTGCGATGCACCGGGCTATAGACCAACTCAAGGTTAGACCGGAAGCTTTATTGATTGACGGCAACCGCTTTATTAAATACCATGACCTACCTCACAATTGCATTGTTAAAGGTGACGGTAAAATGATGAGTATTGCAGCCGCATCAGTATTGGCAAAAACGCATAGAGATGAATATATGTATCGCATTGCAAAAGATTTTCCACAATACGCTTGGGAAAAGAACAAAGGATATCCCACTCCGGCTCATCGTGAGGCTATAGAGAAATACGGAACTACACCTCATCATCGCATGACGTTCCAACTTCTCAATCCTCATCTAAGCCTATTCTAATAATATTCGCTATATTTGCAAAAAACAATATCATACATATCATGGCAAAAAAGATTTTGATTACCGGTGCAGGTGGATTTGTAGGCGGTTTCATCGTAGAAGCTGCACTTCAACATGGCTATGAAACATGGGCTGCCGTACGCGCCTCAACATCACTAGAATATCTCACCGATGAACGCATAAACATCATCGAACTTGATTTCTCTAATCCAGAAACATTGAAAGAACAAATTTCACTGTTTGTTGCCGAAAATGGTAAATGGGATTACATTATCCACAATCTAGGTGCAACAAAATGTGCCAATTTCCGTGATTTCAATCGCATAAATTGCGATTATCTAAAGAGCTTTGCAAATATCTTGTGTGAAACCGATGCCGTTCCCGACAAATTCCTGTTAATGAGCAGCCTTAGCACAATGGGGCAGGGTGATGATACTAATTACACGCCTTTCAAAGTTACCGATATCCCTATGCCAAACACTAGCTATGGAGTATCTAAACTTATGGGTGAACAAGCAATTAAATCAATACCCGACTTCCCTTATATTATCTTCCGAGCTACAGGCGTGTATGGTCCTCACGAAAAGGATTATTTCATGATGATACAAAGTATTGCACGAGGATTTGACTTCAGTGTGGGTTTCAAAAAACAAATGCTTACATTCATCTATGTAAAAGACCTTGCCGAAGCCATGATGAAAGCTTTGGAATCACCTTCAACAGTCAAAAAGACCTACTTTATAGCCGAAAAACAAGGTTACACACAACAAGAATTCCGCAAAATAGTTGCCGAAGAGTTAAACAAGAAGCACGTAATCCCTATATGCGCACCTCTTTGGCTCACATACATCATCTGCTGGATTTCCGAGATGGTGGGAAAAATTCAAATGAAGCCTAGCACTCTGAATCGAGATAAATACAAAATCATCAAGCAACGCAACTGGCTATGCGACATCAGTAACGGCGAAAAAGATTTCGGTTTTGCTCCAAAATACAATCTGAAAGCCGGAATAAAAGAAGCTATTGCTTGGTACAAAAAAGCCGGCTGGCTATAAACAAAAAATCTCCCAATCGGGAGATTTTTTATATCTAGAAAGTTTGCATGTCGACAAGTCGTTTGTAATAATGATTGAGTGCTATCAATTCATCATGCGTGCCTCGTTCCACTATTTTGCCTTCATGCATTACGCATATCATATCGGCATTCTTGATGGTTGACAATCGGTGTGCAATCACTATTGTTGTTCTATTTTTCATCAATCTGTCAAGTGCTTCTTGTACCAATCGTTCACTTTCTGTATCAAGCGCCGAAGTTGCTTCGTCAAGGATTAGTATAGGCGGATTTTTCAATATTGCACGTGCTATGCTTATGCGTTGACGTTGACCTCCCGATAGTTTACATCCACGGTCGCCAATATTGGTGTTAAAACCGTCCTCTGAAGCTATGATAAAGTCATAAGCATTAGCAACCTTTGCCGCATCAATAACTTGCTCCATTGTTGCATTTTCTACACCAAAGGTGATATTGTTATAGAATGAATCGTTAAACAAGATAGCTTCTTGATTTACATTCCCCATAAGTCCACGTAAATCGGACACATTTAATTCTCGTATATCCACACCGTCTATAGTTATACAACCCTCATTCACGTCATAAAAACGAGGTAGCAAATCGGCCATAGTAGACTTACCTGAACCCGACTGCCCAACGAGAGCTACGGTTTTTCCATATTCAATATCCAAACTTACATCATCAATTACCCAATCATTCTGATAACGGAACTTCACGTTCTTATAAGAAATTGTTCCATTTTTTCCTTTTAGCATCTTAGGGTTTTCCGGACTCTTAATAGGATTATCGGCATTAAGAATCACATCAATACGTTCCATCGAAGCTATACCTTTCTGTATGGCATAAGAGGCTTTTGATAAGTCTTTGGCAGGATTGATAATACTATAAAATATTACCATATAATAGATAAACGACGCTGCATTGATTGTAGATTGTCCTGAAAGAATCAAAGTACCACCAAACCACAAAACAATAGCAATTGTAGCTGTCCCCAATAGCTCACTCATTGGGTGCGCCAAATCATATCGGCGGTTACGCTTATTGGTCAAGTCAAAAAACACTTGATTCTCTTCTTTAAAACGTTTTTTCACCTTATGCTCGGCATTAAAAGCTTTTATGATACGTAATCCTCCTAACGTTTCCTCTATGGTCGACAAGAGAACACCCCACTGAATCTGTCCTTCCAGCGATACTCGTTTCAGCGATTTCCCCACTTTTCCCATAATAGTTCCTGCCACAGGCAACAATATTAAGACAAAAATTGTAAGTTCCCAGCTCACAGCAATCATCATACCCATGCAAGCGATAATCATCACCGGATTTTTAAATAACATATCAAGCGATGACATGATGGAGTTTTCCACCTCAGCAACGTCTCCACTCATGCGAGCCATAACATCTCCTTTTTTCTCACTTGTAAAAAAGCCTATTGGTAGGTTTACAATCTTTTCATAAATCAAATTACGAATATCTCGCACCACACCTGAACGTATAGGAATCAAAAAATAAGAGCTAAGGTAGGCAGCACCTGTTTTAAACGCTGTCATCACAACCAATGCAATGGCAAGCGAAGCCAAAGCTACCGATTGTCCCCAATTTTCTATTATCATTTGCACATAATAATAGAAATTATTTACCACAACATCCTTCATCGAACCACTACCCCATTCCATGAACACATAAGTTGCTTCATTTATCTTAAAAAGCATTTGAAGAATAGGTATTATGAGAGCAAATGAAAATAGTGTAAGGATTGCTGTCAACAGGTTAAAAAAGATGTTCAGAATAAGATACTTCTTATACGGAGGGACAAATCTTGTCAATATTTTAAACAATTCTTTCATTATTCAGATATTTTTTAAAAAAATTCGTCTACAAAGATAAAAACATTTAAACTTTATAGCTTACTTTGCATCGAAAAAAGTACATTTACAAAGAAATATAAATAAATAATGAATACTAACAGACGATTTTTAACGACATTGACATGTGCTGTGATGGCACTTTTTCTCTTCACAATGTCTGCTATCACATTAAGTGGTAGAGCTATTGACTCCAACGACAAGTCGGGTTTGGCAGGAGCTACAGTTAAATTATTAAAAGCAAATAAAGATAGTACTCTGGTAAAAGGCGTAAGTACCGATGAAGAAGGGTACTTCAAGCTTACCGATGTTGGGCAAGGCAAGTATATCGTAAGTATTAATTATATCGGTTACAAAAACTGTAACAAAAACATTACAGTAACAAAAAACAGTGGCAATATTAAATTGGAAGATATGGCTCTTGAAGCTAGTTCTATTATGCTTAAAGAAGCTGTTGTAACCGGCGTAAAAACCGAAATTGTCGTAAAAGAAGACACTGTTGAATATAATGCCGATTCTTATAAAACTCAACCAAATGCCGTTGTAGAAGACCTTCTAAAACGTCTTCCAGGTGTCGAAGTTGATAGTGATGGTAAAATCACTGCCAATGGTAAGGAAATCAAAAAAATCCTTATCGATGGTAAAGAATTCTTTGCCGACGACACTAAAGTAGGTACTAAAAATATCCCTGTTAACATCGTAGATAAAGTACAAGTTGTGGATCGTAAATCCGACCTTGCTCGCCTTACCGGTGTAGACGATGGTGAAGATGAAACCGTAATCAATCTATCTGTTAAAAAAGGTATGAATAATGGTTGGTTTGGTAATGTATCGGCTGGTTATGGTACCGATGACCGATATGAAGCCAACTTCATGATCAACCGCTTCAGTGATGGAGACCAATTTACTATTCTTGGTGGTGGTAATAACACAAATAATATGAGATTTACCAATGGTTCAGCTTCACGATTCTCTCGTTTTGGTGGAGGCGGTGGTATCAATACCAACCAAAACATTGGTTTTAACTTCAACGTGGGAAGTAAAGACAGTGAAAAATTCCGCGCAGGCGGTAATGTGATGTATTCTCACAACGACCAAAAATCAACTAATAGAAACAATCGTCAATATCTATTTACCGATTCTACTTCTTATAGCGACTCACGTACCATCAACCGCAATGAGAGCCACAATGTGAATGGTAGATTCCGCATCAAATGGGAAATAGACTCTTTCAACACTTTTGAATTCCGTCCAAATTTCTCATTTAACTTCAATGAATCATCTAAAATAGATTCAACTCGCACTTTAGACGGAAACATGCGCGATGTCAACTATAGTTTCAACAACGATAAATCAGATGGTAAAAGTTACGAATTTGCAGGTCAATTAGTCTATAACCACAAATTCCGTTCACATCCGGGACGTAGCTTCAGTATCCAAATGCGCTACAGCATGAGTGATGTAAACGAAGACGGAAATTCCCTTTCTCAAAACCGCTATTTCCTATTTGATGACTCACTTGAAATAATTAATCAAATAGACGAAAATCATCGTTGGAACAATCAAGTGAACGGACGCATTACTTGGACCGAACCTATCGGGGACATCAAAAATGCTCTATTCCTAGACATTGCTTATCGTGCAAATTACCGTTGGAACAATGCCGACAAACTAGTATACGATGTTCCTTACTCAAGAAGTATTGACTACATGAATGATTTACTTTCTAATTCATCGGTTAGAAACTATATCAGAAATACATATACTAGTTATGCACTATCCAATCCGGTACTTCTAGAACAACTAGTAGCCGATGAATTGGCTATGGGTAATCCTGTGTTGAATGAAGATGACAGCAATCGTTTCCGCAATGATTTCTTCACTCAAACTATCGAACTAGGCATCAGAAAAGTTTCTAGTACATTAAATGCTAATTTCGGTCTTTCATTGAATCCTTCAATGTCACGCAGTGAAAACCTTATAAACACCGAAAAGAGTATCCCTACTCGCTGGGTTTGGAACTTCGCACCTTATGCTCGTGTACGTTTCAAGATGTCAAAGACTCGTTCTTTACAATTAAACTATCGTGCAAACACAAGCCAACCTTCAATGAATCAATTGCAACCGGTTGCCGACAAATCCAATCCTTTACGCATTGTGCAAGGTAATCCTAACTTGAAACCATCATTCTCTCAAAACTTGAATGCTCGCTATAACGATTTCAATCAAGAAGCACAACGCAGTATCATGGCAATGATCAGTGCACAATATACACTTAACAGCATTATATCCATGACCGATTTCAACAATGAAACCGGGGGACAAATCACTACTTATGGTAACGTAAATGGTGTGTGGAACGTATTTGCTATGGGTATGATCAGTGTGCCTTTGCGCAACAAGCACTTCTACTATTCAACACACTTGAATACTCGCTATTCAAGCACTGTGGGTTATAACAACAAAACTTTCAACCGTAGTGGAACATTCTCTGTTAACGTTTCTCCGGGTATGACTTATCGTACCGATGTGGTTGAAATACAACTAAGACCAAACTACAACATTCAAACCACACACAACACTGTTAACACTAAGAATGACTTGACTGTACATCGCTATGGTGGTTGGTTTAATGGTAATATTACTCTTCCTTTCGGCTTATCTTTTAACACCGACTTGAACTTTAGCGCTTCTAAAGGTTATACCGATGGATATAATACCGAACAATGGTTATGGAATGCTTCTGTTTCTTACGAATTCCTAAAGGGACGTCAAGCCTCAATCACAGCTCGTGTATATGACATCTTAGGTCAAAGAAAGAGTATCTCTCGCAGTGTAACTGCTAATTACATACAAGATAGCGAATCCAATTCTCTTACTCGCTACGCAATGTTTACTTTTGCTTATAAATTCAACACATTTGGTTCCGACAAGAATCTTCCACAAGGTGCAAGAAACTATGGTGGTTGGGGACCTGGTGGTGGCGGTGGTATGAGAAGACGTTAATAAAAGGACAATATTTACTTTTCATACTTTTTAAAATGTTCCCGGTGTTACTTTATTTTTAGAGTTTCACCGGGTTTTATCATGTCTTTTTCCTTCTTCTTGTTCATTTTACATAGTTGTTTCAATCTTATTCCCAATTTTTGAGATATCGAGTAAAGTGTTTCCCCTTTTTGAACAACATATTCTTTTGATTCACCTGAATATTTTTTGTTTTTTTCTTGTAAATAAACTATTGCCCCCGTTTGTAATGAAACCTCTTCTTTTACATCATTATAGCGCAACAAGTCCTTTTTCTTAATGCCATATTCCTTTGCTATCATTGCATAAGTATCTCCATCAAGTACCCTTATATATAGTAGATTACCTTGACGATATACTATATGACTTTTTATATCTTCTTCTATTAAATCAGTTTTCTTTTGTTTACCTTTTTCCGAGTCATAACGATACAACTCATATCGTTCTATCAGACTAATCAATTTTTCCGGATATTTAGGGTCGGTGGCATATCCACATCTGCGCAATCCCTTAGCCCAATTTTTATAATCGGTGGATTTAAGTTTGAACAAAGATTCATAACGTTTTCGTTTTAAGAACTTGGAATGGTCTTCATAAGAATCTTCCACGTCTTTATACTTACGAAAGCACTCTTTCCCCGTTTCGGCATCGTGCTTTATCGTTTTACCACCCCATTCATTTCCACACTTTATTCCAAAATGATTATTTGCCTCCTGTGCAAGACGACTTTGCCCTGCAGCACTCTCAAGCAATCCCTGCGCAAGCGTAATACTTGCAGGAACTCCATGTTTTTTCTGCTGTTCTATAGCAATATCCTTATACTTTTTAATGTAATTTTCATAGGCACGAGAACGATTTTGTGCTTCAATAGAGATATTCACTACACACACTAACAAAATCGCTAAAATTACATTTAAAACACTTTCTTGATTGTTTTTTGAGAAAATATCAATATATTTGCGCATATACTTTAGCTTGAACATAACATGGAAAATAAAATTATCACAACAAAGATAGAGATTTATTCCTATAATGAATTATCCGAAGTCGATAAAAACCTTGTAGAACGTGCTAAAAAAGCCACAGAAACGTCTTACGCGCCCTACAGCAAGTTCAACGTAGGTGCCGCTGTACTTTTTGCCAATGGAGAGATTATAAGCGGTTCTAATCAAGAAAATGTGGCATACCCAAGTGGAACTTGCGCCGAACGTACCACTATATTTTATGCTAGTGCTAAATTTCCCGGTGTAAGATTTGAAAAACTTGCTATTGCAGCTTTCACCAACGGAGAATTTGTAGAAGAACCTATATCGCCTTGCGGAGCATGCCGACAAGTTATCTTGGAATATGAGAAATTGGGAGGACAACCCATCGAAATCCTTCTTGCCGGACGAGACAAAGTTTACAAACTTGAAGGAATACGAGCACTACTCCCACTATCATTTGAAGAATTCTAAAAAAACAAAAAAGAAGCTGTGCCAATAATGTCAGTCTTTTTTACTGTCAAACATTGGTTATTTTCTATATATTTATATATCTTTGCCGTAGAATTTCATTGAAAATCGTAAGCAGCACTTAATATTTTCATTGAAAACATTAAGTAACAAAAAAATAAAACAGCTTATGTTTGAACGCTACCTACAACTAAATCAAGACATTGAGATGTCTTCGTTTCTTTTCGGAGCAAGGCAAACAGGAAAAAGTACGATTCTACGTCGTCAATTTCCAAATGCAGTATTCATCGATTTACTTGATTCTGAACTTAGATTGCGCTTCCAGCGTCGTCCTTCATTGTTTTATGAAATGTTACGCACGAAAGAACCTAATTCAATTGTGGTAATTGATGAGATTCCTGAAGTTCCGGAACTACTCAATGAAGTTCATCGCCTAATTTCAGAACGAGGGTTAATATTTATACTTTGTGGGTCAAGTGCAAGGAAACTCAAACGTAAAGGATATAACACTCTAGGCGGGCGGGCATATCCATGTTATTTTTATCCGCTGGTTAGTGCAGAAATTCCCGATTTTGACCTTGATAGAGCCTTATTGCATGGTATGTTGCCAACACATTATTTATCGAGGAACCCACGTAAAATGCTATCAGCTTATGTTGATGTATACTTACGAGAAGAGATTCGAGAGGAAGCTTTGGTTCGTAACCTTGGTAGTTTTCAACGTTTTTTTGAAGTAGCAGCATTGACCGATGGCGAAATAGTTAACTATGCAAATATCGCAACGGAGTGTGGAGTGAGTGCGCAAACAATCAAAGGATATTTTGGGATTCTTGAGGATACTCTTATCGGGTATATGATACCGGCATATACAAAAACAATGAAA
>JAEIGA010007072.1_pt1 | contig 17067 bp, 20 predicted proteins | sample 9270691 | NCBI WGS metagenome assembly JAEIGA01 (sample SAMN17057246, study PRJNA624740) | gut metagenome | biome: biome; isolation source: fecal sample | host: Bos grunniens | place: China: Xizang | collected 2019
AACGCCATTGTAATTGATTTCCTAAAAAAACACGGCCTATCTGATAGCGAAATAACGGTAAATCCTCCACAGGTAAAGGACCGTTTTGCCGACAGCTGGAGCCAAGAGAATATTGTTAACCGTTACGTAGCCAGCAGTGTTATTATTGTTAATAGTACACAGGTAGATCTGGCTCGCAATATCATGCAGAACCAGGCGGAACTAATGAAAATTGGAATAGCACTAATCTGTGAGGAGTATGGCAACAATACTATAAAATACGAGTTTACTGGCTTAAACGGAATTAAACCCGAGATGGTTGAAGAATCAACCAGAAATGCTCGCGCAACTGCAGAAAAATTTGCAAAGGACTCCGACAGCGAATTGGGCAAGATACGCCGTGCCACACAGGGCCAATTCAGCATAACAGATAGAGACAACAATACACCCTATATAAAGAACGTACGTGTCGTTTCCACTATAGAGTACTATATCAAAGATTAAGAATGATAAATTCTTTTAAGATAAGCATTGTAACACAAGAAAGGACGCGCATACCTAAAAGCGCGTCCTTTCCTTAAATTCTTTTGCTATTTCATTATATTCCTCTGTAGACATATCAGGAAAATACTTTAATAACAAATCCTTAAATGCTTCTTCCGCACGATTGCGCATCTGCATTCTTCCAGCCATCAATCCACTATGATATGGCGTATGAGGCAATAAGGCTCGATTGAAATTTCCATCACTCATCTATAAGCACGACATTATTCAAGCGCAGACCTTAGCGCAATTACTTTTTAAAAGCGGCTCGGAAACCACGAACAATTTTCAAGCCCAAACTTACTCCCTGCCAAATACTGAATGCATTGCGAGCTAACTGCATTGCAAAATCCATTCGGTTTGTAGCACGCGGCATAGGCGAGAATGCACCATTTACGCTTTGAGTCAGTTTTTGCATTACTTGACTAGCCTCAGCCTGTTTGGATAATCGCTTTTGCTGTAAAGCCAGAAAAACGTCTTGCTGACTTAATATTTCTTGTGCTGTGGTCATAGTCATGAGATTTGGTTATTATTCTCAGGAACTTGGTCGGAATCCAAAAAGATACGCACCATCAATCGTGCAATAGGCTGTAACACCAATCTTCTACGCATCAGCCATACCAAGAACGCCAAAATAAGAAACACACCAGCTGTTGATGAGAATCCGATTACAAAAGAACCAGTCTGTTCCTTAATCCAAAAGGATAAAGCAATACTCCCTAACAACAATATAGTGCCACCAAAAAACAAAAGCAATGCTCCCATTGCAACGGCAAAGAACACTTTTGTCATGCTCTCTGCCGCCCCAAGGGTCATATTTTCCTTTTGCTTCTGTATATACTCCTTTAAAAGAAGGAAAAGTTCCTTAAATTCTTCCAATGTAGTATAATAATAGAATTATTTCCTATTTCTATTGCCTAACAACATTACTCCGCAGCACCTAAGCCAAGATCCTCTGCAATATCACTGGCAAGATCTTCCATCTCCTTTCGGCTCAGTTTGATGCCACGCTTCTTGAGATTCTCTACAATCATAGCTCTTGTATCAGAGCCCTTCTCAGGGGCAAACAAAATACCACATGCTGCACCAACAGCAGCACCACCGATGAAGGCAAGCAAATAATTTACGGCTTTCATAATGTTAAGTTTTAATTTGGTGTTTAATTATTGACTTGTGCGATAAAAGCACAAACTTCGTATTCTATATGCTTTTCACTAATGCAAATATAGTCAATTTATTTTAAGCAGCAATAATTTACCCCGGCTTTTTTCGATGCTTTTAACCAAATTTATGTAACTCGAAAGCAATATTAGCATTTACATACATATAGTTTCATTAAATTATTGTATCTTTGCAGTGTAAAACAGTGAATATTGCTTGTAATAATATTTAAACAAATAACATTTATGAAGAAAATTGCTTTGATGGGCTTTGCCCTGACAATAGTTTTGGGCATGAGTTCATGCAAGAGTGGCGAAAGTGCTTACAAGAAAGCTTACGAAAAGGCTCAAGCCCAGCAGACCAACTCTACCAGCATCACTCCAGTCAACTCTGCATCATCAGAGAACAAAGTTGCAGTAACTCCCGTTCAGACTGTAACACCCGCTACAGACTATAGCAACGTAACCGTACGTAGCGAAGAAGTCACATTGGTTAACGGTACTGGTTTAAAAGCATATAGCGTTGTTGTCGGAAGTTTCGGCATACAGACAAACGCCATAGCTTTGCAGAACAAACTCACTGGACAAGGCTATCAGGCACAGGTGGTAAAAAGCCCCTCAAACATGTATCGCGTAATTATCAGCACACACAACGACAAAATTTCTGCTGCCCAGAGTCGCGACAAGGTTCGCTCAACATATGCGGATGCATGGTTGTTGTATCAGAAATAACAAATGGCCCGAATATTAAGTATTGACTATGGCAAACGCCGAACAGGATTGGCTGTAACAGATCCATGCCAAATCATAGCTGGCAGTTTGAAAACAGTAGAGACATCCTCTCTGATTAAATTCCTTCAGGACTATGTTGCCAAGGAACCTGTTGAAAGGTTTGTCGTAGGTTTACCCAAACAAACAAATGGCCTGGATAGCGAGAATCTACCTCGCGTCCAGGCCTTTGTGCAAAAACTGAAGAGCATCTTTCCTGACATCCCTGTTGACTGGTGGGACGAAAGATACACCAGTGTCATGGCGCATCAGGTTATTTTGGATAGTGGCATCGGACGAAAAGCCCGCCAAAACAAAGCATTAGTTGACGAAATAAGCGCTACAATTATTCTACAAGGATGGATGGAAAGAAGGAAATAACACAAAATACTTATATAAATTGACATGATACTACCAATATACACATACGGCCAACCTGTACTGCGTAAAGAAACAGATGAAATAGATGCCAATTACCCAAATTTAAAAGGAATCATCCAAGATATGTGGGATACGCTGGACAAGAGTCATGGAGTTGGCTTAGCAGCCCCACAAGTTGGTTTACCTATACGACTCGCAATAATCAATTTGGATTGCATCAGCGAAGAAGAGCCCCAATATGCAGGATATAAACGCATATTCATAAATCCATATATTGAAGAATTTGACGAATCAGAAACAGAGTCTATGGAAGAAGGATGTCTTTCACTACCAGGACTCTCCGAAAAAGTCACTCGTCCTACACGTATCCGAGTTTCGTATTTAGATGAGAATTTTCAAGAGCATAACGAATGGGTAGACGGATACCTTGCACGAGTTATGCAACATGAATTTGATCATTTGGATGGAATCGTCTATACAGATCATTTAAAAGGCTTACGCCGACAGTTGATGGCCCCTAAACTAAAGCAATTGGTCAAAGGCTTGTTTAGAGCAGACTACAAGGTTAAGCCATTCAAAAAATAATTCGCTCATATCTGCTAAAAATAAGACAGAAGCATTTCCCACATAGACTCTCACAAACAATAAACAAGCAAGAGGAATGAAGCGATTGGTCATATCCATATTATGTATCTTTGCGTATTGTACAACCATTTTCGCCCAAATCAACACAGACAGAGTGATGCTTATGGGACGAAATGCTCTATACTACGAGGACTACGTTTTGGCCATCCAGCGTTTCAATTCTGTCATTTCAGCAAAACCATATTTAGCAGAACCTTATTTTTATAGGGGGCTGGCAAAATTCTACCTTGAAGATTATGCCGGAGCCGAAACTGACTGTACATTTGCACTAAACAAAAGGCCTTATACCGCCCAATATTACACTCTTCGTGCCCTCTGCCGTATTAACATGGAAATGTATGAGCCTGCCATTTCTGACTACCGAGAAGCAATACACCAAAACCCGATTGAAAGAAACAATTGGCACAACATGGTGCTTTGCCTTATGGAATTGGAGAGGTACGGAGAGGCAGATGCTGCATTGGACAGCATGATGCAGTTATGGCCTCGCGAATCATCTCAATGCACGATGAAAGCCCAAGTATCATTGGCCAAGAAAGACACTACACGAGCAGAAGAGTGGGTAGATAGTGCTTTGGTTTTAGACAAATACGACGGAAATGCATGGAGCATGAAAGCCTCCATGTTCGTCAAAAGAGAAGAATACGGAGATGCTGAAGATGCGTTGGATAAAGCAATTGTCCAGAAACCACGAGTTCCAGGACTATATATAAACAGAGCATTAGCACGCTTCCAGCAAAACAATATACGCGGAGCTATGTCTGACTACGATCAGGCTATTGAGATTGACGCTAACAACTACATAGCTCACCACAATCGTGGTCTGCTTCGTGCACAAGTTGGCGACGACAATCGTGCAATTGAAGATTTCGACTATGTGCTTTCAGTTGAGCCAGATAACATGATAGCACTTTATAACAGGGCAATACTTCTTGACCAAACCGGAGACTACCACGGAGCCATACGCGACATTAGCATCGTTATTGACAATTTCCCACAATTCTGGGCCGGCTATCGACAAAGAGCGTCTATTTTACGAAAAATAGGCGACAAATATGGTGCTGAACGAGACGAGTTTCGGGTACTTAAAGCCGAGCTAGAAGTACGAACTGGCACCTATAAAGTACAAAAGACAACCAGAAAGAAAAGTGATAACGACATAGCGAACTACAACAAACTAGTCGTTGAGGATTCGCAAAATAACCAAGGAAATTACACCACAGAATTCCGTGGACGTGTACAAAACCGCCAAACCGAACTCAAATGCCTGCCCATGTACACACTAGGATTCTACCCAAAGAATCACCCAACACGACGCTATGTCCCATATAGTCATAGTGTAGAGGAATTCTCCAAAAAAAATAAGTTGGAACAACCATTACATGTTTGTAGTGAAGAGCCTACATTGGACAGCACACAAATGTCAATGCATCAGGAAAGAATCACACATGACATTGTTTTAGGACAAAGTTGTCAATTGATACTTGACAATTACATCGTCCGAGACTTTGATTCTTCTATGTCTCTCATAGACTCCTTAATCGTTTCAACGCCAAATGCAGACCCGTTATACCATTTTATCCGTGCCCAAGTACGTACTTCGCAAGTTGAGGCTCAGCCGATAAATGACAACGAATTACGTTTGCGTTACATGGAAGTCCTACAAGACTGGAAATACTGTGCAAAGGCAATGACAGACTTTCCCTATGCCTCATACAACATTGGTAACATTTATGTAAAAATGAAGGATTTCAAATCTGCTATAGAGGCATATACAGAAGCTATCAAACGTGATTCTTCCATGCCTGAAGCATACTTTAACCGCGGAGTCGCAAATATCCTTAACGGACACATCGACGAAGGGCTTGCGGACCTCTCTCAAGCTGGAGAGATGGGATTATATCAAGCATACAATCTCATAAAGACTTACTCGAAGTCTAAAAGCAAATAAAAGCACCTTTTAATGTAAACATATACATTTACCAAATTAATACCTCACTTATGAAACACGGATATGTCAGAGTTGGAGCAGGTATCCCAGAAATTAGAGTAGCAGACCCACAATACAACGTTGAGGAAATTGAAAAACTAATACTGAAGGCACAAGCACAAGGTATAGAAATACTTGTTACTCCAGAGCTTGGACTTACTGGTTATACATGCCAAGACCTCTTTTTCCAACAAACATTGTTAGAAGAGGCAGAGGTTGCGTTAATGAAACTCATGGACTTTACCCGCTCAATGGACATGATTATTGTAGTAGGAATGCCTGTTTCTTGCAACATTGGATTGGCAAATTGTGCAGTAGTATTGCAAAAAGGCAAAATTCAAGGTATAGTTGCCAAAACATACCTATCCAACAGCAATGAATGTTCAGAGAAGAGATGGTTTGGCTCAACACATGATATCAAGAATACTAAGGTTTGGTTATGTGGAGATCTGGTAGAGATTAACCAATACTGCATCTTCAATACTCCTTCTTGTTCCTTTGCTATAGAGATGGGGCACGACCTTTTTGCACCCATACCACCTTCAAGCCAATTATCAATGATGGGAGCAGAGATTGTGCTCAATCTTTCTGCTGAAAGCGTCCTTGCAGGAAAGGATGACTATTTGAGAAACCAAATTTCTAGTCAAAGTGCACGATGCATTGGAGGTTACGTATATGCAGGTGCAGGATTCGGAGAAAGCAGCACGGACATAGTATTCAATGCGCAAGCTTTGATATATGAAAACGGCAAAATGCTAGCAGAGAACCTGCCCTTCTGCACAGAATCACAACTTGTATTCAGCGAAATAGACATAGAGCACATCAGAAGCGAACGTCGTAAAAATAACATTTTCTCTGAATCTGCGAGAGAGACACAAACCAATGAATGCGTTTTCATAAACACAGATATGATGGTCAGCCACTCTTTTGCACTGAGCAGATTATATAGTCCACATCCATTTATACCCGACAACAAAGAGGCATTAGACAAGCGTGCAGAGGAAGTATACAACATCCAAACCATTGGTTTAGCCAAAAGGCTAAAACACACTAATTGCAAGTCTGTTGTCATAGGTATAAGCGGAGGACTCGACAGTACACTAGCCCTTCTTGTTACAGTAGGAACATACGACTTATTGGGACTTAACCGTAAGGACATTGTTGGAGTAACAATGCCTGGTTTTGGTACGACCGACCGCACTTACACCAATGCAATCACATTAATGAAACAATTGGGGGTTACCATTCGCGAAATTAGTATCAAGGATGCTTGCCTGCAGCATTTCAAAGACATTTCGCATAACCCAGCTGTACATGATGTAACTTACGAAAACTCACAAGCACGAGAAAGAACACAAATTCTCATGGACATAGCCAACCAAATAAATGGCATGGTCATTGGAACTGGCGACCTTTCCGAACTTGCTTTGGGATGGGCAACATATAACGGTGATCATATGTCAATGTACAGCGTAAATGGTTCTGTCCCTAAAACACTGGTGCGTCATATCGTTGCATGGTACGCCGAGGTGCAAAAAAGCACCACAACTCGCGAAATCCTCAAGGACATAATAGACACTCCTATCTCACCAGAACTAATACCTGCACACGAAAGCGGTGAAATAAAGCAAAAAACCGAGGATCTAGTTGGTCCTTACGAATTACACGACTTCTTCCTTTATTACCATTTAAGGTGTGGGTTCCGTCCTGGCAAAATTTATATGTTGGCACGAAATGCTTTCACGGAGCAGCAATACGATGACGCAACAATAAAAAAGTGGTTATCAATATTCTGTCGCCGTTTCTTCAACCAGCAATTTAAGCGCTCATGTCTGCCTGATGGTCCAAAAGTTGGAACTTGTGGTCTATCTCCCAGAGGCGATTGGCACATGCCAAGTGACGCTTCATCTGCAAGTTGGTTGAAAGAATGCGAGAATCTCTAATCACAACACCCAAGCATAGCTTTCCACCCCTTACGCAAGACAATTAACGCACAATCACATAATCAAATATGGCATGCCGAACCTACCCTATGGTAAGTTCGGCATGTTTTGTATATATCATTTAACATTATGAAAACACAGTTTTAGGAACTAACCCTCTATGATTCCGACTTTTTTTCGTAACTTTGCGCGCAAATGTAAACGATGATGCACAAGTAGTTGCATCATGACAATAAGTAAATTAATACAAATTATAATACACTAACATGAAAATTACGTCATTAATTATTTGTCTGACTTTTGCTTTTTTCATAGGAGCAAATGCACAATCACAAAAAAGTGTACAAAGCGAGATACGGCCTGATGGAAAAAGCAAGGCTGAAAACTATGCAGAAATAAAATTTGATACTCTTCGTTGTAATTTCGGGACTTTCCCAGAATCTGAACCTATACGCAAATACAGTTTCCACTTCACCAATGTTGGCACTGCTCCATTGATCATCAATCAGGCTTTTGCTTCATGCGGATGCACTGTACCATCTTTCACCAAGGATCCGGTAAAGGCCGGAGAAAGCGGCACTATTGACGTGACTTACAATGGCACGGGACTTATACCAGGACGTTTTTCAAAAACTATCACCATTCGTTCCAATGCCAAAAACAGAATTGTACGTTTGGTCATAGAAGGAGAAATGACCGAGAAGTAGTTATTGTGTGATAAAAGCCAAGAAGTAAAAGTGGTTCAGACAAAAGCCAAAGCAGAAAAGATAATCCTAGGCATTGACCCAGGAACCAATGTAATGGGCTATGGTGTAATACGTATATGTAGCAAAAAAGCAGAAATGCTGGCTCTTGGAGTAATAGACCTAAGAAAATACGGTGACCACTACCTGAAGCTTGGACACATATTTGAACGCGTCACCGGCATAATCGACTCATATCTGCCGGATGAAATGGCTATTGAAGCACCCTTCTTTGGAAAGAACGTACAATCCATGCTGAAACTCGGACGTGCTCAAGGAGTGGCCATGGCCGCTGCAATCCAGCGTCAAGTTCCTATAACAGAATATGCCCCTATGAAGATAAAGATGGCCATAACAGGTGTAGGAACAGCATCAAAAGAACAGGTTGCAGACATGCTAAGGAGAATGATGCATCTAGACAAGGAAGAACTAGGCAAATTCCTAGATGCAACAGATGCTTTGGCTGCAGCATATTGCCATTACTTGCAGATGGGAAGACCAGAGTCTGAAAGAAAATATTCTTCATGGAAAGACTTCGTAAATAAAAACAAAGACAGACAGTCCCTCTAAACAACAGATTCACGATTAGGATGAAACCCGTAATAAAGATTACTGACGGCATAACACGACACCCAGACTGGCGTATGGCAGAACCCGTAAACTTGGAGATTCTACCAGGCGAGCAGGTTGCAATCTGTGGAGACAATTCTGCAGGCAAGAGCCGTTTGGTGGAAATCATAACTGGTCACTACCCACTGCTGCGCAACGAGGTACACTATGGTTTTGACAATACAGGAAGTGAGTCTGGTACACCGACACAGAAACGTCTTATCAGCGAGCAACTACGTTTTATCTCATTCCGCGATTCCTACGGAGATCAGGATGGAACATATTATTACCAACAGCGGTGGAACCAACACGACATAGACGAGAACACTCCCACTGTTGGCAGCCTATTGGAAAAAGTTCCAGAGTTCTGCACTGGTCTAAGAGAGAAACTATACGACATGTTTGAGTTAAGACCTGTCTTGGACAAATACATCATATCACTTTCCAGTGGGGAGTTGCGCAAATTCCAACTTACACGCACACTGCTGTCCTCGCCACGAGTGTTGATACTTGACAATCCTTTTATCGGATTGGATGCAAACACACGTAATCTTTTAAAAGATCTTTTGGAAAGACTCACTCAAACAACAAATCTAACCGTTATATTGGTTCTTTCCAAATACGATGACATACCAGAATTCATAACCCACGTCCTTCCGGTAAAAGATATGCGTCTTCTACCCAAGCAAACTCGAGAGGACTTCATACATGGTATCACTACATTCAACACTAGCCTGCCTCACGAATTAGCCGAATGGATTAGGAATTTACCACAGAAGGACATTTCTACCATATCCTTCTATCCGCAAAACGGAGGGGAAATTCTAAGATTCAACAATGTATGCATACGCTATGGTAATCGCACAATACTGAAGGATATCTGTTGGAACGTCAATGAAGGAGAAAGATGGGCACTACAAGGCCAAAATGGTGCTGGCAAGAGTACACTGCTTTCACTTGTATGCGCTGACAATCCACAAAGCTATTCTTGCGACATTCATTTGTTCGGGCACAAACGTGGTACAGGCGAAAGCATTTGGCAAATCAAACGACACATCGGCTATGTATCTCCAGAAATGCACCGTGCCTATCTGCGCGACTTGCCTGCTATTGACATTGTGGCCAGCGGACTTTCTGACAGTGTAGGCTTGTATTGTCGCCCACGTCCAGAGCAAAGGGAAATATGCCGCCAATGGATGTGTGTGTTTGGTATTGCAGAGATTCAAGACAAGACCTTCTTAAAACTTTCAAGTGGAGAGCAGCGTCTTTGCCTATTGGCACGTGCCTTCGTCAAAGACCCAGAATTGCTTATACTTGACGAGCCACTACATGGTCTTGATTTGAAGAACAGACAACGTGTCAGAGAAATCATAAAACTCTTTTGCCAACGTCCACACAAGACTATAATTATGGTAACACACTATCAGGAGGAATTACCTGACTGTATAACACATAGAATGGAATTAAAGAAAAATCTATAGACATGAAAAAGTTTTTTATCATTGCGTTGCTTTTGATAGCAACTGCCAACATTAACGCACAAGAGATATACGATTACCTATTGGACAAGTCAGAACAAGTGATAAACAATCCAAGAAGTAATGACTTTGAACTGAAGGTAGCAGAATTTAAGGCCACTGCCATGCGTTATTTCCGCAAAAATATAATCAAACAGGAAGGAAGTGTAAGTAGCACATGGTTAGACGAACAGGCATTAGCGCTGAATGAGTTTGTTACTAACTTTCTTGTTGAGTTATCACAAAACAGCAATGGCACAAATGAAACACGCAAAAAGATAATCATGCGTTATTGTAAGTCCAGTGCCAATCATACATTGTTCAAGAATGTAGACAAGGAAGAGGCTGAAGCTTTCATATCCGACAAAGGCGGATATACACCATTTTGTCTAAACACGAACTGGGTTGAAGCACTTGCTGAAAGTAAAGACAAGAAGCAGGAATAATCAATTTAATGCTTACAGACAAACACTAAATCCCCGATTATGGACGTAGCCATAGTAAAGTATAATGCCGGTAATATCTATTCAGTCATCAATGCGCTGAAACGATTGGGCATTGAACCTATACTTACAGATAATGCAGAACAGCTTGCCAAAGCTAACCGCGTTCTTTTCCCTGGCCAGGGAGAAGCAAGCACTGCTATGGCATACCTTAAAGAGCATGGCTTAGATTTAGTAATAAAAGATCTACGCCAACCCGTATTGGGTATATGCATTGGTCAGCAACTGATGTGTCGTCATAGCCAGGAAGGCAATGTAGATTGCCTTGGCATATTCCCATTGGATGTTCTCCGTTTTCAACCAGAAAAACACAATGACAAGGTTCCTCAAATGGGATGGAACAGCATACACGAATTACAATCTCCTCTATTCAAAGACATAAATGATGGAGAGTTTATCTACAACGTGCATAGTTACTATGTTCCCTACCATAAAGATTATACTATAGCCACCTGCGACTATATCCTACCCTATTCAGCCGCATTGCACAAGGATAACTTCTATGCAACACAGTTTCATCCAGAAAAGAGTGGAAGCATAGGCGAAAGTATATTAAGAAATTTTCTGGAACTATGATAGAACTGATACCTGCAATTGACATAATAGATGGCAAGTGCGTACGCCTCACTAAGGGAGACTACGACCAAAAGACCATCTACAATGAAGACCCAGTAAGCCAGGCTATAGAATTCCAACGCCTAGGTTTCCGACGTCTGCACATTGTCGATCTGGATGGAGCGAAAAGCAAGCACATCGTCAACGATGCCGTATTAAAGGCGATTACCCAAGCCACAGACTTGACAGTAGATTTTGGTGGAGGTATCAAGTCTGAAGCAGACATTGAAAAAGCTTTTGTGGCTGGTGCTCATATGGTGACTATAGGCAGTGTGGCCGTAACAGAACCGGATACGTTTCTCGGTTGGCTCAGCAAATACGGGGCTGACAGAATTATCCTTGGAGCTGATGTTCGCAATGGTATGGTAAGCATTAACGGATGGAAGGAAGATTCCTCGGAAGTACTCCTACCATTCCTTGAAAAATACATCAATGCTGGGGTACGTAATGTTTTATGCACGGAAATCAGCAAAGATGGCACACTGGCAGGTCCTGCCATTGAGCTTTACCGCAAGGTCATGAATCAATATCCCCACCTGCATCTCATTGCCTCCGGAGGAGTGTCATGCAATGCAGACATATGCCAATTGGAAAATAATGGTATACCTGCCGTAGTTTTCGGCAAAGCCTATTACGAAGGAAAGATTGACATCAAGGAACTATGTTAGCAAAGAGAATCATACCCTGTTTGGACGTAAAGGATGGAATGACGGTAAAGGGCACCAACTTCGTCAACCTACGCACAGCTGGTGACCCTGTGGCCTTAGGTAAGGCATACAGTGAGAATGGTGCAGACGAGCTCTGTTTCCTGGACATTACCGCCAGTTTCGAAGGACGTAAAACCTTTACAGAAATGGTAAGCCGTGTCGCTGCGGAGATAAATATTCCTTTCACCGTTGGCGGAGGTATACAGGAAATACATGACGTAGAACGCCTACTCAATGCTGGAGCAGATAAGATTAGCATAAACTCGGCTGCTATATACAACCCCTCGTTGATAGATGAAATAGCACGGCATTTCGGTTCTCAGGTAATTGTTTGCGCCATTGATGCCCGTCAGGATTCCGACGGCTGGTTCTGCTACACCAAGGGAGGGCGCCAACGTCAGGAACTTGGCCTTTTCAATTGGGCCCACGAAGTACAGGAACGTGGAGCCGGAGAGATACTATTCACTTCTATGGACCACGACGGAGTTAAACAAGGATTTGCCAACGAGGCACTTGCACAATTGGCCGACAATTTGTCCATTCCCATCATTGCCAGTGGAGGAGCAGGACAAATGCATCATTTCCGTGATGCCTTCACCTTAGGACATGCCGATGCTGCATTGGCTGCAAGCGTATTCCATTTTGGAGAAATAGAGATCCCCCAACTGAAGGCATATCTGCAAGAAGAAAACATTATTATAAGACTTTAAGAATATCATTCTGACCATATAACATTATGGAAATAGATTTCAACAAAATGCAGGGCCTCGTACCTGCCATCATCCAAGATGCCGACACCAGACAAGTACTGATGCTCGGATATATGAACCAACAGGCCTACGATCTCACTGTAATGACAGGCAAAGTCACATTCTGGAGTCGCACACGCAAGACCACATGGACAAAAGGCGAAACCAGTGGAAACTTCCTACATGTGGTGGATATCAAGAACGATTGCGACAACGACACGCTGCTTATACGTGTACATCCCGTAGGTCCCGTATGTCACACCGGCACTGATACTTGCTGGGGAGAAAAGAACGAGCCTATCCATTGTCCGGCAAAGACTGAGGGCGAAAATACTTTGCTCTTCCTTAGCGAACTGCAGAACTTCATAGAGGAACGCCATCGTCAAATGCCTGAGGGCTCATATACAACCTCACTCTTCCGCGATGGTCTAAACCGCATGGCACAGAAGGTTGGCGAAGAGGCTCTGGAACTGGTAATAGAAGCTGTAAACGGAACTGACGAACGCATGATATACGAAGGATCCGATATGCTCTACCACCTTCTGGTACTCATGACAAGCAAGGGGCTACGCATAGAGCAGATGGCAGAGGAGTTGATGGAGCGCCACAACCCCAATTGGAAGAAGCACTAATACTGTACCATACACAACCACTACAAGGCCAAGTGATTGGCATAGCACAAGAGAAGATTTTACGAGATGACCATAAACTACACCGACGTACACCTACGCCACGAGAAAAGAACCATTCTGTCAGGCGTCAATCTGCTGGCACAGCCTGGTGACATGATATACCTGACCGGACTGGTGGGAAGCGGAAAAAGCACCCTCCTGTCAAGCATGTACGGTGATACTCCTATATATAACGGGCGAGCCATGGTACTGAACCATGACATGCGCAAGATTGGACGAAACAAACTACAGTATCTTCGCCGTCAGATAGGTATCGTACACCAAGAACTCCGTCTGCTCCCAGACCGTACCATCTACGACAATCTGGATTTCGTGCTTCGTGCTACAGACTGGGACAGAAAGAACCTGCGCAATGAACGTATAGAGGAAGTGCTGAACTGGGTAGAACTTCCTCACACAGCCAAGTGTTATCCGCATGAACTCTCTGGTGGTCAAAAGCAGTGCATATGTATAGCACGCGCCATACTTAACCACCCAGAACTGATTCTAGCAGATGAACCTACTGGGCAATTGGACGGAGAAAACGGTGAGCGCGTTATGGCATTGCTGGACGAAGTACGCAGGCAATCAGGTAGCACAGTAGTTATTTCCACTCACAATCTGCAATGGCCCGAGATATTCCCTGGCACTGTATATGTGTGCGAAAACGAGACACTGATAAAAAAATAGATAACAATAAACATACACTACACAAATGAAAGTACTGAAATTCGGTGGCACCAGCGTGGGCTCACCAGAACGTATGAAAGATGTCTGTAACCTCTTCACTGCAGACAATGAGCAGAAAGTAGTTGTACTATCTGCTATGAGCGGAACAACAAATTCCTTGGTAGAAATTTCCGACTACCTCTACAAGAAGAACCCCGAGGGCGCAAGCACAATCATCAATCAACTTGAGCGCAAGTACATGGGACACGTAGAGGAACTCTACAATACCGAGGAGTGGAAGGAGAAAACCAGAGATTTCCTGAAAGAGCAGTTCCGTTATCTGCGTAGTTTCACAAAGACTCATTTCACCTCATTCGAAGAAAAGGTTATCCTTGCAGAGGGTGAGATAATCTCCACCAACATGGTAACAAACTACCTTTTGGAAAGCGGAATTAACGCAATTCTGCTTCCTGCTCTGGAGATGATTCGTACCGACAAGAATGCAGAGCCTGACTTCCACTACATCACGGAAAAGTGCAACCAGTACATTAACGAGAACCCCGATTATCAAATCTACATCACTCAGGGCTTTATCTGCCGCAATGCTTATGGCGAAGTGGACAACTTGCTTCGTGGCGGTTCGGATTATACAGCATGCCTGATTGGTGCTGCCTTACAGGCAAATGAGATCCAAATATGGACAGACATTGATGGAATGCACAACAATGATCCACGCTTTGTTGAAGGTACACACCCTGTGCGCCAACTGCATTTTGCCGAGGCTGCAGAACTAGCCTATTTCGGTGCCAAGATTCTGCATCCCACTTGCATACAACCAGCTAAATTTTCCGGCGTCCCCGTGCGCTTGCTCAACACCATGGCTCCCGAAGCTCCCGGTACTATCATCAACAATGATTTCTACGAGGGTAAGATAAAAGCAGTTGCCGCACGCGACGGTAACACCTGCATCCGCATCAATTCCTCACGTATGCTCCTCGCTTATGGGTTCCTGCGCAAGGTATTCGAAATCTTCGAGACCTACCGCACAAGCATAGACATGATTTGCACTAGCGAAGTGGGCGTTAGTCTGACTATTGACAACACCTCACACCTTGCAGACATTGTATCTGAACTGAAGAAGTACGGAACCGTATCTTGCGAAGAGAACATGTGTATCATCTGCGTTGTTGGCGACCTGCGCCCCGAGAATTGTGGCTTTGAAAGCACAGCCTGTGATGCTCTGCGTGACATTCCTGTACGCATGATTTCATATGGTGGTAGCAATCATAACATATCCTTCCTTGTTAAAGCCGAGGACAAGCAGCGTGCACTACAGGCCCTACAGAAAACCCTGTTTTAACAATACCTTGCAGGCAGGACGGGGCTTCTTACCCCGACCTCCTGCAAAACTTACACTATAACGAACATCACATGTTTCCTATAGAAGAATTCAAAAAGCTCCGCACCCCATTCTACTATTACGACACCAACCTACTCCGCCAAACACTAAAGGAGATTAGTGCCAACATTGATTCCTGTATGCATGTGCATTATGCAGTGAAAGCGTGTGCCAACCCAAAGGTCTTGGCAATCATCGCAGAGGAAGGCTTCGGTGCCGATTGCGTTAGTGGAGGGGAGATAAAGGCTGCCCTCCAAGCTGGTTTCCCTGCTGATAAAATTGTATATGCCGGAGTGGGCAAAAGCGATTGGGAGATAGAACTGGGACTAGACGCCGATATATTTGCCTTCAACATAGAGAGCATACCAGAACTGGAAATAATAAACCAGTTGGCCACGCTCAAAGGCAAGAAAGCCCGTATAGCCCTGCGCATCAATCCCAACGTAGGAGCACATACGCATGCTAATATCACAACTGGACTGGCAGAGAACAAATTTGGCATAGACATGCAGGACATGGAGCATGTAATCTCCGTTGCCAACGGAATGGAAGCTATAGAGTTCATCGGTCTACACTTCCATATTGGCAGTCAGATTCTGGAAATGGAAGATTTCGCAGCCCTCTCCCGTCGCGTCAACGAAATACAGGATCGCCTGGAAGCTGCCGGAATATCCACCGTAAGCGATATCAATGTGGGTGGAGGCCTTGGCATTGATTACCAACATCCAGACCACAATCTCATTCCAGACTTCACTTCTTATTTCAACACTTACCGCAAAAATCTTCGTCTACGCCCTGGACAGAAATTACATTTTGAACTGGGACGTGCCATAGTGGGACAATGCGGAACACTTCTCGCGCGCGTATTATATATAAAGAGTAATCCAATAAAGAACTTCTGTATCGTAGATGCAGGCATGACAGACCTTATCCGACCAGCCCTCTACGACGCATACCACCACATAGAAAACCTTACAGCAGAAACTCCAAACGACTTTGTAACCTATGACGTAGTAGGTCCCATCTGTGAAAGTAGCGACGTATTCATAAAGAATTATGGTATGCCACGCACCAAACGTGGCGATCTCATAGCATTCCGCTCTGCCGGTGCATATGGCGAGATTATGGCATCGGGATACAACTGCCGTACATTGCCACAGGGATACACGACAGAAGATTTGGTATGATTAGCCTGCTCATCATAGCGCACGAGGAACATGAGAAACTATCCCTCCATCTTCCTGCACTGCTCTCTCAAGAGGGAGCTGTGTATGAAGTGGTGGTAGTAGATATGAATAGCGAGGATGACACATTGGTTCTGTTGAAGTCTCTGGAAGAACATTATCCACACCTCCAACACCTCTCTCTCCCTGTAAGCGCACGCGACATTAGTCGCGAACGTCTAGCACTGCATCTGGGTATGAGGGCGGCCAAATTCTCACATGTACTTGTCCTTAACGCTGGTATTGAAGCCCC
>JAEIGA010007073.1_pt1 | contig 17066 bp, 28 predicted proteins | sample 9270691 | NCBI WGS metagenome assembly JAEIGA01 (sample SAMN17057246, study PRJNA624740) | gut metagenome | biome: biome; isolation source: fecal sample | host: Bos grunniens | place: China: Xizang | collected 2019
GATTTTCTTTGGGGGATTTTTCGTATTTGGCGGCTTGGTATTTGTTTTAGGGGTATTAAACATTATGGGGCGTTTGGATAAATACAAGATTGATGTTTTAGGACTATATGTCGGCATTTTGTTTGTGGTCATAGGAATTGGTTTTCCTGCGATTAAATGTAGGGAAACGCAGTCGTTATCAGAGACAATCCAGGCATTTGGATTTTGGATTCTGATACCAATTATGATGACTGTAGTTGGGGTATTGCAAATTGTAAAGTGTTTGAAGAATAGAGGATAGAGGTAGGAATTTTTTCCTACCTTTTTTGAAACCAATCTCATTTTTTGACGAGTATATGATTAGAGGGAGATTACCTACATAAGTCAAAAGTAAAGAATTGGAAGGAAGGTGCTAGTAATGAAAAAGATATTTTTGCTAATGTGTATTCTGTTTGTGATGGTATTAACAGGGTGCCAGGAGGATGTTTGCGCAGAAAAGCCGGTTATTTATTTGTATCCGGGGCAAGAGACTGAGGTTCAGGTCCAATTGGATTATGATGGAACTTTGGTTTGCACATATCCGGAATATGAGGATGGCTGGAGCGTGATAGCGCAACCGGACGGAACCTTGATTGACGAAGTAGGAAAGACATACTCCTATCTATTTTGGGAAGGAAATACGGACGCAACCTATGATTTCAGCAAAGGCTTTGTTGTGAAGGGTTCGGAAACGGCAGAGTTTTTGGAAGAAAAATTATCGGAAATCGGATTGAATGCAAAGGAGGCAAATGAATTTATCGTATACTGGCTTCCTAGAATGCAGGAAAACAAATACAATTTGATTACATTTCAGACTGAGGCTTATACGGATGTTGCAAAACTTCATATAACGCCGGAACCGGATAGTATATTGCGTGTGTTTATGGCATACAAGGAACTGGAAAAACCAATCGAGATAGAAGAACCTGCAATTGCACCATTTGAACGGAAAGGATTTACTGTTGTAGAATGGGGCGGAGCAGAAGTGAAATAGCGGGGATTTATAAAATGACGGATGAAAATATTGTTGCGCTCTATTGGGAGAGAAATGAGCAGGCTCTTGAAGAGACAAAAGTAAAGTATGAACACTATCTGTTAAAGATAGCACATAATGTTCTTACAGATTATGAAGATAGTAAAGAAAGTGTAAATGATACATATTTAGCGGCGTGGAATTCCATGCCGCCTCATAAACCAAGCATTCTGTCTACTTACCTTGGTAAGATTACCAGACGAATATCGATTGATATGTATCGCAGAAAAAATCGCACTAAAAGACGGGCATCAGAGTATGCATTGTCCTTAACAGAACTGGATGATTGTTTATCAAATGGTGGCACACCGGAAGAGTCAATGGAATTAAAGGCTTTAGCGGATGCAATCAATACATTTTTGCGTACATTGTCAAAGGATGAAAGAAATCTCTTCATAGGAAGATATTATTTCTTGGATTCACTGAAAGAGGCGGCGAAGTATTGCGGAATGAGTGAAGGAAAAGCAAAATCTATGCTTTTTCGTACCAGATGTAATTTGAAAGCGTATCTACAGAAGGAGGGATTTGACGTATGAACCAAGATAATATCCATGATGCGTTGAATATGTTGGATGATGAATTGATTCACGAAGTAAGCAAACTTCGTGATATTAGAAAAAAGAGAAAAAGTATGTCGGTGCGTTTGGGTGCGATAGCGGCTTGCCTGTGTTTGTTCATGGTTAGCGTATATGTCTTTGGTAGCGGGCAATTAAAACTTGGAGGAGCCAATAAGGGCTCCGCAAAAGAGGAAGATATATCTCTGGAGTCATCAGAGGGAACGGGAGACTTGGAAGATACAGATAAGAGTAATGTTGGAGCAACTGCGGAAAACCAAAGTTCTAAAGAGGAGTCAAAAGAGGACGGAAAAACATGGGAGAGAGTAGAAAACAGTAAGAATTTCAGAAAGATTTCTTTGGCGATACCAACAGGCTGGAAATATTCAATTTCCGTAGGGGGAGATGCGTCATCCGAAGAGTTTGGAATTAGTTTTTGGCCGGAAGGAGAAACAGAAATTTTCATCGATGTAGGGTATCATTCGGCTTGGGGTGTATGTGGAACCGGCTTAGAGCAAACCAAGATTACTTTAGGTGATTATAGTGCAGTACAGGGTACATATGATAATAAGGAAATCTGGGACTTCATTCATTTTCAAGTCGAAGATACAAAAGGTTCTTATGTAGCATTGAATGCCGGAACAGAATCGTGGTGGGATGAGTATGGCACAGAGGTTATGGAAATTCTCGCAACGATTCAGATAACAGAAGGAGTAAATGTAGAATATCTCGATTAGTCAGATGGAAGGAGTTGCTGATTATGAAAAAGAAGATTGTAATAGGTATTGTTGTATTTGTTATGTTGGTGCTTTTGATTCCTATTCGTTTGCAGATGAAAGATGGTGGAAGTGTACAGTATAAGGCAGTGCTTTATAGTGTGACAAAATATCATCAGATTACTATGGAGTGGGATGATGAAAACGAAGAGGTTGCAGATTCAGGACATCTTGTTGGATGGGGAGTCGAGGTGTTAGGCCTTGAAATATTTAACAATGTGAAATATGTGTCTGACAGGGATTCAATAGGGGGAGAACAAACGGATTTCCTAAAGAATATATCCCAGGATTATACATTAGAAGACGCAAGGATTGGCGGCTGTGTATGTTTTGACAACGGAGATATAACAGAAGGACAGAAGATATGGGATGAGTTCGTAAATGCAACGGAGAAACAGGAGGATGCGATTGTCAGACTTGCATTCTATTATTCGTTAGACGAAGAACAATGTGACCCGGAATATTATGAATCGGTAAAGGATGAATATCCGGTGCTGTATATTCAGGAACTAACATATAAAGACGATTCTTATACAATCCGTTGGTTTGAAGAGGGAAAAGAAATCAAGAAAACCTATAAATATCTGTTGAAGTATGAAGGAGAACCTGAGTCTGAAACAGCGTTATACGAGTCTTATTTAAGATATGTGTTGACGAATGATAACACTGTGACTTGGGAGCAGATTTGGAGAGGTTTAGCAAGTTCAAAATTGGGTGATGCAATTGACCATCAAGTAGTATATCAGAAATACAATTACAACCATAACACGCAAGAATATTGTAATGCGAAAGTGTTAGAAATATATGAGGATTGCTTTTTGTCTGAATGTTTGGATGTGACAAGCGGACTATTAAAAACCGGTGCAAAAGTAATGGTGCCTAAAAAAGTTGTATCGGCAGCAGACGTACCGGAATTAAATACAGGAGACCATGTTCGAATTGTATATAATGGGTTGAAGAGAACAAAAACCGAAGAAATGAAGATTGTGTATGCGATTTATCATTTGGATGAGGAAGGTGAAATTATTTCAAGATAAAGAAACAAAAACACTAAAAATGTAATTATGCTAATTAAATGTACTCAATCTGGTGGAGAATCAACGGGGGAACTATATACGGGCAGTCGCTATATTTTAGAAATGTGGACACAAGAGTATGAATGGCAGGCGGTACCATGTTATGCAGAGATTTTTTGGACGGAAGAGGATTGGCTCATTTCCAAAGACAAGGTAACAGAATGGGACGTTAAATGGGAAAGATTCTATGGGAAACTTTCAGAAGGAAAATATAGAATTGGTAAGGAAATCATGGATGTCAGAGATACCGGTGATTATGATAAGGCAATTTACTATGCAGAGTTTGAGATAACAGAATAAAACATAGTAGAACATTAAGACGAGTAAAATAATGATTCTTAAGAGAATGTTAAGTAGACATTAATGCTTTACCATGCTAAAATGTAATTGGGAATTTTATTGACATACACGGGGGTATTAAGACGACTGATTTGTAAGGGGAACAGATTCGTTGCAGACCTATTGACAGTGACACACACATATGTTATCTTTAGGTTGTAAATAAAAGGGAGTAGCGAAACGTCTTAGACGGATTTGCAACCGACATTCGATACCGATGTGGTATCCGGAACAAATGAGATAGCAAGACTTTTATTGTGGCAGTGTCACGGTAAAGGTCTTTTTTTATTACCTCATCTGCTACAAAAACTTGCAGAAAGAGAGGAAAACAAATGACAAACGAAATGAGAGAAATCAGAGAGGCAATTCAGGCCGGGGAGAGAGCACTCACCAGTCTCAGGAAGGCAGAAGAGAAACTTACCGGTGCGAGCAACTGGGGGCTGTGGGATATTTTTGGTGGTGGCCTAATATCCGGAATTGCAAAACACAGTAAAATGAATGAGGCAACCTCTTATATGGAAGAGGCAAAACGCAACCTGACTGTATTCCAAAAGGAATTGAGGGATGTGAACGGTACATACAACCTACGATTGGATATCGGTGGGTTTCTGTCCTTTGCAGACTTTTTCTTTGATGGTGTCATCGCAGACTACCTTGTGCAGACAAAGATTCGTGATGCAAAAGTGCAGGTTCAGGATGCAATTAGGTCTGTATCTGACATATTAATTCAACTAAGAGCAAAGGTACTGTGATGGTCCAATACACAGATAAAAACGCACAGGCAGATATCTCCTTGGGAGAGGAACTGTTTTTGTTTCAGTTTATATAAATAATCTGTAACGAAATGCAAGGATTTGCTACTAACAGTTAGAAGGGAGGTTAAACATGCAATCACTTGAAGAAATATATAAAATGTATTCAAGAAAAGTATTTTTGTTTTTGGTGAGTAAGACAAATAATGAACAGTTATCCGAAGAACTCACACAAGAAACTTTTTTTCAAGCCATTCAATGCATTGACCGTTTTGAAGGGAATAGTTCTGTTTTAACATGGTTATGTGGAATTGCTAAAAATGTTTGGCTAAACTACTTGAAAAAGCATCAAGAAATATTATCCATAGATAACGATATAGTAGAAATAGCGGATAAAAAGGAAGTAAATGTTCAATGGGAACAAAAAGAAATATTACAATTGATACATGATATGAGTGAGCCGATGCGCGAAGTAATGTATTTACGGTTGGTTAGCAATTTATCTTTTGCAGAAATTGGTGAGATAATTGGTAAATCAGAGAATTGGACAAGAGTTACTTTTTTTAGAGGAAAACAAAAAATTGTAAAGGAGATTTTAAAAGATGAATAAAGAACTTCCATGTTATATTGTTTCAGATTTGTTACCATTTTATCAAGAGGGTATATTATCGGAACAGACCAAAGAAGATATTGATAAACATATAAACGAATGCAAAACTTGTAAGAAGAATATGGATACTATGAAAATGCCAATAGATGTGAAAACAACTGATGTTGAAATGAAAACTACTCCATTTAAAAAAGTAAAATTCTATCAAAAAGTATTGACTATTCTGGGCGCATTTATTGCTTTCGTTTTTGGTGCATGTTACCCCGTTGTTCGGTTGGGTATTGGCGTTCTTGCTCGTGGTGGTATTACAGATTATCAAATTGAACGTCTGAAACATCTATGGTATCTATTGGCACTAGAGTGTTGCTTTGTTGGGGCTGTCGTGTGTGTATGTTATTTGTTACTTATAGTACTTATTAGAAAATTGATTTGTAGAAAAAGAGTATAGAATTGTTTGTAGTAATTATAATGTATCCAAAAGTACAGGTTCAGGATGCAATTAAAACTGTATCTGACATATTAGAGCAACTAAACGCAACAGTTTAAAGGGAGTGATTTGGGTTGGAAGACTTGATTAGAGCATTGGGACATATAAACTTCTACCTGGCTGATGCAGATGAGATATTTTCGGGGAGGAAAATAAAAACATTTGATAGGGAGAGAATTCGGATATTTCTAGAAGTCGAAATGCTGAAAGATATTCGGACTTATACGGAAGAACACAAACGGAAAAGGTTCAAGATACATGACAGGGTATACCGTCAGATTTATGAAACAACCGGAGATTCAGAACTGGCAGAATGTGTTGCAGAGGATTACTGTCTTCTTTATGACGGACAAGTTGTGGGTTATAAAGATAAGTGGTTTACAAGGTTCCGCAACTGTTATGCGGCTTCTGTCATTCCGTCCGGTCAGTTGTAGGTTAGTTGAAAAGATAATACATAAGGGGTATAAAAAGGGGAAAGGTTATGAGAATACAAACTATTATTTCACTAGGGAAAACATTTGCGATATTGGGGATTTTAGTGGTTGCACTAATTGGAGTGTTACTATTGATTTACAATTTAATTGCAAAAATCACAAAAAACAAAAAGGTATCAATTCCAATCAGAAGACTTTTGTTGTACGCAGTCTTCATGATTTATATTGTAGTAGTTGTTGGAGCAACTATGCTTAGATATAGTGGTTATAGCATATCCTGGGGGAACAAGATAATCTACCCGTTATTTTATTCGTATAGGGAAGCGTGGAAGGATTTCTCAGCCAGAGAATGGAGAAACATCATATTAAACATTATGATGTTTGTACCATTTGGCTTTCTTCTCCCGTTTGTATCTAACAAGTTTCAGGTGTTTTGGAAGACGTATTTGGCGGGATTCTTGTTTACAACCATAATTGAAGTAACACAACTATTGTTACATTTAGGGATTTTTGAATTAGATGATTTCATGAATAATACAATAGGTGCAATGATTGGTTATGGTTTTTATCGACTGTTTGTGTTTGTTGTGCAAAAGTGGAAGAAGCAGGAAACCAAAACTATCTCAATGGTTTGTTTTCAAATACCATTACTGGTTACATTAACTTCATTTGCATTAATTTTTGGAATCTATGAAATGAAGGAATTGGGGAATCTGCCTAGTAGTTATATTGTTCGTCAAAAAAATGTGAATGTGAAAACGGAACTGGACTTTTCCGGAGAAGAAAGCACTGCAATGGTGTATCGGACGAGTGTAGTGGATGTTGCAGGCACCAGAAAAGTGGCGGAAGATATATTCGGAAGATTTGGACTTGGTATTGATGAAGGTAGAACTGATATTTATGAAGACACAGCAATTTATTATAGCGAAGGAGATAATCGCTTGAGCATATGGATAAATTACGCAGGACAAACCTATAGTTTCACAGATTTTGATGCGTCTTTTAATGATGATAAAGGTAAGGAAAGAAAGTTGAATGCTACAGAAATCGAACTGGTTCATGCAATAGAAAAATTGGGAGTTGTCATTCCAGAGGGGGCAGTCTTTGAACAAATATCAGATGAATATCTATTCACAGTAGATAAGATTATAAACAATGAGAAAATGTATGATGGCGTTATTCGATGTAAGTATACAACGGATGGAATGGTATCTACATTATCGAATAGTGTAATAGAGTATGAGGAATATAAGTCACTTCCAATCATCTCGGAAAAAGAAGCGTTTGATAGATTACAAAAAGGATATTTCCTAGGCGCTAGTGACAAAGATTACGAAGTGCTTGATGTGATGTTAGATTACGAATTAGATACAAAGGGATTTTATCAACCAGTATATGCATTCAGTGTTTTGTGGGATGAGATAGAATCTACTATAAACATTTCGGCAATTCGAAAGTAGAGAGTGTCAAAATATTTATGGAATAATTTAGAGAAAGAAGGAATCGGTATGGCACGACGATATCGTTATGAATATTTAATGAAAAAAAGAGCAAAAGAACGGGCCAAAATGGAAAGGGAAGAAAGATTGCAAAACCTCAGTAGTAGCGAGAAGAAAATGCGTGAACTGTTTGGATGGGTGGCATACATAGTTGTTTTGGTCTGTATAGTACATTTGACTGTCACTTATGTAGGGCAGAGAACTGTCGTGGCAGGCGACTCTATGCTGAATACATTGCACAATAAGGATAATCTGATTATTGACAAGGTTTCTTATCGTTTCAGAGACCCGGAGAGATATGAGATTATTGTCTTCCCTTACCGTCATGCAGAAGAGACGTTTTACATCAAGCGCATTATTGGTCTTCCGGGAGAAACAGTACAAATCAAGGATGGATATCTCTATATCAATGATAAAAAATTAGAGGAATCTTTCGGGCGAGAAGTGATTCGTGCAGACAGATATGGTCAGGCAGCAGAGCCGATTACACTTGGCGTGGATGAATATTTTGTCTTGGGTGATAATCGGAACGAGAGTGCTGACAGTAGAGAACCAAGTGTTGGTATTTTAAAACGAGAGGACTTTATCGGAAGAGCGTGGGTCAGAATCTGGCCGTTAGATAGTTTTGGAAGTTTGACTAACGAGTAAAAGGAGTTTTATTTATGAAAAACACAAGAATATGTCCGAAATGTAATTCGTCTGATATCTTAAGATTTGATGGATATTCAGGCCCTTATGGTTCGGGTAATCATATAATGACCGGAAACACAGTATTCTCAGCGGTTAATGTGAACAGATATGTATGTTGTGAGTGCGGTTATACAGAGGAATGGATTGATAAGGAAGATATAGAGAAAGTAAAGAAGAGTAAGAAAGCGAAACGGTAAGTTTGAGGAGAAAACTATATGAATAAATTTGACAAATACTTGGATGGGTTGTTAATTAGAGGACTTGTTGATGTTCGTAAGTTGGCAGGAGTGGCAAATGCGAAAAGACTTCCAAATGGAGAAATGGGTTTTTGCCTTATGTGTCTTAACAATAGCACTTTGAATCTTTATGATACTAATTTCAAGCAGGAAGTAGGGGAACTGCTCTACGCCATTGATTTAAAAAAAGTGACCAATCTCAAAACAAGTTCGTTTATGTTTAACAGTTATATTAAGTTCACGTATGAGGGATTTAATTACAAACTGGTTGACTGTGTACATAAAAAACTTTACGAAGAAATTAGAAATGAAATTTCATCGGTTTAGTAGGAGATGTTTGCCATGAGTTTGGTTTTTCATTACATAATAGGTATGGTACCTTATTGCTTGTTTGGTGTAATTATATGTGCGATTGGACGCATCATATATTATCGAAGAAATAATAAGAAAATCGAATGGAAAAGAGAATTACTCATCTTGTTGTTTGTTGCATACTGTGTAGGTTTAGCATCACAAACAGTCATTCCACGCTGGGATGCTGGCATTGATAGTGGCACTGGTAAACCATATTTTGATATATACTGGATAATGAGTTGGCTTCAGTTAATATTGTTCCGTTTAAAACAATCTGGGCACAGTTCACAGGCAATAATAATGTTGTGGGTCAATCTGATGTACAGAGCGTGTCGGTATTGAATTTGTTAGCAAATCTATTACTGTTTTCTCCACTTGGTTTTTTCCTTCCAGTGTTTTGGGAGAGATTTAGAAAATTTAAATGTATTATTGAAATAGGTCTGATAGTAAGTTTTTGTGTGGAAGTAATTCAAATTTTCGTTGGCCGAAGTAGTGATATAGATGACGTGATTTTAAATACATTTGGAGTTATTATTGGTTTTGCAGTCTGTAAGTTTTTACGATTATGTAAATAAGGAATGTAAAGTTTAGTTGCGTAATTGCAAACTGTATGTGGTGGTGAAATATTACTCTTTCTTATAAAATGAAATCATCAACATTGAAAGGGGATTCTTATGAAATTATCAGAAAAGATATTAGATTTGCGGAAACAACATGGAATGTCTCAGGAGGATTTGGCAGAAAGATTAGGTATATCAAGACAGGCTATATCACGGTGGGAGTCCGGAACTGTGTTGCCGGATTCAGCCAATGTTCTGCAATTGAGTAAATTATTTGGAGTGACAACGGACTATTTATTAAATGATGATTATGTGTGTAATAATGAGCCTATTAAAGTTCAAGGAACTCCAGACAGAGTAAATACGGGGTCGCATTTGTTATTTGTTTTGTTAGTGGCCTTTCAAGTAATGTGTGCCTCTTATCAACTGATTATTGGTTTGTTCGGAGGACAAATAAGAATATGTTTGTATTTTACTATGGCAAGTATTATAGGTGTTTCGTTGTTCCAAATTGCATATAGAAAGAATCGATTGGGTGCAGAGAATTCCTTGAAATATTATAATATGTTTCATGCCATTGCAGTTTGGCTTAATTTGTATTTTCCAATAAGGTGGATAATGGTTCTGCTGGACAAGGCAGTTCCACATGTGTTGTCTGGTGGCGTGTTTGGAATTGTTACTATTGCAGTATATGTTTTGTCTTCATATTTTGTCATGAGGTTAATCAAGAAGACAGGTCCTAAAAGATAAAAGGTGGAGCATTAAGTATATGAAAAAGAAAGTCATTTCTATTATTACAATAATTGTAATATGTGCGATTGCATTTGGAATCTTAAGATACCTGAATTCGAATTATTCTATGATATTGAAAATGAATTGGGGCCTTCAAATGCCTGCAAAATCAAAATGCATAGAAATATATGAGCAAGATACGGGTGATAGTTTTCATGGAGATGGTAACCGGTATCACGTTTTCTCATACAAAAACGAGGATGGCGTTGAAGCAATGTTTTCATGGTCATCTGAGGAAAAGAAAACAATATATCATTCTTGCTATAGTGAAGCAGTTAATGAGTGGTTGGATGAAATCATTGTACCGGATGAACAATATCCTAATTTTTCGCAGTGTCTCTGGTGGTATGATAAGCAGGAAGATAATAGCGAAATAATCGTAATGTGGGATAGTCAGGCAAAGAGGCTGTATATTGCAGAAAGTTTTATGTGATGCATTTTACTACTTTGGCCATTGTAAACCGGATAAATAAGGATTATAAAAGGGGGAAACCAAGATGAGATATTTGCATATTATGGATGAATTGTTTGCATCAGATACGATTATCTTTCTGCTGATAGGATTGTTTGTTGCGTGTATTATCGGGATACAAATAAGAAGTACAAAGAAATGTTTAGTTGGAATGATTACAAGTTTAGTAATTTATGTTTTATGTGAAGTTGGTTCAAATATTCACATTACATGGATGTTTGCTTTTTTGGCATTGTTTATTGGGACCATTGCTCTTGGCGGATGCGTAGGTTTTTTGTTTGTTGTTATAGCAACAAAGGTAAAGAATGGTAAAAAGAAAAGTGATAAATAACAATTTTGTACAGGAGGTTTGCGTTATGTATAAATATGAATACGAAACAGTGAATTGTGATTTTGGTGGATGGGGATTAAGTGCTGGTAATACCTATAGCATTGATAATTATCGAGTTATAATCAATAGGAGAGCAGAGAATGGTTGGCGTTATGTGGGATATATTCCGACGAAACAACGTGGAACCGGACACATACAGGAAATGGATTTGATTTTTGAAAAAGAAGTATAATGCGCTGCTAATAATAATTTGATGTGAGAAGTGATTACGGAGGTAAAGTATAATGAAAAAGACTTTAATTGTTGTTGATATGCAGAATGATTTTATAGATATGGCTTTGGGAACAAAAGAGGCGGTTGCCATTGTTTCTAAGGTAAAAGAAAAAATACAGGAATATGTGCAAAACGGGGATGAAATCATTTTTACCCGCGACACACATACAGAAAATTATCTTCAAACAACTGAAGGGAAGAAACTTCCGGTTGAACATTGCATCCAAAGAACGAAAGGATGGCAAATTGCAGATGGGCTATATGTTGAAGGATGTAAAATTATAGACAAGCCAAACTTTGGATGGCCACATTGGAACGAAGAACATTTAGAAGAAGTTGAGATTGTAGGATTATGTACAGATATTTGTGTTGTTTCCAATGCACTTATTATAAAAGCGACTTTTCCTGATGCAAATGTGAAAGTAGATAGCAATTGTTGCGCGGGAGTAACGGTAGAAACACACGAAGCAGCGCTTAAAACAATGGCAATGTGCCAAATTGAAATCGTTTAAGAAAGAGATAAGATTATGATTATTGGATTTATTATTTGGAGCATTGTTACTGTAATATTTTTAGGCATAGGTATTAGTTGTCATAAATCAAATGAAGCAGTAGGCTTCTTTACTGGTTGTAAACCACCTGTTGTAGAAGATGTAAAACGTTACAATAAGGCTGTATCTAAATTGTGGTTTGTCGCAGCAGGAGTATATGAAGTTATGGGAGTTCCGCTTTTATTTCTGGAACAGAATTCGCTACTGTTTGTTCCTATTATCTTTGGAGTAGTAATTGGGTTTATAATAATGATGGTTGTGTATTTGAAAATCGAAGCAAAGTATAAGAAATAGTTATGATTTGATGCAATGTTAAAACTCTTTGACAAAGTTCCAAAGCCATTTGGTAGACCAGGGCGACATGGATTTTTATAATTGTTGTGAAAGGAGTGATGAAAATGTCATTAGGAAACAAGGTTCTAGAATTACGAAAGAAAATAGGACTTTCACAGGAACAATTAGGAGAGAAAGTAAATGTTACAAGGCAAACGATTTCAAATTGGGAGTTAGGAGAAACAGCACCTAATCCAGAGCAGTTAAAACTTCTGTCACAGATATTCCATATTAGCGTTGACGAATTGCTAGATAACGATATCAGCCATGTCTTAGTAGAAAGAGTAAGTAATACCGAAAAACTTGCGGGAATTGTGATTAAAATACTTAAAATTATCGGAATTGCGTTTGCTGCGTTGTTAGTCATAGATATCATTGCATTAATTCTGTTTATGGTATTTAGAGTGTCTATCTAGGTTAGAAGCCATTCGGTCTCAAGTTGAGAGATTCGAAATGGCTTCTTCTATTTTTGGCACGATTATTTCTTAACAAAATAAATCTAGGATGTTATAATACAACGAAGAAGAACAGTAATAAAGGACGAGAATAATTGAACTACACATACATCTTAGAATGTAAGGATGGCACCTATTATACGGGGTGGACGAACAATCTTGAAAAACGATTAAAGGACCACAATGATGGTAAGGGCGCCAAGTATACAAAACCGAGGCTTCCGGTATCTTTAGTATATTATGAGGAGTTTCAAACCAAAGAGGAAGCAATGCGCCGTGAATATGCAATTAAACATATGACACGAAGCGAAAAGAGTAAATTAATCAGTGAGTACAGAAAACGAATAACGGAGAACGATAATGATTAATAGAGATGATATGCTGGAACTGACCAGACGCATGACACCGACAAGAACCTGCTTTGACAGGATTGCGGGAGCATACATCAGTGAAGCAGGAGAAATAGAAGATACCTTTAATATTCATTTTGGAAAACTCTCAGGAAGTGAAAAGGCAAGGAACCTAAAACTGGCTAAGACTATTCCGTTTTCAAAAACAAATGAACAGTTGAAGGAATATGCATTTGTTGATGTGGTCAAGGGGAAGGACAGTGTGTGGCGACTGTTGCAGGCGGTACAACAGTGTGGGTTGAAAAACGATGCATTGATGGAAATCTTGTATGAGCAGATGGCAGATGCTTATATTGTAGACCAGAGATTTGCGGTGTATGTTTTTCATGGAGTATATGATATTACGGCAAAGTCAAAAGATGGAGAGAGTCTGTGGGAATCGGAAGAAGTGTACGATTTTATCATTTGTACCATAAGCCCATTGGAAGATGAGTATCAGCCCGGGGAACCGGTATTTGGCTTTCTGTATCCGGCATTTTCGGACAGAAGTCCAGACCAGAGCAAGATAGACATTTATCATCTGAATCCGGATGTGCTGGAGGAAGGATTGTTGTATAAGATTACGGGTATAATTTAAAGCAAGCAACGATATGGAGGAATAAACTATGGCTTTGTTTTTTGTAGAGCGAATCAAAGAGCAGTTTGGCAAGGATAAAGAAGCACTGGAATTGTACGAACAGGTGACAGGGAAAAAGGTATCACAGTTGTATGCAGATGCATTTCGAGGCGACAATACACAAAAGGGAACGTTATTTGAATTCTACATATTTAAGCAATTATACAAATTAAAAGGGTCTCACAAATTTATGTTCAATCTAATTCTGCCTACAGACAAAGGAACGACAGAAATAGATGTGTTGTTTTTACATGAGACAGGAATATATGTCTATGAATGCAAAAACTATGGTGGGAAGATATATGGCAATGAGAAATACAGAATGTGGAATCAGTACCTAGAAGGGAAAAAGAATCAATTCTATAATCCGATTTTGCAGAATCAGGGCCATATTAAAAACCTATGTAAATATTTATCACAAAAAGAAAGCGAGAATATTTTTTCTTTCATTGCGTTTAGTGGCAGAGCAGAAGTGAAGGCGGAATTTGAGGCAAAGAGACTGTTTGTCGGTATAACAGATGATTGTATCTTAGAAACAAAAATTCTAATTAAGAAATTGGATAAATGTTTTTCGGAAGACGAACTTTTCGATATATATAATCGTTTACTACCATATGCGGATAATAGTAACGAACGTAGAAGTGAGCATATCGAGTATGTGAAGAAAATACAGAAAGAATAGCCGCGGATGAAGGAATAGCAATTATCTATGCGATAGTATCATCGGTTTCTATAGAGAGTAGTAGAAAGTCAACTTTGACTTTGACGAAGAGGTGTGAGCATATGAGCAAGGGAACTGCAAAGGGAAAAAGAATAATAGCATTAGCATATTTCCATCGCTATGGATGGATTGCTACTATGATGATATGTGTTGCAATTTGGCTTGAACAAATGATTTGCATTCTTTCGGTTAGTTGTCTTATCTTTTCGTTTTGGTCTTTTGTTGGATACAAGAACAAATGGAAACATATTTATTGTTCGTTTCAAGATGCTTATCGTCAGGAAATGACCCCTAACAATATTCAGTGGCACAAAGTAAAGAAAAGTGATGCATACGGAGTTCCGTTGATATTCTTTATCTTCGGGTTAGCATTACTCTTCGTATTGATATGGTATTAACAAATTTTAATTCAATGAGGTGTGAGATGATTTTTGAACTATTTCCTATGAGTGAAAATGATATACCGGTATTCAAGAAAGATATACAGGAAGCGTTTCAAAAAGGATTCGAAGATGTTTATGGAAAAATAGAGGAGATAATTTTGCCAGAAAAGGATATAGACCGTTCGCTTGATGCAAATGGTGCTATAGCATACAAGGCAGTTGTTGATGGAGAAATGGTTGGTGGTGCTGTTGTGGTCATAGATAAAGAAACACAACATAATCATCTTGATTTGCTTTATGTGAAATATGGTACACAGACCAAAGGCATTGGATTTAAAATATGGAATGAAATAGAGCGTTTGCATCCGGGTACCAGAGTATGGGAGACTTGCACACCATATTTCGAAAAACGCAACATTCATTTTTATGTGAATAAATGTGGTTTTCATGTCGTAAAATTCATCAATGAGAAAAATCCTGAACCGGACAAGCCGGAAGATTTCATTGGTGACGGCGGGGATGGAATGTTTGTATTCAAGAAAATTATGTGAGGTTGAAAGAAAGATTGATATTTATCATCTAAATTCGGATATGTCAGAGGAAGGATTGTTGTATAAAATTACAGGTGAGGTCTAAAACAAGATAGGAGAATTAGATAAACTAGAATTGGAAAAGGGTAAACCAACAGTCGGTTTACTCGTTTTCTTTTATTGCTTATAATATGTTTGAAAGGGGGAGGGTTATGGATGCTAAAAGAACAGGAAGTTTTATTGCAAAAAAAAGAAAAGAAGCAGATATGTCTCAAAAAGAGTTAGCGGAACATTTACATATTACTGATAAAGCAATAAGTAAATGGGAACGTGGATTGTCGTTCCCTGATATATCTCTTTTGATTCCTCTTTCGGAGGCTTTAAATGTAAGTTTATATGATTTGTTAACTGGAGGTATGAGTAATGAGTAGAGAAACAGACGAAAAGGTAGTAAAAGAAATTATTGAGTATGCAAATGGCGAGATAACAAAGAGCAAAAAGAAATATATTAAAATTATAATTTCTATATTGGTTAGTCTGGTTTTACTTGCAACTGCGTTCTTCTTTGTCTTTGTATTTGAAATACCCGTCCCATATAGCGAAGATATGCTTGACGCGCAGATTGCAGTAGACACATGTCTGGATATAAAAATCAATCTGCCTAATTATAAGACCGCTAAATCAGTGTTGGTTAAGGTTGACGACAACTCTTATGATTTGTATATTAATGTTACCCAAACATTGGCAACAAAAATCATAGAAGACAATGACAAATCAAATAATATGATTACCGTTGGAAACAGGATGGTTGGTGATTTTCAATCTGAGTCAATTCATGGATATTTACCTGATGGATACGATACAGAAAATATAAAGAATATTTACTATATAGATAATCTGTCTAAAAAGAATATGACTTTGGATGATAGTGAATTAATAGCATATGAAAATAAAATTCTAGTTTGGACCAGACAGTAATTAGACATCGTTATAGGCATTCAAGAGGAAAGCCAACTAACTGCATAGCGACAACAATCCGCGGTGAGGAGAGGTCACTTGCAGATTGTTTTCGGCAGACGGTAGAAAACGAAAAGGGTTTATAGTGTGCACTGTGGATAAATGTGCTATACTAGGGTGTATAAGAATATACGATGGAGATGCTGAAAATGAAAAAAATAAGATTTTTGATAATTGTATGCTTATATATATGCCTGTGTGGATGTGCAGGGAATGACTATGTAAATGAAACTGAAGAAGTGCAAGAGCAACTTCTTACCACCGAAGAATTAGGGTGGAATTCGATATTTGCAATTCCATCGCATGAAGAAATTCAGAGTTATAATGTGATTGCAACGAAACGTTCACCATATATTTACGGATGGTTTTCTGTTCCGCAAGACGCACGCTATACAGAATATATGATAGACTTTAAAGCAGGACATCTACCAAAGGGAACTTATTGTAGTCTTGGGTGCTGGTATATAGACTATTCTTACTTGGAAAGCCAATACGAAAGTGTTCGTGTTGATTCGACTGTACACGCATACGCGGGTTTTCAAAATATTGATAATGGTGAGAAGGTCAGTATTATGTCCTTCTGGGATGTTTTGTGCAAAGACTATACTGGTAAAGAGACTGTGATACGAGCAAAGAGAGTCTATCCAGAGACTACAGACTATTCGGAGGATTTTACAGGTGAGGGGACGGGAGCACATTGCAGTGTGCCTTATGATTGGGAAGTAGGACATTGGTATCGTATGCATTTGAAATGTGGTACATCA